>Ga0256871_1000548_pt1 | contig 16022 bp, 10 predicted proteins | sample RumenRJG_07RNA_FD_185439 | JGI IMG/M metagenome (GOLD analysis project Ga0256871, IMG submission 185439) | Metatranscriptome of bovine rumen microbial communities from Lethbridge, Alberta, Canada - Rumen RJG_07 (Metagenome Metatranscriptome) | ecosystem: Host-associated > Mammals > Digestive...
AAAAGTTCCGTATCAGTGATGTTGGATTATTAAAGGAGGCTTTTTATTCTATGGAAAATGGGAAAGGTGATTTAGAAAAAAATAGTAAAGTATCTTATGGGATTTGGAAAACGAAGGATGGCAGGCTTCATATTCCTGATAAGGAGACTGTTTTGAATAACTGCTATCTCGCTCTTTTGCCAAAGTCTTTTATAAATAGAGATCTTGAGATTCTGCCTCATAAGCGTCTATCGGATGATGCTGATATTTATTGTGTCATATCCATAAACATCTACTATGAGGCGCATGATTCTATTGGATATTCGTATGTACCTTTGGATTATTTTCACAATAATAATATCAATCTTGAAGAAGCGTGGAAAAGGGCAGCGGCTAATACAATCAGGTTATCACAGCCTAAAGTTTTTCCGCTTTTCTTTTTCAATAGAGATATGTCCATATCGGAAAAAGATCAATATAAGATTGAGGCGCAGTCCGTGCCATATAATGCTGCCGGATGTATCGCTATACCGGGTTTCTTAAAAGCCGTATCAGAACATCTTGGACATAGTCTTTGGATTTTACCGCAAAACAATTCAGATCTTTGCATAAGAATGGAAGGCAAGGAATATCCGTGCAGCTTTTCTACAGTCAAATCATTAACAAACGAAGTAAAAGCATTAAATGCTAATGGCATCCCTGACAGAGTATTGCCGGATGATGAGATTCTGCATTTTGATATGGATTCCGGAAAGTTAGAATCCGGGAAAAAATATGTAGAAAAAAAGCTAGGTATTAATGACGAATATGATTTTGAGAGTGTTTTTGATAGAAAAATTTTTAGTATCTGATTTTGTGTCAGACTCTGACACATTGGAAAGGGGAATTTATTAAATGAATGAAGTTAATGTAAAAAACGTTGGAGCTGTTGTATCAGAAAGGAGGAAAGAATTAGGAATGTCTACACAGGAACTGGCTGATCTATCAGGTATTCTCGATCCGAATATGATTTCAGCTTTGGAGAATGGAAAGAGTCAGTATGGTGGTTCTTCCGGTCATAATGATGAACTAAGCGAAACAACACTACAAAGTGTTGCTACATCGCTCGGTTTAGATATGGAATCCATGCTTATAGGCGTGCTTAAACCGAAACCAAAACGAGAGACCTTAACGAAAGCGTTAAACAGGATTGATATATCGATTCAGTCCCTTAATGATGAGCGTTCTGATCTTCTCCATAAAATCGCTAATCTCGGTAATAGCAGATTTGAAGTGCGAACATATAATAAGTCCGCAGAACCGGCATATTCAATTTTTGACAATTTCAGACAATGCTTTCTTTCAAATAAAGACGGCAATGTTCTTCTTTTCAGAGATACAGGGACTGCATTCCGGTGGTGCGATTCATTTAATTGTGTGCCGGAGCATTTAGATGAGCAGATAGATGATTATGTCAAAGAGTGTGAAAATGATAAAGATTTCATACATTTTCTAAGATTGAAAGAAATGACATGGTATTGTCTATATGACTTTGATAGTGGTGTCCTTAATATGGACAGGGGATCATTTTCCTATGACGAGACAGAGAAAATCGTAGCTGATTACGGAAGTCCGTCAGTCGGTATAGCAAAGGTTACCGGCTATGCCGAAAAGAAAGGTGACGAACTTGAATATTCGTCCGTTGAAAAACTTTATCCTCCGGATAAGATACATAAAAATATAACTGAGGAACGGTCTGTTTCTGAAGATGAGGGAAAAGCTGCTGACGAAGATACAAATAAAAATAAGGCATTTACAATGTAATATATGAATGGAGGCTACTATGTCAGACGAATCCAGAAGTGTTTTTTTTGAACTTGAAAGATCATCCCAGTATGCTGCTATGGTTCTTAAGATGTCATATTATGGTGGCAAAGAAGTGTTAAAACTTATTCAATTTATGATGAGGCTACATCAGGAAGGCATTCTCTCACAAGCTGATTTCGAAGATTTTTCGACTTTTACTAAAATCTCGAAAGGTAATTTTCAGATAATCCGGATGCCTGTCGATATGAGAGGTATAACGGAATTTGAGAAGGAATCTCTTTTTAACAGTCTTGCGGCTCTTGGGAAAACAGAGGAACAATCTGCTTTTCTTGACGCTGTTGACAAATTAAAAAGTGATTTTCATGACTTTCGTGACAATCTTTCCGGGGAAAATATCGATGAAATAGATAATCTTATAGATAGTTTAAAGGGCGAACTTACTGAACTGGATAAGAAAGACATTATTTCTAAAATCAATCAATCTTTTACAGATCTTCCGGTTGTAAATACTAAAGAAAAAATTCAGGAGATAAAAAAATGCTTGTCTGACCTTGGTATAAACTTTTGCGTCATTCCTAATAGTGGCAGTTCGGAGCAGCCGATAGCGCAGGTAGCCGTTGATAAAAAAGATATTGAAAAATTCATGCCATTTTTTAACGGCTACATATGCAGACAGATGACAGGAGGCGTTCATCGTATGGATGCCTTGGAGTTGCTCTCGAATAATAATATTTCTTTTGTTCCGATACATCAGGACATATTAAGTAAATATGAGGAAATATTGAAAAGACAGGGTATAGATTATGCCATTGCGCCTGACAACAATCTTTCTGACGGAATAAGGCATATTGCATTTCCGTCAAACCAGCTTTCTAAAGCTGCTTCACAGTATGATCAGCTGAGACAGGCTCTTATGGAAAAGACAGGCGTAGATTATGGCAATTTTAATGCTCAAACCGTAAAACAGTTTGATGATTCTGCGAGTTGTTCGGTTGACGAATCAATTGCCGGTATGAGAGAGGCTAATAAAGATATTGATGAGTGCATGAGTAAATTTGAGGGAGAATCTATTAATTCTCCCTTCGCAGACGCTTTATCCGGAGCAGGGATTGATCCAAGAAATTCGGAAAGTTTTGAGTGTGGCGAGTTTTTTGAAAACGAAAACTATGTGCCTTTATCCGTTTATGATTCTCTTGTGAACAATGATGAAGATACGATCCTTAAAAATGTTCAGTCAGAATCGCCTGATCGCTTTTCGTTTAGAATTCCGGGTACATGGGGAGAAAATGAGCAGATTCTCTCTGTTGATAAATCGCAGGTTTTCAAGGATACTGCCAGAAACAGATTTATTGTTTTTGTAAATAAGAATGAATCTCCGGCTGTACTTACAAAGAATGGCATTTCACGAGACTCGTTTAAGAACGGTATGGATCTTTATCAAAAGTTCAACAAAGAACATCAGGATTCTTTTGTAACTATTAAGCCTTCAGAACTTAAATCAATCGCTAATGATCTTCCGAAAATTCCAATAAAGTGAGGCTTACCATGAAAAAAGATATGTTTCAGCCGGCTGTCAAACGTACACTTTCTCCGGCGGTTTATGTGGCAGCCGGAGTTGTGATATTAGGCTTTTGCTATGTTTTTTCTGTTGTTTTTCTTTATCCATCTCTTAATGTCAGTAATGTATCAAAGTATCTTGTGCAAGGCATAAGGGAGCATAATGTAAAGATCTGGGAATACTATAACCAAAAGACTTTTCCTTGCATGGGTGTTGGTCTGATTCTCTGGGTCTTTTTCTGCCAGTATATAGCCTATACTTTTCGTAATTACCAGACCGGCAAGGAATACGGAGTAGCAGACTGGGCAGATCCGTTTGAGGTTTCTGCAAGGAGAGCGAATTCTGATGATTCTAAAAATAGGTATCTGACAAGAAATCTATCTATCGATACTCAGGGGAAGGGCAAACCTTCAAATAATAATATGATTGTATATGGATCATCTGGAACGTATAAGACAACATCCGTTGTTACTCCAAATATTCTACATGGCGTAAACAATCTTATTGTTCTTGACGTCAAAGGCGAACTTAAATTTAAGTACGGTCTTTGGCTTGAGGCTCATGGGTACTCTGTCAGATCTCTTGATTTACAGAATCCGGATCAATCTGACAGATATAATCCCTTTGCATATGTCGAAAATGAGGATGATTTGCTTTATCTTATTACGGCACTCTACGATTCTCTTACTCCTGATAAATCTTCTGAAATAGACCCGTTTTGGCAGGAGGGTACAAAATTTTGGCTGCAAGCGGTATTTTTCTACGAATGGTGGGATTCCATGTATGGAGAAGATTCGCCTCGTGATCCATCGATAACTAATGTCATGTCTCTTATAGATCAGGAGAGTAAATTTGTAGAATCACAAGAGAAATTGAAGCCGGGTCAACGTCCTCAATCCGCTTTGGGGAAAAAGATGGATGATCTGGCTGATCTTATGGATAAGAATCCGAATCCAATAGGATCTGCTGCTGTGAGATACTATAGAAAGATCAAAGAAGGTGCGGAAGAAACGGTTAGGTCTATAAAGATCATAGCCAATTCCAAACTCAAGTATCTCGAAACACCTTCTCTGCAAAGAATCTTCTCCGGTGTTGATGAACTTAAACTGCGTGAATTTGCCTCTGGGGTAGGTGGCACGATAAGAGAGCTGCCTGATGGAACATATGAGAAGCATTTAACTGACAAGAAAATTGCGCTATTTATTTGTGTGCCGAAAAATAATGATAATTATCATTTTGTGGCTTCAATGCTATATAGCCAAGCACTCATGATAAATTGCCGAATAGCGGATAATGCTTTTAAGGATACCGGAGGCTCACTTCCGATACCGCTTGAGTTGTGGATGGACGAATTTTATAAGGGCGCACGTCCTTATGATGTTGCCGGTCTGATGGGCATAACTCGATCTAATAATATTTCCCTTATACCTATTCTTCAGTCGAAATCTCAACTCGATGATCTCTTTGGCGAAACAAAATCAAAAACAATCTTTGATAATGTTTCGACCTTGCTTTTTCTTGGCTGCGGTCGTGCTGCTGATGATTCACAGAAATGGGTTTCTGATCTGCTCGGTCAAATGACTGCTGATAAGGCGTCTGACAGTAAAAATGGTATGAATATATCATCAAGCCATGACAGGGTGGGGGTTTCTCTGCTAACTCCACAGCAAGTTGGGCAAATGCCGCTGGAGGATGCTATCGTATTTTTAGAAGAGGAACAGCCTATATTTGATAGAAAACGACTTCCATGGGAAGATCCCAAACCAAAGAAAACAAAAAATAATAGCATAATAAGTTCACATTATTATGAGGCTTTGGAATTAAACAAAAAAGCTACTAAATATCATGGATTTGTGAGAGTTAGAAAGATATTTAAGGACTCTGCCGGATTGTCACATACCATCTCCGAGCATAGTCCAAAACCGGTCGTGGAGGTTCTACAGTCTGCACCTCCTGACGCACGAATCTATAAATGCAATGTGGATGATTTTTTACGATTTGACTTTTCCTCTGATAATAAGATGTCGAAAGAAAAGGTTGTTGACGCTTTTCAGCGTGGATTAAAAGACCTGAAAAAGACTGCTTCAAAAAGAGAGGTGATTGACGAGAAAAATCATTATAATAATATCATGAAGATTGACACGCCAAAGATTCGATCTGAGTCGGTTTATTCTTATATTGTTAATCACAAAGATTCTATGCCAGATGATAGAAAGTCCATAATAATGTCATTACTGGAAAAAAGCTCTAATATTACAATTAAAGATGTTGATTTTATATGTAATGCTCCAAAGGATAATCTGATGGCGTGGCTGTCGCTCCATGACTATCAAAATGTCGGTTGACATCATATCTATGCTATGATAATTTATCAATGAGAGGATAACTAATGACTGATTTGAAAAAGAAACGTTCCTATGAAAAGAAACATCAGTATATGAAAACTAATTTTGAGCCGGTAATGTTTCGTGTGAAAAAAGGAGAACGTCAGCGAATAAAATATTATGCCGACCTTTTACACCTTTCGGTAAACGAATTTGTAGGGCGTGCCGTTGCGGAAAAGATTAAAAGTATAGTAGATAGTCAAAACGATAATGGGGAAGTTAGGTATGACGAAAAGAAGGCATTTTCGAAATCTAAATAAATCGGACAGACTAAAGCTAGAGGCTCTGTATAATACCGGTGCGCCAGTTAAAGAGATAGCGCAATTTTTAGGTTTTGATGTTTCGTCTATCTATAGAGAAATCAAGAGAGGACTTTATTATCATACCAATTCAGACTTTACAGAAAATATTCAATATTCATCTGATTTAGGACAGATCAAGCATGATACTCTTGTATCAAACTGTGGTCGTAATCTTAAGATAGGTAACGACCAAAAATTTGCAGATTTTTTAGAGTATAAAATGGCGTCAGATGGTTATAGTCCGGAGGCTGCTCTTTTTGCAGCAGAAAAAGAGGATTGCTTCGAAACAAAAATCTGTGTACGAACTCTCTATAACTATATTGACAATGATCTTTTTGTCACGGTTTCGAACAAAAATCTTCCTATCAAAGGACATCGTCATTCGTCTAAAAAACGTGTTCATCCTGTTCAAAAAAGACGTTGTGCCGGTAAATCTATCGATCAGCGTCCGGAAAATATTTCAGTTCGAAAAGAATTTGGACATTGGGAGATGGATACTGTTAAAGGCAAACAGGGCGTATCTAAAAGTTGTCTGCTTGTGCTTTCAGAACGAAAAACGAGAAAAGAACTTGTATATAAGATGGAAGATCAGGGGTCTGCTAGTGTTGTTAAGAGAATAAACTGGTTAGAGAGACAACTCGGCAAAGGCTTTTCTCAACTCTTTAAATCTATCACAATGGACAATGGTGTAGAATTTTCCGATGTTGCCGGTCTTGAGAAATCTCAATATTCCGATAAGAAAAGGACAGAACTTTTCTATTGCCATGCTTACAGTTCATGGGAAAGAGGTACAAACGAGAACATTAATAAGATGGTTCGAAGAAAAATTCCTAAAGGTGCTGATACAGATATATTTAGTGAGGAATTTATAAGAGAGACTGAACGATGGATAAATAACTATCCTCGGCGTCTTTTCTCAGGGCAGAGCGCCAATGATCGATTCAAGATGGAGTTGCTTCGCTTGGATAATGTAGATCGTCAAAAAATAGAAAGTCTTTTAGTATGAAACGAAGGGGTTATTATGTCTTTTTTTGAAGATTTGTCGGATTATGAGACTATTTTAGATTCTTTGTCTGTGCCTGCTGACTCAAATAGGAAGGTAAGACACGTTCTAAATTTTTCTGACAGGAAGAAAATACAGCGGATGTTAAAGGATGGACGCAAGGTGACTGATATTGCAGCTGCTCTCGATGTTACGCCGGCAACAATATATAGAGATATTCAAAGAGGTGGACATCCATATATTGCGGAAATAGCGCAAGGGATCACACACTAGTATGTACTTAAAAAAATACATAAAATTATGGCAAATAAACTTGCAATCTTGATAAAGGAAAATCGCATATTAAGAAGGCTTATCGTGCCGAAAAAAGTAAAAATTACGGGAAAGTCTTTCTGCTCAGGAAAGACTGGTCGGACGGCAGCAAGAGAGATCTTTTGAATAAAGAGCTGGGCAGATCCGAGACAATTCTTATGATATTGGAAAAACAGAAGCTCGATGTATCCGCCCTGCCTCCTGAGGCATTGGCTGCCATAGAGAAAAAGGCGGCTGAGGAGATAGACAAGCTCCCGGAGTCAATGGTGACAGGGAGTGCGGTATATTTCGTAAGAAGTGAGTACAAGGCACTTGGAGTGGATCTTGACAGGATGCAGACGGACTATCTTTTTAACAGCGCCGTCCAGATGATTCTTCGGGCGCTTCTTTCAATGGTATGTTCTGTAGCAGTGGTATTTCTGGCAAGCCGTGTGGCTGCCGAGCTAGGCCGCGACCTGAGGGACGAGGTCTACGGAAAAGTCATGACGTTTTCAAGCCGGGAGATGAACAAATTCTCGACGGCTTCCCTTATTACCAGGAGTACAAATGACATTCAGCAGATACAGCTTGTGATGACTCTGATGTTCCGGGTGGTACTCTACGCGCCTTTCCTGGCGGCGGGCGGTATCATGAAGGTGGTACAGACGGGCTCCTATTTAAGCTGGATAATCATACTGGGTACTGCTGTTGTAGCTGCTGTCATTGCGGTATTGTTTATTTTTGTCATGCCGAAGTTCAAACTCCTTCAGATAAAGATCGACAGACTGAACCTGATCTCCAGAGAAATCCTTACAGGGGTGCCGGTGATCCGTGCTTTTTCTGCAGAGAAGCATGAGGAAGAGAGATTCGACGACGCAAACCGTGATCTTACGAGGACAAACCTCTTTGTAAACCGCGCCATGACTGTCATGATGCCGGCTATGATGTTTATTATGAATGGTCTGTCCGTGCTCATCATTTATTCAGGCGGACACGGAATAGACAGCGGCAAGATGCAGGTAGGCGACATGATGGCATTTCTACAGTACGCGATCCAGATAATCATGTCATTTCTTATGCTGTCTATGGTAGCAGTATTCATTCCGCGGGCAAGCGTATCGGCAAAGCGTATCTTCGAGGTGCTTGATACTGATTTATCGATCAAAAATCCTGAGAGACCGAAGCAGCCCGATGGCAGTATAAAAGGTTTGATAGAATTCAAAAATGTGTCATTTTCATATCCCGGCGCTGAAGAAAGTGTGTTGAAAAACATCAGCTTCAAAGCGGAAAAAGGCAGGACGACTGCCATAATCGGAAGCACCGGCAGCGGCAAGTCAACGCTTGTAAACCTGATCCCTAGATTTTATGATGTGACTGAGGGAGAGGTCTTGTTCGACGGGATCGATGTAAGGAAGATGGATGTTCATGATCTGAGACAGAGGATCGGTTATGTGCCTCAGAAATCAGTGCTTTTCTCGGGAACTGTCGCAAGCAATGTAAGATTCGGAAGAGATGATGCCGGTGATGATGATGTAAGAGAAGCCGTCGATATTGCCCAGGCATCGGAATTTGTAGAGAAGATGTCTGATGGAATCAATTCCAGGATTGCCCAGGGCGGTTCGAACGTGTCAGGAGGACAGAAGCAGAGACTTTCAATCGCAAGAGCCATCGCCAGAAAGCCGGAGATATTTATATTTGACGACAGTTTCTCTGCACTTGATTACAGGACGGATGCAACGCTGAGACGTGAACTCAGTGAAAAGACAAAAGGAGTCACGACCATTATTGTGGCTCAGCGAATCAGTACCATACTTCAGGCGGATCAGATAATTGTGCTTGACGACGGCGGGGTCGCAGGAATCGGCAGCCATACAGAGCTTATGGAAAGCTGCAGTGTATACCGAGAGATCGCAGAGTCACAGCTCAGCGAATCAGACTTAAGGAAGGCGGATCTACTTAATATGAAATCATTATCCGAGGAGGGCGTTTAAGATATGGCTGGTTCAAATAATGGGATGAAGGGAAGAGGCCCCCACGGCGGTATGAGAGCGGTTGAGAAGCCGAATGATTTTAACAGCGCTTTTAAAAGACTCTTATCGTATATGGCGCGTTACCGTGTAAGAATAATAATAATGATGGCAGCTGCTGTAGCCGGCACTATTTTTAACATAGTAGGACCGAAGATCCTGGGTCGGGCAACCACTGAACTTTTCAATGGTCTGGTTGCAAAGATCAAGGGTACCGGAAGCATTGATTTCGAGAAGATTGGCGGGATCCTTCTCACCGTTTTGATCCTCTATATAGTGAGCACTCTTTTTTCATTCCTGCAGGGAATGGTAATGACAGGAATCTCTAATGATACGGGTTATAACCTGAGGAAGAGTATTTCCGAGAAAATCTCACACCTGCCCGTCAGCTATTTCGAGAGCCGGCCTTATGGTGAAGTCCTGTCAAGAATTACAAATGATGTGGACACACTGCAGCAGGGAATAAATCAGAGCTTTACGCAGCTGATCACAAGCCTTACTACCATAATCGGCGTATTGATCATGATGCTCTCGATAAACGTATGGATGACTCTTGTATCACTCCTTATTCTGCCGCTTTCGGTGCTTCTGGTAGGTTTTGTCATGAAGCATTCCCAGAAATTTTTCCTGGATCAGCAGAACTGGCTTGGAAATGTCAACGGTCAGGTGGAAGAGGTCTATGCCGGTCAGAATGTAATAAAGGCATTCAATCAGGAAGAGAATGCCATGAAGAAATTCCGCGAAGCCAACGGCAAGCTGTATGAGAGCGGATGGAAGTCACAGTTTTTCTCGGGAATGATGATGCCGGTCATGCAGTTTGTGGGCAATCTCGGATATGTGCTGATAGCGATCCTGGGCGGATTTCTGGTGATGAAGAATGCTATCGAAGTAGGAGATATCCAGTCCTTCCTACAGTATATAAGAAACTTTACACAGCCGATCCAGCAGATAGCTCAGGTCATGAATATGCTGCAGTCATCGGCAGCTGCATCTGAGCGTGTATTTGAATTTCTGGATGAGCCTGAGGAGACTGAGGTGGAAAGCGATGAAAGGGATATCAAGACTCTGGGCAGCAATGTACGATTTGATCATGTATCGTTCGGATACGATTCTGACAAAATAATAATAAATGACTTCTCCTGTGACGTATCGGACGGCGAGAAGATAGCGATCGTAGGTCCAACCGGAGCCGGCAAGACTACAATGGTGAAGCTTCTGATGCGCTTTTATGATGTAAATAATGGATCAATCAGCGTCGGAGACGTGGATATCAGATCTCTTAAGAGATCAAGCCTTCGGTCCATGCTTGGAATGGTCCTTCAGGACACCTGGCTTTTCAAGGGCACCATAATGGAAAACATAAGATACGGAAGGCTTTCTGCTACGGACGACGAAGTGATTGCGGCAGCGAAGGCAGCTCACGCCCACCGATTTATCATGCAGCAGCCGGAAGGATATAATACCGAGATCAACGAGGAGTCGAGCAATATTTCTCAGGGACAGAAGCAGCTCATTACCATAGCCCGCGCCATCCTCTCCGACAGGAAAATAATGATACTTGACGAGGCGACGTCCTCGGTAGATACGAGAACCGAGATCAGAATTCAGAAGGCAATGGACAAGCTGATGAGTGGAAGAACCAGCTTTGTCATAGCGCACAGACTGTCCACAATAAAAAACGCGGATCTGATCCTTGCTATGAAGGACGGTGACATAGTGGAGCAGGGTACCCATGACGAGCTGATGGAGAAGGGCGGATTTTACGCAGATCTCTACAATTCACAGTTCGAATCGGCTGTGGAGTGAGACATACGGGAATTGTCTTCCGATAAGCTCAGGGATATGCTTCATTTTTCCGGTATGTATGCCGGAAAAAGCGTTAGAAAGAGAGGGGCTATACCCTCTTATCCGACGAAGGAGGAGATGGAATTGGAACTAAGATCCCGCGAATAATTGTAACGTAACCATTTACGAAAATTTAACTACTCATTTGTGACGATTCAACAAATTTTCGTTAAATTTTCCGTGAAACGTGGCTGATTGTTTGAATTCTCTTATTACAATAGAATAATACCAGAAAAGCAGTCAGGCCTTGCATGTGCCTGACTGGTATTTGTTTTTATCTATTGTAAAGGAGGAAAGAAAATGAGGTCAGGTCTTGTATGGAAAAAGACTCTGGCAGGGGCGATGGCGCTGGCAATGGCATTATCCCTTGTGAAATGCATGCCGGCATCGTCGGTCCGGGCCACTTCTTCCGAGCCGGACTGGGACAGCGTGTCCGTCGAGGGCAATACTGATTTCAATGTAAGGTCTACCGTGTCTGTATCAGACGGGCAGAATACTTACTACCTGAAACAGTACCAGAAAGGCATTTACGAGAAGAAGCTTTCACTGAAGAAAGGAAAGGTGACACTGACTGCGTCGGAAAATGACGCAAGCGACACCATCGCCATGGCAGAAGACGGCGATGTATGGGTGAGGTATCAGGATGGAAAGCTTTATGATTCCGTAAATAACAGCGGCAAAAACGGCGTCTTCTACACCGAGACTCTGGTGGGAGGATTCAGTAAAGATGATAAATCAAATCTTTCGGTAAAGCTTGCTGACGGAACTATGTATAAGCTCGATGGATGGAAGCAGGACGATACCAAGGTCCATCTTGACTACATGGGCGGCGGAGTCTATGAGAGGACATTTGACTTTGGAGAAGCCCTGGCGGAAGACGTGACCGTAGCTGACGGTGGATATAAGATTGCTCAGGACGATGCCTGGGATGTATCTTATGGCGGAAAAGACGGAAACATAGGTCTTGTGATTCCGAAAGGGACAAAGTCAGTCACTTTTATGGTGAACACGATCACCGGAACCGTATATGATTCCGTAAATAATCCCGGAGCCTTTGACGAGAAGGTTCAGATCATAGGATCCGCAAGGAATAATGAAAATGACAAATGGGATCAGGGTGCAGCCGGGTATGAATTCACAAGGATTTCCGACAGTCTCTATGTCTATTCCGATACATATAAAAGCGGAAAGACCGAATACAAGCTTCTAATAAACGGACAGTGGTTCGGACCGGACGGAGGAAACTATTCATTTGACGTGCCGGCAAAAGAGACAGATACCGTTACTTTTGTCTACAATGACGATACTGAGAAAGTCTACGATTCTATCAATAATCAGAAGGCAGTAGCATATTATCTCGGCGGAAAGATCGCGTCTGTGTCTTCAAGGATCAGTGAGAATTCCAATTATACTTTTAATATCGTAATGCCCTATGACAGCGGAAAGAATGCTTCTATCCACTATGCACTGAAGAGCGATCTTATTAAGTCGGGCGAGAGCACCGTAAAGACCGCAGTCATGAAGGAGACGTCAAAGGGCGTTTACGAAGCTCAGGGACTTTTCTTTGGAGACAAAGAGGGAGAGCTTCTTTACTATTTTACATTTGACGGAAAAAGAGAACTCTCATCAGCTGATAAAGAAGAGGTAAACAGTAGCGAATACAATGTCTTGAAGCTTTCCGCCTACAGCGGCAGGGCGGCTTATGTACCCGGCACATTTCCCGGAAAGTCATGGGACAGCGCGTCCAATGAGATGACATACATGGGCAAGGGCCTTTATTCCTTCACATTCAAGGACGTGCCCGCAGCTACATACGAGTACAAGATCGCGCTCGGCGGCAGCTGGGATGAGAATTATGGAAAAGACGGTGAGCCCGGTGGAGCTAATATCAGCGTAACAGTTCCGAAAAAAGAGGACGTTACAGTACTTTACAGCGATATTTCAAAGAGATCCGTCACAACAGCTGACTATATTAAAGCTGACATAGGGCTCTCGGGAAACGACATTCCGGACGGAGCAACTCTCTCCGATGACAATCTCCGCGGAATATATTCTGCGACTGTTACCCTTCCCGCAGGTACATACAACAATATAAAAGTCTCATATGGCGGGAAGAAATACACTTACAGAGAGTTTACACTGAATACCGAGAAGGCAGTGACATTCTACTTTGATCCCGCGTCTCTTGTTTATTACGATGACGCAAGCGATGTCGCGCTTAAAACCGGTTCAATAAAATACGATACAGAGGATACTTCTTATAAGTCGATCTGGGGTGCTGTTCCTACGGATACCGATGTGACATTTGCCATCGATACGGGATCTGACGCGTCAGAAGTCAAGATGATAGTAAACGGCACTGATGAGGACAGGCAGAATCTGGAACTTAAAAAGGACGGAGCTGCAAAGGACGGAGTCCAGAAGTGGTCTGTCACCACGAAATTCCCAGTGCTTGGTCAGCTTACTTATTATTTTGTGATTTCAAACGGTTCTTCCGTAAAGACATACGGTGACGACGATGGTTATTACGGAACCGGAAAGGTAGCAGACCTTACTGATGTGGAGCCTTATGACCTGATCGTATACAAGAAGGGATACAAGACTCCGGACTGGATGAAGAATGCGGTCATCTATCAGATATTCCCTGATCGTTTCGCAAACGGGGATTCTTCAAATGACAAGGCTTATGCTGCTGAGGGAACAGGAACCCAATACACATCCAGAGGCGCTACGAATTACGAGAACATGACCGACTGGTATCAGATCCCTGAGAATCCTGAACAGGAGAAGCTGCTGTCAGAGGATGTATATAAGTCAACAGGGGCATATTTCGGCGACGGAAACTGGAGCAATGAGATCTACGGCGGCGATGTAGCGGGAATCATTGACAATATGGATTACTTAAAGGCACTTGGCGTAAATGTCATTTATTTAAATCCTTCATTTGCATCGATCTCCAGCCACAGATACGATACCAGCGATTACAGCAAGCTCGATCCGATACTCGGTGACCTCGGCGACTTCGAGGAGCTGGTAAAGGCAGCTGATGAGAATGGAATGCATATCATTCTGGACGGCGTGTTCAACCACGTGTCAGATGATTCCATCTATTTTGACCGTTATTACAAATATCTTGAAGGCGGAGCTGATGTAAATCACGGAAAGATCGGCGCATATCCTTACTGGGCTTATGTATATGATTATGAGAAAGACCATGAGGGCGCTTCCCGGGCTGACGCTGAAAAGGCAGCAAAGGATTATTTCAGCAAAAACTATGGAATTACTGATTACAGCTATACCACATGGTTTGATGTATTCGATTCTGAACTGAAGGTGGACGGAAAGGTTGCAACTGATGATACAGGCCTCCGCGCAGGAAAGACAGTCTACGGATATGACGGCTGGTGGGGATATGACAGCATGCCTGTCATAAAGGCTACCAACGGATCCGAATACCAGACCGAATCCTGGGCCAAGGAGATCATCGGCAATGATTCAAAGGACAACGGATCCATCACCCAGTACTGGCTGTCAGAAGGATCGGACGGCTGGAGACTTGATGTTGCTAATGAAGTATCTGACGAGACATGGCAGCATTTCAGAAAATCGGTAAAGGCTTTGAATTCCGACAATGTCATCGTGGGAGAGATATGGACAGACGCTGTCAAATATCTCCTCGGCGATATGTATGATTCGGTTATGAATTATATGTTCCGCGGTTATGTCACGAACTTTGTAATGGGCAATAAGAATTCGGATGAGACCATGAAGGATATGAGAAAGCTTCGTGAGAGATATCCGAAAGAGGCCTTCTACGCTATGATGAATCTAGTGGATTCTCATGATACGACAAGAATCCTTTCATACCTTGACGGTATTGGCGATGATAGGAAAGATACATCAATCGATGCGGCATTCCCGACATATGAAAAGACAAGCGATGACGCGAAGAGCATGCAGTATCTCGTGGCTCTGATGCAGTTTACTTATGCGGGAGCACCTACCATCTATTATGGAGATGAAGCCGGACTGGTCGGAGCTGATGATCCTGATGACCGCCGCACGATGCCGTGGGGCAAAGGTAATAAGGATCTTACTCTCTGGTATGCAAGGCTTGCAGCCATAAGGTCTCAATATTCGGCTATCAGAACCGGATCGGTAGAGGAATTCTCTACAGGGGATGAAAATATCCTCGGCACCGTGAGACGTGATGATGATAATACAATCCTCGTACTCTTGAATAACAGCGCCGACAAGAAAGATCTGACAGTCGATATCAAGTCACTGAAACTCGATGACAGTGAATATACGGATATTCTTTCCGGTGCTTCCTTTAAGCCGGCTGACGGAAAGCTCACTGTCACTGGCATACCGGGTCGTCGCGGAATGATCCTTGTAAAGACATCGAATCTTTTGAAGGAGCAGGCACTTGACACCAAGGCTCTTTCAAAGGCATGGGATCCGGCTTATACAGTAGATCTCTCCAAGATCGCTCCAAGAAAGAAACCGGCAAAGGATGAGACTGTTACGGATAATACTAGCGGCAAGTCTTCGAACAGCACTGCTCCGGCAGCATCAGCTGTATCGAAATCTACAGGCAGGAAGAAGACCGATGCTAAATCTCCGAAGACAGGAGATACATCAGCACCTTTTATTCCGGTTATTTTCTTCGCCGGGCTTTCTGTGGCAGCAGCCATAGAGCTTGGAAGGAAGAAGACGGGAACAAGATAATTTCTTCATAATATACCTCACTTCAAAGGCGTGCGGAAAACCGGGAGTTTTCCGCACGCCTAATTTATAACTAAAACTTCCCACATTAATAATGAG
>Ga0256871_1000552_pt1 | contig 15996 bp, 20 predicted proteins | sample RumenRJG_07RNA_FD_185439 | JGI IMG/M metagenome (GOLD analysis project Ga0256871, IMG submission 185439) | Metatranscriptome of bovine rumen microbial communities from Lethbridge, Alberta, Canada - Rumen RJG_07 (Metagenome Metatranscriptome) | ecosystem: Host-associated > Mammals > Digestive...
CAGGTTATTATGACTCTATTTGAACATACTGCCCTGACTTCATCATCATAGCGTCAGCTTCTTCCGCATCCAGATGGAATACAGGATGCTCGGCTTTAGCATCTATCAGAACAGCTGTATTAGAAAAGAGTCCTCCCCTGCTTCCAGCGCATCTGACGTTTACAAGCTGGTTCTTTCGTATACCCAGCTTCTCCGCATCTTCAGGTCGAACCGTTACATATCTCTGAGCGACTATGGCACCCTCATTAAGCTCTGCCTCACCGCAAGGTCCCGCTACTGTGATCGATGGGGATTCAGCCAGGTCATCTATTCTCCTGAGCGGAGCTTCGATTCCCAGAAGTCCCCTGTCACAAGCCAGAAGCCTTACGCTGCTCTTCGCGGCTTCAACATCTATTAGGTGCGCCGCGGCAGCTCCATCAGGTCCTGATACACTAACTATTTCTTTATATACGGTAACACCATCACCGGACAAATCAGAATCTATAGTAAAAGTATAGCCCTGCCCAAAGCATTTCTCCGCATCTTCATGAGTTAGAGAAACTTCCCTCGTGCTGATACGCGCCTGGATCATATTAGGATCCATTGGATAAGGGTGGTCGTCTCTGCCAGAAATAGCAGTCGAAGGACCCCCTTTCGGAGATCCTTCGGACTGATTGCCGGAACCTGACGATGCTGCGCTGCTTTCAGAAAGCTGGCCAGGCTTTACACCTGTGACTCCAACAGCCTGAAGAGCTTTGACCGTTAAAACAGCTATCTTAACGATCCTATCAAGTTCCGCGTTCATTTAATTACCTCAGCGCGTTGATAACAGCGTCGATAACGTTCTTAAGCTCCTCAGCGGAGATATCTACGTTACCGCCCTTTGCTGCTGTCTCATTACCATGGTACTTCTGATAGATCTTATCATCAGCTACGAGGGTCTTCAGATCCTTGATTCCATAGCAAAGAGTCTTCTTATTGATCAGGTGCAGTGGGGAAACGTTCTCTGATACGGATGATCCGCCGAGAGTTCCGCATCCAAGTGTGAATGCTGGGAACAGACCTGTGGAAGCGCCTGTACCACCCTGAGCTCCGCCTGAGTTAACGATGATTCTTGAAGCCGGCTTCTCCATGAACTTCAGAGCGATCTCAGGATCGTTCGTATGAATGTTCATTGTGTGGCCGATTCCGTGTGTAAGGAGTTCCTTAGACAGCTCGCATGCTTCTTCCCAATCTTCTACTGTGTAGAAAGCGAGGACTGTTGTGAGCTTCTCGTATGACAGTGGGTACTTAGGACCTACACCACCCTGTCTTCCGATCAGGACTGTTGTGTTGTCAGGTACTTCGAATCCAGCGTCATGAGCGATCTTAGTTGCTGGCTGTGAAACATAGTCAGCTGTCATTGTATGACCATTCTTAAAGATCGTGTGGCAAACCTTATCGATTTCCTCATCGTTCATGAAGTAACCACCGAGTCTCTTAAACTCAGCGATAACTTCTGCTTCGTTGCACTTCTCGCAGATAACTGACTGCTCTGTAGCGCATACTGTAGAGTAGTCGAATGTCTTGCTGGCTACGATCTGCTCAACAGCTTCCTTAACGTCTGCTGTTCTCTCGATATATGTAGGAGAGTTACCAGGTCCTACACCGATAGCCGGCTTTCCTGCGCTGTAAGCTGCCTTAACCATTCCAGGGCCGCCTGTTGCGATGATGAGCTTGATTCTGTCATCATGCATCAGCTCGTTGCTTCCTTCCATAGAAGCTACGGACAGGCACTGAACTGTGTTATCAGGAGCACCTGCTGCTACGGCTGCGTCAGCCATGATCTCTGCTGCCTTCAGGGAGCACTTCAGTGCACGTGGATGCGGTGAGAACACGATTGGGTTCTTAGCCTTAACAGCGATGATAGACTTATACATGATAGTAGAAGTAGGGTTAGTTGTCGGAGTGATTCCGAGGATAGGTCCTACTGGGTAAGCCATCGTAACTGTCTTATTGACCTTATCTTCATCGATAACGCCAGAAGTCTTCATGTCCTTAATGGCTTCATACAGCATTCCTGTAGCCATATGATTCTTGTAGATCTTATCTTCTACCTTACCATACTTAGTCTCCTCATGAGCCATCTCAGCGAGCATCTTAGCGTTCTTCTCGCCGGCAATTGCCATTGCCTTAACGATGGAGTCGATCTGCTCAGCTGACATGTCATTCAGGATTTTTGCAGCTTCTTCAGCCTTTGCAGCTGCGTTTCTAGCTTCCTGAATCGCAGCCAAATCCTTATCAAATTCCATGTGATCCTCCTTCTACTTAAGAATTTTATCTAATATACCTTTTGCGTCTAATACTCTGATAACTGCCTCTACGATCTGCTCTTTCGTCAGATTCTCTACTGAAACAGGCTTAGCCTCTTCAGCAGGAGCAGGAGCTGGAGCTTCCGGCTCTTCAGCCGGTGCCGGAGCAGGTTCTGGTGCAGCAGCAGCTGCTGCTTTCGCATCTTCCTCCGCGATAGCTGCTTCATACTCTTCCTGGCTTACGAACTTGATCTTATAAGTATGAGCCAGGTCTCTTGCAGCAGGAGAAACAATTGTATTGTTATCTACAGGAAAGACTTTTCTATGACTGCCGACATAATTCTGAATCGTGTCAGCGGTAACTAATTTTTTCATTGGTTCCTTCCTTTCACCTGTTAATACAGATGGGAGATAAGTTTCTTCGAAGGTGAAGGAATAACCTCAGTATCGATGAGCACTCCGGCATCACCGAGCTTCGAAGTACCAACTTCCGCTCCTGTCTTAACAGCTGCAACATCTCCGGTAAATGTGAAATATGATTTTCCACCGAGACCGTTACCCAGTCTAATCTCAACCGGGTCCAGGTCTGCTGATTTCAGTACTGCATCAGCAGCTATAACCATAGTTGCCATAGAATATGATTCCAGGATTCCTACTGCGAGAATATCATCCGGAACATTCGCCGCAACGAGTGCAGGGAATACTGCAGGATGTACATTAGGAATAACCATATGGTCAACCATAAATGAGTCAGCTACTCTGATACCCATCTTTACAGATGTCTCTACCGCAGATACATCGCCGTGAACTATAGCGATGTACTTACCAGGACAAGTGGATGACGCGGTTACTATCTCTACGTCGGAGGTTTTTACCATCTGATCCGCAGTGTAGATTCCGCGAGCAATACTGTTAAATTCGATCATTCCGATTGCTTTTTGCACTTTAATCCCTCCTTATAGTAATCATCATAGGATCAACTGACTCGACAGTACCAGCTATGCTGGCATGTACTGTAGCACCGAGGGCGCCTTCCTTGATATCAGCGATCTTATCGCCGACTTCAACCTTATCTCCTACAGCTACTGTAGGAACAGCAGGCGCGCCTACGTGATCCTTAAGTCCGATTCCTACTACTTCAGGATCAACGACCTTCTCTTCTGTAAGAGGAGCAGGAACGTCATATTTAGTGAGACCGATCCTAGCGATAAGTCTCGTAACCGGAACCATTCTATAAGGCCTCATCGGGTTAGGAATGAACTCATCTTTCTTATCGAGTCTGATTCCCTGCTCTCTGAGTTTACCCATGTAATAAAAGTTAGCGAGCTTAGGTGCTATACCTGCAGGGCAAGTATAGAATTCGCAAAGTCCACACTGGCTGCACGCGAGCGCTGCCTTAACCTTCTCATCAGCTGGAGCGTTATACATCATAGCGCGTACCATCTTATGAGGTACTGTGGAATGTCCGAGCAGATGTCTCGGGCACATCATAGTACAGTCAGTGCACTGCTCGCATGCTCCTCTATTGAGCCTGAACGCAGTCTGGATAGTTCTCTGCTTCTTAATAATATGTGGGTGATCCGAAGGCAGAACAATCAGTCCCTTAGTCTTCTTCGTAACATAACCATTAAGGTCATCGAACAGAGGACCCATCATAGGACCACCGTTAATAACGGTGTATCCTGTGAAGTCTTCCCTTCCGGAAAGCTTCAGAACGTCCATTATAGGAGTTCCTATAGGAACCTTTACTGTGATCGGATTAGGTACATCACCTGTAACTGTAATATACTTATCAGTTACGGAGAGATCCTGAGAAGCTCTGTATACGTTATAAGCTGACTCTGAGTTCATAACGACACATCCTACAGCGATAGGAATTCCACCTTCTGGAACTACTCTGCCGGTAAGTTCTTTTACGAGAACCATTTCATCACCGGCAGGATATACATCAGGAAGGATTCCGACCTCTACTTCATCCTCAAGTTTGAGATCCTTAATAGTTTTTCTGAGGATCTCAATAACATCCTTATGATGTCCCTTAATACCGATTATCGCGTGTTTCGCTCCGGTAATCTGTTTACCGATAACTAACCCCTGAATGACTTCAGCCGGATGTACTGCCATCAGCTGTTGGTCAACTCTCAAGAGCGGCTCGCACTCGGCACCATTTATTAAAATATATTCAGCCTGAGCTTGCAGTTTTACATGAGTAGGAAACCCGGCACCACCGGCTCCGATGACGCCGGCTTCTCTTACCTTTTCAAGTAAATCCATATTGACCTCCGTCTCAACTCAATGTATCACTTTAAGTCACAGTCTTCATCGATGATTCCTACGACCGCTGCGTCGCATGGAATATTATCATTCTGGAGCATTCTTCTAGCGGAAGAACCTGTAGAAATGATAACGCGGTCACCGATACCTGCGCTTATGATATCGACTACGACCAATCTTTTACCGGCATCTGTGCCGCCGAATGTCTCAGCGAGCATCAGCTTATAACCCTTAAGAGCGTCAGCCTTACGTGTTGCCCAGACATTATCTATAAGCTTGGCTGTAATCACTATACATTCCTTCTTTCGTCTTTCGGTCTATTTCTCTAAGCGCGGCCTCGACAGCGCCTGTATCACCAAATATGGCAATCATCGTCATATGCTGCGGGCAAATACCACGAACATCATACGCGTCTACGTCACTGGTTTTCTCAGCAATATCTGCCGCGCACACCATGTCGATCATCTTCCCCTGGACCAACCCGATAGCTTCAGCGTGATCCATAGGAGTATCCTTCATGATGCCCATCCTTCTCTTGATGAGATCTAAGGTTCCCTTAGAAGGTGATCTTATAATTCTCAGATCCATTACGATCAGCCTTTCCTATCAATCAATAGGTTCGTCCGTACAACTCAGGGCGATGCCCAGAGGCGTAACGAAGAACGGATTAGCAGGTTTATGAGTAGGAATGCCTGTGCTCTTCTGGATTTCTTTCTCAATTCCTGTAAAGCAGCTCGTACCACCTACGAGGACAAGATTATGAACATCGTATCCCTGGATTCCATTGGAGATGATAGAAGCCATCTTCTGGAATACAGGCTTTACGATAGGATACAACTCCTGATGGTTCTTCTCATCGCGCTTAAAAAGCTCAGCCTCCTCGAAAGGCTTCTTATATGCGCCGGCGATAACCAGCGAGAGATGTGTTCCTCCAGTTGCTTCATCGAATGTATATTCGACCTGGCCGTCTTTGATAACAGAGATACCGGTAGTACCTCCACCTATATCAACTACAGCTCCGTTCTGCATCTTCAGAAGCATATTAGCAGCAGTAGGCTCGTCAAGCAGACTGGTGATCTCGAATCCTGCACCTCTAACAACATTGGCAACAGCTCCTCCATCGAGCGTATCCGTTCCAGGAGGGATAGCCGCAGCCGCGTAAAGGAGCTCAGTGTCCAGTTCTTCTTCTATTTCTTCCTTCATCTTACGGACCATTCTTACTGCTCCGACATAGTCAACTACCATGCCGTCACGAACGACGTCCGCGTACTGGTAACGACCTGCTACAGGTCTGTAGTTCTCATCGAGAACTGCCATTACTACGCAGGCAGTACCGAGGTCGACTCCGGTATAGTAAACAGAAGAATGTCCCTTCACCGGGTTCTCGATTACGTCGGTGAATTCTTTTACAAATTCATCGCAATATGCAAATTCGTTATTTTCTTCACTCATGTGCTAAACGTTTTCCTTTACAATATGGTGTCAAGGGAAGCTGCTCACGCAGCCTCCCTTACAATAGATCTACTAAATGAAGTCAGACCAGTTAGCAGGATAGCAATAATAAATGTATCTTGTCTTCTGATCAAGTGACTGGAAATGTATGTGGCTTCCCTTAGGAATGAGGATAGTCTCCCCTGCCTTACCTACGACATGTCTGCCGTCAATCTCAATGGTAAGTTCACCACTGATGACGTAATCATACTCGTCATAAGTCAGTGTCCACTCGAGCTCAGAGTGATCGATTTCCATAACACCAGGGCCCATAGCAGGTGACTCTTCAACAGTAGTCAGATCCTGCAGTGTAACACCCTTAGCATTGAACTCGTCAAGTCTGGTGTTGTCAAAATTGATACTCATGATGCCGGATGGATCTACGTGCTTTACAGTTCCATTCTCCTCTGTAATGGTCTTGACTCCGTTATCTTTGTTGAGAGTTGCCTCTACAACTTTCGCGATAACTTCGCTCAAAACTTTCTCATCAATTTCCATAATCTTATACTCCTTGCTTATGCAAATAGTACGTTTATTAATTTACAAACAGCTAATTACTTAGCAATGGACTCCTCAACCTTCTTCAGGAGTGCAGGTGCGAGCATGTTAGCTACGATCAGAGCAGTAACGCCGGCAACCAGCTTACCAACGATCATAGGAACGATCATGTTCTTATCTACACCACCTGTGAATCCAAGGTGATCTCCGAATACGAATGCAGCAGATACAGAGAATGCTACGTTCATAAGCTTACCCTTAGGGTTCATATCCTTCAGGATGTTGAACATAGCGATGTTGTTAGCCAGGTTAGCTACGAGACCTGTGCAGGCTGCTTCGTTCATTCCCAGAGCCTTACCAAGAGCCTCGAGAGGTCCCTTGAATGTTCTCTGAATCCAAAGTACCATTGGGAAAGCACCGATCAGTACGCAGGAAATCTGTCCACAAACGAGAAGTCCGGATTCAAGTGGGATAACTCCGTCAGCGTCAGGCTCTACCATCAGGTTCATAAGAGGGAACTTGATTCCTGTCTCATACTCAAATACAGCGACTGCTGTGAAGAATGTGATAACAACTGTAACGCCTGTTCCGAATTTATTGAATCCAGAAATCATCTTTGCAGGGATGAACCAAAGTCCAACTACGATGAGAGCCGCGATGATGATTACAGGAATAAGGTTCTGCATGATTCTGCCGAAACCGAGCTTGTAACCGTCAGCAGCTACTGTGTTCATCATAAGTCCACCAGCGATACATCCGATAGGGATAGTGATCATACCAGCGAGGATACCAGCGCCGAGGTAAGATCTGTCTTCCTCTTCAATGATTCCGAGGGCTACTGGGATTGTGAATACGATCGTAGGTCCCATCATACCGCCGAGGATGATTCCGGCGAAGCTTCCGATAGCGTGGTCAGCAGCCATCTGCATAGCAAGTGGGTAACCACCCATATCCATAGCGAGCAGTGTAGTAGCGAACATAGAAGCGTCAGCTCCAACTGCCTGATAAATAGGAACGATAACCGGCTTCAGGATCATAGCGAGTACTGGAGCTGCGGCTACAACGCCGGCCATTGAAATAGCCAGGTCTCCCATAGCAGCGAATCCAGCTTCCCACTGTTCTCCGTAACCCTTCTTATTTCCAGCGATTCTGTCGATAGCACCGATAAGCATGAAGATCATCATGAGAAGCACGATAACCTGCTGAATACCGATGTTAGAAACCCATGCGCTGATACTGTCTGTAAATGCAGCGCCATTAGTTAAATTCTTAGCAAGTTCACCAAACATTTTTTTCTTCCTCCTCGGAAATTAATGCTGCTGCCTTGTCTTCATCTACGATCCCGACGACTGCTGTGCTTATAGGTATCATATTATTTCCGTCTGCCCTGCGGGCCCCGCTTCCGCCGATAGTGATGACCAGGTCGCCAATTCCGGCATCCAGATTATCAGCTACGATTACGTCTTTAGCGTTGCCATTATACAGCGGCTTGACGACCAGAAGTTTGTATTCGCGGAGGCTTTCCGCTTTTCTAGTCGACCAAACTTGGCCGATAACTCTACCCAACTTCATTTCCTACCTCATTAAGCACCGACTACCGTGATCTTAATTCCGTTCTTATGAGCACAATCCTTAGCGACTTCAGTTATTATTGTTCTCGGTGAGATCAGTATCTCAGTTCTCGAGTCCATTCTTGCCCCAATAACATCTGTCTCGGTAAGTACTCTTCTCTTAAAGACTTCATCAACAGGCTCATCCGCCTTAGCAGGCTGAGGAGCGGCTGCCGGCTTCTTCTCTTCTTTAAGAGCTTCCTCTCTCTGGACAGCGACATCACCGCCGCCTCCTATGGAAGCAGAACAGAGTTTATCAGGATTCGAGCACAGCGTGACAACCAGATCGTCCAGGGAACGTACATCCATTCCCCAGTCCTTGAGAGTGTTCAGTTTATTGCTAAACATATCCAGGAAGGACTTCGGCGCGGTTTTACGATACTTGAGAAACTCTATATCGTCTTCAACGATCGAAATGTCCTTGCCCTGCATAATGCAGCTGCCTATAAGTTTTAAATAAGGATTATCGAAAATACCTAGAGTTAGTTTTGACAGGCTCTCGTTATCCAAGTCGGCAATAACAACTTTCTTGTAGCTCTCAAGATCTACTGGCTGTCCCTCTGAGTCGAATCCGTCGACATCAAAGCAGCTAGTAAGCCTTTGGTTATTTTCTAAATCAGAGACACCCTTATTAACGGCCTTCGATATAACCAAAATCTTTGGCTTGTCTTCTTTTGCTGATTCTACTTTCAGGATCGCGTATTCTACTCTTCTCACGATCTCAGCAATCAGTTTTTCAAGATTCAAAAGAATGCCTCCCCTCAATTGAAATACGATTAATACTGTTTTGGTCCGGTCTTGTAATCGCCGGCAAGGTACTTACACATCATGATGTGCAGCGCGCTTGAAAGACGATTCAATTCCTCGATAATATCAACCCTAGTTACTTTCCTACCCTCCTGAAAAGCATCAACTGCTGCCAGTTCTGCCTCTCTGATAGATGCTCTAATCAGATTCAGCTGGGCATATTCGATACCCATTGAGTGGTCCGGCAGAGTCATCTGCTTGATTTTATAGTACTTCATAGGGTTGTGAGAATGCTCTCTCAGTTCAGCGTGATTCAATCCGATGATAGTCTCTTTAGTGTAATCCTGCTCGAGGATCTCAGCTACCATGAGCTTTCTGAGACAATCCAGGATATCATCGAGATCCTTCACTAGGAGTTCACTCTTGCTGTTCTGATCGATAACGCACTGGGCGTTAACGACTTCTGCCTGCAAGCGGTCAAGCTTGCCACGGTATTTAATACGCGGGTTATTCTTATCGACCAGCTTGTTACCGAAGAGCTGAGTCATGAATTCCGGCTTTTCCATATAACCGGCGCCGGTCTCATAATCTACATACTTCGGTTTGAAAACAGCGGGCTCTGAATCTCCGGATACTCCCGATCTAGGTCCTGAGGACTGATTAGGTTTCCTTTCTTCCATAGCCTTTTCTCTGGCTGCCTTTCTTTCGTTGGCCGCGCGATTTCTCTCGAAATCGATAGCCACCTGCATTTGGTTTAAGTATTCTCTGGCTGCAGGAGATAAAAGTTTGCCTTCCGGTATGTAATATACGTCAGGCTTTGTAGCTCTAAGTTCAGCTCTGATTATGTCTTCAGTTATGACCTTCAACTACAGCACCTCCTCCTGAAACCGTACTAATTATCTCTCTCAAAAACTTCTTCTTCGTCCAGTTTAGGAAGGATAAATTCTACTTCCTGATGTGGTCTTGGAATTACATGGATAGAGAGAAGTTCTCCAACTCTCTCAGCTGCAGCGGCACCAGCGTCAACTGCTGCCTTAACAGCTCCTACGTCTCCTCTGACCATAACTGTAACAAGTCCTCCTCCAACGAGGATCTTGCCGATCAGAGTGACGTTAGCAGCCTTTACCATAGCATCGGCTGCCTCGACTGAAGGAACCAGTCCCTTAGTCTCGATCATTCCTAAAGCTAATGTGTTATTCATTTATATCCTCCTGGAAATCAAACGTTAATTCCGAAGGCTTCTAACAGTTCTTCTTTTCTAGCGAATTTGATTTCATGCTTTGTCAATGGAAAACCTTCCACGCCTCTGGCCATTTTTCTGAGTTCGCCGACCTTAAGATCTTCGAGAGCTCTGTCATAGATAAACTTTGCTTCATTCTCTAATTTCTCTAGGTCAAACTTACCAGGAATGACATCAGGTTTATCGGCCTCATTCTTGACCTCGACCGATTCCACATCTTCAGAAATCATGGGCTTTACAGCCTCCGAGATATCTTCGGATTCCGGAACAGCGTCCGCGGCTTCATTCTCAGCTTCAGGTTCATTTAAAGCTTCAGCTTCTTCAGCCGGAGCTACTTCCTGAACTCCCGGAGCGTCATCTGTTTCAGATTCCTGCTCAGGCTCAGCTTCCACGGTCTCGACCGCTTCCGCAACATCAGACGCAGTTTCTAAAACATCCTCCGCAGACTCTCCCGTATCTACCGTCTCAGCCTTATCAGCTGGAGAATTATCATCGGGAGCGGCCGGAGGCGGCGTCATATCGACGATCTTACGAACGTCCTCTGCAGGTCTAGGAATTACGTTTATTGACATTAATTCGCAGACCCTTTCAGCTGCGGCAGCACCGGCATCGATAGCCGCCTTTACAGCTCCGGTATCCCCTTCTACGAAAATGGATACCAGACCGCCACCAACCTTGATCATATTCACCAGAGAAACATTTGCGGCTTTAATTGAAGCATCGAGCGCCTCGACTGCTCCAAGTTCTCCACGGACTTCAATCATTCCTAAAGCCTTCATTATTTCTCCTTACCGTGTTGTCCCAAAATACTAATTCCTATGAATGTGTATTAGTCCTCGAGCTTAGGAAGAATAAATTCAACTTCCTGATGTGGTCTTGGGATTACATGAATTGAGAGAAGCTCTCCAACTCTTTCAGCAGCAGCTGCGCCAGCGTCTACAGCGGCCTTAACAGCTCCTACATCTCCTCTTACCATAACAGTTACAAGTCCTCCACCTACGAGAACCTTACCGATAAGAGTAACGTTAGCAGCCTTTACCATAGCATCAGCTGCTTCGATTGAAGGAACGAGACCTTTAGTCTCGATCATTCCTAATGCCTGTGTGTTGTTCATATCCTACTACCTCCGTCTAATTAAAACTCAGTAGGGTTTGCTGCTACAAACTCTACAGCGTTTGCGAATGCATCGCATGCAGACTTACAAGCAGACTGTGTTCCTGTGAGGAGTCCGCCACCGAAGTTTGTCTCTGATGGTGGGTTGTAGAGTGCCTTCAGCTGAACATCAGCAGCCTTCAGTGCAGCATCCATAGCGTACATTGACTCAAGTGGAGGAGCGATCAGGTAAGCGATTGGCTCGCCCTCAGGAATTCCGCATCCCTTTGAAAGGTAAGAACCTGTTCTGGAAATGCAGTGAGCATAGTAGCAAATATCGTCTCCGTCTCTAGCAGAGATGAAGTGAGCCTTATTCTCGATCATGTCGATAGCAGCGTCAAGTCCGCTTCTAGCCTCAGCTGGGTTAGGAGCAGCGAGCATAGCAACGATATCACCAGCAAGAGCTGTGTTCTGGTTAGCAGCGCCAGCATACATAGATCTAGCGTAGATAACCTGGCACTCAGCCTTCTTTGTTGCTTCGTCGATAGCTGTGTATGTTACATCATCGCAGTCTGTGGAAATAAGTGCGAGAGAATGCCATTCGTCTGGGAATTCAGCACCCTCGAGTCCCTTCAGTTCTTTAACGAGCTCAGGTCTTGCATTAGGAATTAATTTAGCGGCCAGTACAACGGTCTGTAATGGATCTCCCTTCATTTTATTCACTCCTTAAATAAATAAAACTATAACTTAAGTTCAGTACCACTGATCTTCTTATCAAGCATGATCTTAAGGATCTCAGCTACATGAGCTCCTGCCTCTACAGGGTTAGTTCCTTTTTCATGAATGTTGGAAATCAGAGTTCTTCTAGATTCTGGCATACCTACTGTGCACTTATAGCCCATGTAAGCTGACATAGAGTTAGCAGTGATGAGTCCCGGTCTCTCACCGATAAGTACGCATGTAACCTCAGCTCCTGTGATCTCGGATACCTGGTCCATAACGCCTACACGTCCATACTTTACGAAGAATGGTGTTCCGACCTTAACGCCCTTAGCTTCCAGACCCTGGATGATAGCGTTCAGGCAGTCCTTAGCGTTAGCCTTGATAGCTGATGAAGAAAGTCCGTCAGATACATAGACCTCAGCCTGTGGATTCATAACGCACTTCTCTTTGATAGTAGCTACTGCTTCATCAGTAAGCTTTCTTCCCAGGTCAGGTCTTGTAAGGTATTCATCCTTATCACGGCACTGAGTCTGAACTGTAAAGAGCTTCAGTTCGTTATCTACGTAATCCTGGTCTACTTCCTTAAAGCAAGCGTCCTGAGCGGCAGCATGGTCAGCTCTGAACATCAGCTGTGGAAGAGTCTTATATCTAGCGCCGGCTTTACCAATACCGATACGGCATGGTGCCTTCAGCTTCAGATCCTTGAAAGCTTCGCCATCGTACGGATTCTCTACGAGATAGAGCTCTCTTACATCGATATCGCAGATATCTTCGAGTTCTCCGTCTTCTACAGGGATATCCTTCTGAACCCACTTAGGGCCATCGCCTACAGGTGTGTAACCATCTGCGGCTTCTTCTGCAGGTGCTTCTGCAGGTGCTTCTGCGGCTGGAGCAGCTGTCTCAGCGTTCATTCCAGCGAGTACATCTTCAATGATGGATTTTAATTCTTCAGTATTCACAGTTACTACCTCCCTTACTTAACCATTACTGAGGCAGGGTCGTTAGCAAGGAAAATGGAAGCGTCACCAGCACGATCTGTGAGCTTGCCGTCCTTGGAGAATCCCATTCTCTCAAGCCATGCATCAAACTCAGGTGCAGGTCTCATTCCCAGTGCTTCACGAACAGCGGCAGAATCCTGATATCCTGTGCACTGATACATCAGCATGGAGTCGTCTCCTTCAGGAACGCCCATGATGTAGTTGCAGCCGGCAGCAACTAAGCATGTAGTCAGAAGCTCGATATCATTCTGGTCAGCCTTCATGTGGTTAGTGTAGCAAGCGTCGCATCCCATTGGGATTCCCTGAAGTTTACCATTGAAGTGGTCTTCAAGTCCTGCACGGATAACCTGCTTGGAATCATACAGATACTCAGGTCCGATGAATCCTACTACTGTGTTCAGCAGGAACGGATCATAGTGTCTAGCGAGACCATAGCATCTGGACTCCATAGTTACTTCGTCCCAGCCGTTATGAGCGTCAGCTGACAGCTCAGAACCCTGTCCTGTCTCGAAGTAGTTTACGTTAGGTCCCTCAGCGCGGCCGAGTGTCAGAGCGTAATCTCTTCCGTCCTGGATCATCTCAGGTGTTACACCGAAGGATTCGTTACCCTTCTGAGAACCAGCGATTGACTGGAATACGCAGTCGATAGGAGCACCGAACTGCTTAGCGGCTGCGATCTGTGTAGTGATATGAGCCAATACGCAGATCTGTGTAGGAATCTCCCACTTATTTCTGAATTCATCGAATCTCTTCAGAAGTCTAGCTACAGATTCAACACCATCATCTACAGGGTTAAGTCCGAGTACTGCGTCTCCGCATCCCAGAGAGAATCCTTCCATTAATGATGCTGTGATACCATCTACATCATCTGTAGGGTGGTTAGGCTGCAGTCTGGAAGAGAATGTTCCATCGAGACCGATAGTTGTTCTGCAGTGTGCAGAAGTTCTGATCTTCTTAGCGCCGTAGATCAGGTCGAGGTTGCTCATTTCCTTAGAAATAGCAGCACTCATCTCTGATGTGATACCCTTAGAAGCTCTCTTGATATCATGTCTCGTTGTCTTAGTGTCAAGCATCCACTCTCTGAATTCAGCGACTGTCATGTTCTTGATGTCATTGAAGATTGACTCATTTACATCGTCCTGAATGATTCTCGTAACGTCATCATCCTCGTATGGAACTGCAGGATAGTTTCTGACGTCATTCAGTGTAAGGTTGGCAAGAACCCATTTTGCAGCTACTCTTTCCTCAGCAGAATCAGCAGCGATGCCGGCGAGCTTATCACCGGACTTTTCTTCGTTGGCTTTGGCCATTACTTCGCATACGTCTTTGAATTCGTACTCATGACCACGCAACTTTGTTTTTAGGATCACTTTTCTCACCTCTTGCTTTCATTCTTTTAGTGATTGAAAATTAGAGTCTTCGTGATAACCGGGAGTACAGTTCCATTAGCAACCGGCTCGCCAATGTCGATGTAATCGCCGTCTCTCGCGAAGATACTGTCGATGCAGATAAGCTTACGGTTCTTATCCATGCGGAGCTTCAACGCATTTCCAAGAGCCTTCGCTATATCATTCTCTATAACTATGACCAAAGGGATGTTAGGGTTATTGTATCTCTTGATACCTGCAATGATGGCATCAGCAAGATTCTGAATGTCATCGAAATGCTTATAATTATTTCCCTTAAGGCCGATAGCAACAACTTCATCAGTCCCACCGTTCTCGAACACGTCGATCTTATCAGCGAGGACTTCCGGGAATCTGGAAAGATCGTTCTCATCCTCTTCCCTCATCTTAACGACTGGAATGTTCTTTATAGGAAGCAGACCGTCGTCATAACGAATGGTGCTTCCGCTTACGTTAGTAGCGTGGCTTCCGGCACCAACTACTGTAGCTCTGATAGTTTCAGCTACGTTATATAATTTAACCTTATTAAGGTCTGGTGATTTCACGATCGAATCGGCGAGGATAGGCCCGATATCTCCGAACCTGAACGGGTCTCCACCCTGAACAGGGTTGTAAACGCAGTCTCCTACGCCTCCTGAAACTGTTATTCCCTGAACAGGGACCTTAAGTTTCATTCTCTGCCCGTCGTTCGTATATAACCAGGCATGCTCGCTATCCGGCTCATTCAGGCATGCCGCCATAGCCAGATGTTTTACCATGATGTCTGTTAATTTATGGATCTTATTAGCGTCGGCTCTATCACCTACATGCATCTCGAGACCGTGCTTCTTAGCGAGCTCTTCTGTCTTATCGAAGATGTATGTGATCTTACCGTTATTGACTTTAATAAGTCGTCCACCGATATCCAGGCAAGATGTTCCGATAAGGTTTCCCTTCTCGAATACAGCCAAGTTACTCGTTCCGCCTCCGACATCTATGTTGGCGATCGTAGTATGCTCTTCCTCTGACATTCTGTCTGTACCCGCGCCTCTGGCAGCAAGCACAGACTCGAGGTCAGGTCCCGCTGTCGCTACTACGAAGTCTCCAGCCATGTCACTCAGCGCTTCGAGCACCTCATTAGCGTTCTCTTTTCTCGCGCTCTCTCCGGTAATGATAACTGCTCCGGTCTGAAGATCAGCCGGCGTCCTGCCCGCTTTCTTATACTCACCGGCGATGATATCCTTAACCTTAGCGGCATCGATATCGAGTCCGTTCGGCATAAGAGGTGTGAAGTAAATATCACTCTTATACACTACGTTAGTCTCGATGATCTTAATCCTAGGCACAGAATACATGCTGGCAAGATTCTCGATAGTGAGTTTACTGAAGATAAGCTGAGTAGTCGAGGTACCAATATCTATTCCAACGCTGTTGATTTTATACTGCATGATATCTCCTTAACTACTGCTATAAGATATATTTTAAGATCAATTACCGGAAATTTTCTTTCCGTCCTTGTTCTTACCATTCTCATCGGGTGTCAGGTAATCAACTAATTCCTGAACGCCTTCGCCTGTGTACGAGCTGACCTTAAATATCCTCCTCGCACCGGCAAGTCTAAGCATCTTAACTGCTTTATCTATCTGATCAGGTGTGGCCCTATCTATC
>Ga0256871_1000566_pt1 | contig 15882 bp, 10 predicted proteins | sample RumenRJG_07RNA_FD_185439 | JGI IMG/M metagenome (GOLD analysis project Ga0256871, IMG submission 185439) | Metatranscriptome of bovine rumen microbial communities from Lethbridge, Alberta, Canada - Rumen RJG_07 (Metagenome Metatranscriptome) | ecosystem: Host-associated > Mammals > Digestive...
AGGCGGCAGCGGCTGCCTGTGGAAGCTCCTTGCGGCGCTCCTTCTTCTCCTCCTGCTGCTTGCTCTCGGCTGGCTCGCGTACTATTTCCGCTTTGATCTGATGAACTGGTACAGGGGACTCACCGGAGAGAGCGAGCCGGCGAAGACCGAGCCGCTCAATAAGGCGGAGCCAGAGAAGGCTGACGAGCCGGATATCCCCATGTGCATCTATCAGGGAAAGTCCATCCCCTGCAGCGAGATGAAGAAGCTCATGAACGCTGATGACGCGAAGGACACTGAGGAGGAGGCAGAGCCGGAGCCGGCGGAGCCTGAGGCCGCTGCTCCAGAGGCCGCCCCTGACGAGGGCGATCTGCTCGGGACGCTCTTTGATCCGGACGCAGTGCCCGCTGAGCCGGAGCCTCCGAAGGTGACAGGGAAGACCGAGACTCCGAAGCCCGAGGCACCGAAGGCGGAGCCTGTGAAGCAGACTGTGGCGACACCTGTGCAGAATGATCCGGTCTGCAAGGTCGTCAAGGGCGAGCTCAGGTTCCCGTCTGTCGTAATAGGCGCTGATGTCTCGGCCTCGATGGACTGGAACTTCAGCCTCTCTGACTCTGAGGTTGACAGGGAGCTGCGCATCATGGACAGGCTGCAGTCAGGCGGGCTTCTCGGACTTTTTACGGGCGGCGGAGGTTCCTACCACGGCCCGCTCTTTGAGCATCCGACCAGGATGGATGTCGAGAAAAAGGCGCTGAAGGAGCAGGTGCAGAAAATCGACAGCAGGATCCCCCTCGGCTTTGTCTCCATCGGAGGCTGCGGCGGATACTCGAGATCGTACGGCTACGGCTCGCAGGCCAGGCTGTTCCAGAACCTCAACAGCGCGTTCAGCCTCAGAAAGCTCCCCAACTACTCCGGGACTGACCTTTACACCGCGCTCTTTGCCATGAGCAAGATGGTCGACGGCGCAACCGAGGAGGCCTATGGAATCGTGCTCTCCGACGGCGATGACAACTGCTCGGTCGGCAATGTCTGCATGGCCGCGAGGGAGATCCACCGGAGGCAGCCGAAGTTCAGGATTGACGTCATCTCCCTCCATTCGAGCTCCAGGATGATCAAGTGCATATCCGACGCTACCGGAGGAAAGTTCTACCGGGTTGACTCTGAGACTGACATGGCGAAGGCCATAAACGGCGCGATATCAAAGATACCTGACACCAGGCACTGCAAGTAGCGTCAGGAGAAAAGTGCAGGATAAAGAACGGCGGTGAGAGAGCCTCTCACCGCCGTTTCTGATCTTTGCCTGAACGGAATTATGCGCCGCGCGGCAGGTCTGCCTCAGCGGCTCTTCTCCGCCTGGCCTGCGGCGGCGCTGCTGCCCGCGGCATTGCAGTCATTATAGGTGACCGACATCTTCTCGAGCTGCCTTCCGTCAGAGGTGAGCAGCACGCCCTCGACGAGCTTCAGCCTCGAGAGGTATGACTTTACCAGGGGGTAGCGGCACATCGCTGCTATGCGGGCCTTCCGGTCCATGGCGGCAAGCTTTGCCCTCACGCTCTCATCGTATTTCGGATCGGCTATCTGTCCCTCGACGTACATTTCGGAGCCAGGGGTGACATAGAGGCTGTTGATGATGAGCTCCTTGCTGACCTTCTTCGGGAGACCCAGAAACTGCACGGCAGCGTTGATCTTGAGCACTTCCTTGAGGGATAGCGGCTCTCCCTCCTTCCCTGAAACTCCGGCGGAGAGCAGCGCAAGGGCCGCGGCGCTCTCGGCGTCCCCGGATACCGCGGGCGCCGATATGAACGGCAGGGCGGCCATGACAAGGGCTGCTGCCCCTTTCCTGATAAAACTTCTCATCTGCTTTCCTCCTTTTCGTGAGATGCGCCGGCGCTTTCACCTGCGGCCTTTTTCCTGAGGCTCTCAAGCGTCATGCTGCAGCCGTCGGGAGTAACCGTCATTGACGCGGTCTCCTTTCCCTCATAGGTGAACCTGAATACCGCCTTCCCGAAGATCGCGAGGGGCTTCAGGAACGAGTCCTCGGTGCAGTAGAGCGCCTTCATGTTCCGCCCGGCCGTATCCGGGCTGTTAGCGAGCTTCACGGTGTTCTCGCGGTCGAGATCGAACACGAGAAGCATCTCATGGCCGTCGGTCACCCTCATGTCAGTGAGGGCAACTCCGCCGCCCACCTTCACCGGGAACTCAATCTTCCTCCCGACCTCGCTGTTGAACTCGTCCTTTGCCTCGTCAAGAGGGTTCTGCACCGGCAGAATCACGTACTTTACGATAAGCCCGACGGCGAGCGCCGCGAGCGCCGCGGCGGTTATCTTCACCGCCGCTCCTGATGTGTATCTCATGCTGTTCTGCCTCCCCGTGTATTTTCTCATGAAACGGCGCCTTTCCCACGATTTTTTCAGTCAGGGGCAGAATGCATGTCTCCGGAAATGTGCCGCATGTCACATGGCACAGACGGATTCCTCTTGTGCTAAACTTTCCTTACATACTTGTATGCAGGGCTGTTTCCGGGCATGAGGCACTGATACCGGAGGAAACGGCTTAATAACAATTAATAATCGCGGCCCCAGGGGATGCGCGATCAGTATACGGGAGGATTTCTCCTGAATCATTCGGGGGATCTTTTTCTGATGAAAGTTGAACTGATTTCCACAGGCGATGAGGTCATGGAAGGCTTCATCGACGACACAAACTCCTCATGGATCAGCCGCCGCCTGATTGACCGCGGCATAGAAGTCTCGCGCAGGAGCTCGACAGGCGATGACAGGGAGGCAATCTCCGCTGTCATAAAGGAGTGCTCCGGGCGCGCTGACGTCGTGATAGTGAACGGTGGCCTCGGGCCGACGACTGACGATTTGACGACTGAGGCGGCAGCTGCCGCCGCAGGAGTTCCGGTAGTCAGGAACAGTGCCTGGGAGAGCCGGATCAGGGACTGGTTTGCCGCAAGGAACAGGACCATGACCGACAACAACCTGAAGCAGGCTGATCTCCCCGAGGGCGCCGAGGTCATCGACAACCCGGCGGGAACGGCCTGCGGCTATCAGATGAGGATAAACGGCACTGAGTTCTTCTTCACCCCCGGCGTGCCGTCCGAGTTCAAAAGGATGTGCGATGATCATATCCTCCCCGCAATTTTCAGCAATGTGCCTGACGACACCGTCATCCTCCGCTATTTCCTTCTCGGCATCGGCGAGTCATCCATAGGGAAGCGCCTTTCCGGGATTTCCTGGCCGGAGGGCATCACCATCGGCTACCGGGCGTTCTTCCCCTATCTCGAGATCAAGATTACCGCGAGGAAAACCGGCGCCTCGGAGCTCTCTGCCGCGGAGACCATGCTCCTCCGGGAGATCTCGCCATGGCTCGTCGGAAGGAAGCAGCTCGACATGGCCGGCAACATCTCGAAGCTTTCCGGCGTCATACCCCTGCAGGTCCTCGAGTACGGGACGAGGGGAAGGCTCATCAGGGAGATAGCCGGGGCCATGGAGTCCGTGAGCTGCCGCCTGAAGCCTCTCCCCGAGACTGCACATGATCTCCTTGCCTACATCAAGCCCGAGCGCTGCCGGACCATCGCGGTCGGACGCGAGACTGAGAACGGCATTCCCGTCGCCTACTGGGGCGGGCTCAGGGGCTTTGCGGTCACCATCCGCATGCCGGGGCGCGATCATGAGCGTTTCCTGGACTTCGCTGCGGCCGCAGCGCTTGACATGCTGCAGCGCGCGCTGAGCGGGCACCGTCCTGATGTCAGGTATGAGATGGCAGAGATCACCGAAGAGGCCGACGTCTGATGGTCCTCCGAATCGCCCATGCGAATTTCGCCCGCGGCTACCGCGGCGGAGAGAGGCAGACCGAGATCCTGATCCGCGAGCTCTCGAAGCGGGATGACGTGGAGCAGACGCTCTTCACCGGGCACAGCTCCGAGCTCGCCGCGAGGCTTGCGGGAACTAAGGGGCTCAGAATTGCTGAGACCTCAAGGCTCGGAGGGCACCTCAGGGGCGGGTTCGACGTGCTGCAGGCCCATGAGGCCAAGGCGGCGCACTGGGCATATCTCGAGCATCTTGCCCACGGCGAGCCCTACGTCATCACCCGCCGCGTGCCGGAGAAAATCAGGGAGAGCTTCTTCAACCTCAGGGTCTACCGCAATGCCGCCTGCACGGTCGGCCTCTCATCCGTCATCTGCGATGAGCTCCGGAGCTTTCCAGGTGTGAGGGAGGTGAGGAGAATACCCTCATCCTGCTATCACCTTGATCATGATGACAAAGCTGCCGCAGCCATCCGGGAGAAGTATCACGGACGGTTCCTCGTCGCACAGGTAGGCGCCCTCGTTGACCGGCACAAGGGACAGCGGGTGCTTCTCGAGGCAGCCCGGATCCTCCGTGACAGATGCCCTGACATGCTGTTCCTCTTCCTCGGGAGCGGCGCTGACGAGTCAGTTCTCCTTGAGGAGAGCCGGGGGCTTGATAATGTGATCTGGCTTGGCTTTCAGAAAAATGTCGGCGATTATCTGGCCGCCGTTGATGTTATGGCATATCCGTCCCGAATCGAGGGGCTCGGTTCTGCTATCCTAGACGCCATGGATTTCGGCGTTCCGGTAATCGCGGCCCGGGTCGGCGGCATACCTGACATCATCAGAAGCGGCAGCAACGGCATTCTCTTTGAGTCAGGAGATGCCGCGGCTCTCGCTGACGGGCTTGAGAGGCTCAGAAACGACGCTGCCCTCCGGGAAAGTCTCGCGGGGCAGGCCCGTGCGGACCTCTCCGCGTTCTCACCGGAGGCTATGGCCGGATCCTACTTGGCATTGTATCGGGATATCTGCGGCGCGGGGAAGGGCTGATTATGGCTGATGAGAAAATCACCGGAGTGGTTATAACGCTCAATGAGGAGCGCAATATCGGGGACTGCCTCAGAAACTTGAAGCAGGTCTGCTCCGAGCTCATTGTCGTTGACTCAAGGAGCTCGGATCTCACGGTTGACATCGCCGAGGAGGAGGGCGCCACCGTCATGGTGCAGCGCTACCTCGGCGACGGGCCGCAGAAGAACGTCGCGCTCCCGAAGGCACAGAACAGGTGGATCCTGTCACTCGACGCGGATGAGCGCCTGAGCGACGAGATGGTCGAGGCCATAAAGGGGCTCAGCCTCTCTGATACCGAGCATGACTCGTTCTCCTTCCCGAGACGGAATTTCATCGGCAGCCGCTGGATAAAGCGCTGCGGCTGGTACCCTGACCGCTGCGTGAGGCTCTTCAACAAGGAGAAGACGAAGTTCCGCGAGGTCAAGCAGCACTCCTATGTTGAAGGTAAGAATATCGGGGAGCTTAAGGGAGACATACTCCATTACTCCTTCAAGAACGTCGGCGAGCTCTTCGCGAAGCCTGACCGCAACTTCTCGACCCGCGGCGCGAAGATCCTTTACGAGCAGGGGAAGAAGACCAGCGCCCTGGGGCCCTTTATTCACGGCTCCGCGGCCTTTTTCCGCCAGTACATCCTGCGCCTCGGCTTCCTTGAGGGCGTGGACGGCTTCAGCGTGTCGCTGAGCGCCGGCGTCAACCACTACCTCAAGTACGCGAAGCTCCTCGAGTACTACCGTGACGAGAAGGTTCTCGGGGGCGAGGACTTCAACCGCGTCTGGTAGGGCGTGAAAAGAGCAGTTTTTCTTTTCTTACCAATTCAGATGGATTTGCTATACAATAGGACTGCGTCTTATTCAGGCGCATCCGGCCTGTGCCGGATGGGCCTTTTGTGTTTTTGACATGAGGATCGGTAAATGCCAATAAAAATACCTGACGGCCTGCCGGCCGCGGAAACCCTCCGTTCGGAAAACATCTTTGTCATGACCGAGTCAAGGGCAGCCCACCAGGACATCCGTCCGCTCAGTGTGCTGATCCTCAACCTCATGCCGAAGAAGATCGAGACGGAGACGCAGCTCATGAGGAAGCTGTCCAACACCCCGCTCCAGGTATCGATTGACCTGCTCCGGATTGACGATCACGTGTCGAAGAACACCCCGAAGGCCCACATAGACACGTTCTACGAGAGCTTTGACGAGGTGCGCGACCGCTATTACGACGGCATGATCATCACCGGCGCCCCGCTCGGCACCGTACCGTTCGCCCAGGTCAAGTACTGGAAGACCTTTGTCGAGATCGCGGAGTGGTCGAAGAGCCACGTCACCTGCACCATGTTCCTCTGCTGGGCAGCGCAGGCCGCGCTCAACGTGTTCTATGACATGCCGAAGCGCACTCTCGCCGAGAAGCTGAGCGGCGTCTACTGGCACAACAGGGCGCACTCGAATGATCCGCTGATCCGCGGCTTTGACGACATCTTCCTCGCCCCGCACTCGCACTTCGCGAGCTTCCAGACCGAGGACATCCTCCGCGAGTCGGATCTGCATATCCTCGCCTCGTCGGACGAGGTCGGCATGTACCTGGGCGTCAGCCCGGACAGGAAGCAGGTCTACCTCACCGGACACCCGGAGTACGATGCTGACACGCTCCACAACGAGTACATGAGGGACATCCGGGCAGGCCTCAATCCGAAGATGCCGAAGAACTACTACATCAACGATGATCCGAGGACTCCGCCTCACTGCACCTGGAGGAGCCACGGCCACCTGCTCTATGCCAACTGGCTCAACTATTACGTCTACCAGAACACGCCGTTTGTCCTCGGCGGCAAGGAAAACTGAGTCAGGACCGGCGGTCTGCCGTAACGGCGGACTTCTGATGCTACACTATGCGGATGTGAAAGCATCCGCTTTTTTTAATTTTATAAAACGGCAGCGGCTCCGCGATGGAACCGCTGCCATAACCCTGAGGAAGCCGCGCTGCGGCTCTGCTGCCTATGCCTCTCTATCCTGAAACAAAGTCATTCACCGCTCTCCGGGAAATCCTCAAAAAGCGCATCATGATCCTTGACGGAGCCATGGGCACGATGGTGCAGAGCTACGGCATCAGCGAGCGCGAGTGGAGGGGGAAGGAGTTCGTCTCGTCCCTTGTCGACCTCAAGGGCTGCAACGATGTCCTCTGCCTCACGAGGCCGGATGTCATCAGCGATATCCACCGGCGCTATCTTGAGGCCGGCGCCGACATCATCGAGTGCAACTCGTTCAGCGCAACGAGGATAGGACTCAGCGCCTACGGCCTCTCTGACCGTGCGTCAGAGGTCGCATTCAGTGCGGCAGCTCTTGCCCGTGCCGAGGCTGACAAAGCCACTGCCGCAAATCCTGGGAAGCCCCGCTTTGTCGCCGGCATTCTGGGGCCTACCGGACGCACCGCCTCGATTTCTCCTGACGTGCAGGATCCGGGCGCGCGCAACGTCACCTTTGACGAGCTTGCGGAGGGCTACGCCGAGGAGGCGAGGGCGCTCCTCAAAGGAGGCGCCGATATCCTCATGATTGAGACCATCTTCGACACGCTGAACGCGAAGGCCGCGGTATATGCAGTCGAGCAGGTCGAGGACGAGCTTAAGGTCAGAGTTCCCGTGATGATCTCGGGAACAATCACCGACGCATCGGGAAGGACGCTCTCCGGGCAGACCACCGAGGCCTTCTACAACTCGCTCAGGCACGCGGAGCCGCTCTCCTTCGGTCTCAACTGCGCGCTCGGCCCCCGTGAGCTCAGACCCCATCTTGAGGAGCTCGCCGAGGTCTCGGACTATTTCATCTCGGTCCATCCGAACGCCGGGCTCCCGAACGCCATGGGCGGGTACGATCTCACTCCTGAGGAAATGGGCAGCTACATCAGGGAATGGGCCGCCTCGGGGCTCGTGAACATCGTCGGAGGCTGCTGCGGCACGACGCCTGATCACATCAGGGCAGAGGCCGAGGCAGTCGCGGGGATGGCGCCGCGCGTGCCGCACGTTCATGAGGCCGCATGCCGCCTCTCCGGGCTTGAGCCGCTCAACATCACCGATGACTCGCTTTTCATGAACGTCGGCGAGAGGACCAACGTCACCGGCTCGGCGAAGTTCAGGCGCCTCATCAAGGAGGAGAAGTATGACGAGGCGATAAGCGTCGCGCGGCAGCAGGTTGAGGGCGGCGCGCAGATTATCGACGTCAACATGGACGAGGGCATGCTTGACTCCGAGAAGTGCATGACCAGGTTCCTCAACCTCATCGCGGCGGAGCCTGAGATCGCGAAGGTTCCGGTGATGATCGACTCGTCGCGCTGGGGCACCGTTGTCGCGGGGCTCAAGTGCGTGCAGGGCAAGTGCATCGTCAACTCCATCTCGATGAAGGAGGGCGAGGAGAAGTTCCTTGACCACGCGAAAACGCTCAGGAGGTTCGGTGCAGCGGCAGTGGTCATGGCCTTTGACGAGACCGGGCAGGCCGACACCTACGAGAGGAAGATCTCGATCTGCACGAGGGCCTACAACCTGCTCCTCTCCATCGGCTTCCCGGCCGAGGACATCATCTTCGATCCGAACATCTTCGCCGTCGCGACCGGAATAGCCGAGCACAACAACTACGCCAAGGACTTCATCGACGCAGTTGCCGAGATCAAGAGGACCCTCCCGCATGCCCTGATCTCCGGAGGCGTCTCCAACGTCTCGTTCTCCTTCCGCGGCAACAACCCGGTGAGGGAGGCCATCCACTCGGTGTTCCTCTACCATGCCATAAAGAACGGCATGGACATGGGAATTGTCAACGCGGGGCAGCTTGCCGTCTACGATGATCTGCCGGCGGAGCTCCGCGAGAGGGTTGAGGATGTCATCCTCAACACCCGACCTGACGCGACTGACCGGCTCCTTGAGATCGCGGAGAAGTACCGCGGCGCCGGAAAGAGCGCAGCCGAGGAGAAGCCTGATCTCAAATGGCGCGAGCAGGCCGTTGAGGAGCGTCTCTCCTACGCGATGGTGAAGGGCATCACCGACTTCATCGACGCTGACACAGAGGAGGCAAGGCAGCAGCTCGGCTCCCCGATAAAGGTCATCGAGGGGCCCCTCATGCACGGCATGGACATCGTGGGAGACCTCTTCGGCTCCGGCAAGATGTTCCTGCCGCAGGTCGTGAAGTCCGCGAGGGTAATGAAGAAGGCCGTCGCCTACCTGGAGCCGTTCATTTCCGGAATGTCCGGAAGCGGCCACAGCGCAGGGAAGGTCGTCATCGCGACGGTGAAGGGCGATGTCCATGACATCGGGAAGAACATCGTCTCGATAGTCTTCCAGTGCAACGGCTTCGAGGTCATCGATCTCGGGGTGATGGTGCCCTGCGACAAGATACTTGATACGGCCGAGAAGGAGCATGCCGACATCGTCGCGCTCTCGGGGCTCATCACCCCCTCGCTCGACGAGATGGTCCATGTCGCCTCCGAGATGGAGAGGAGAGGCTTTAAGATCCCGCTGATGATCGGCGGAGCCACGACCTCAAGGATCCACACCGCGGTCAAGATCGCGCCCGTGTACAGCGGGCCGGTCGCCTATACGGCGAACGCAAGCCGCGTAATCGGCGTGGCGCAGAAGCTGGTGTCGGAGGATCTGAGCGAGGGCTACATCAAGGAGCTCCGCGAGCAGCAGGAGGAGGACAGGAGGCAGTTTGCCGAGGCCAATTCCTCGAGGAAGCTCCTTCCGATCGGGGAGGCGCGGAGCCGGGCTCCAGCCCTCTCCTTTGACGGGGACTGCGCTCCGGCACAGCCGAAGGTCGCGGGCATCACGGTCTACCGCAACGTCTCAATCGCGAAGCTCAGGCGCTACATCGACTGGACTCCGTTCTTCTCCATCTGGGGGCTCAAGGGAAAGTATCCCGACATCCTTAGGAGCGAGGAGTTCGGGACAGAGGCGGAGAAGCTGATGAAGGACGCTGATGCGTTCCTTAAGGAGGCGGAGGAGAAGGGCACCATCGCGGCAAGGGCCGTGGTCGGGCTCTTCAGGGCATTCTCGAGGGGTGACGACATCATCGCGGAGACGGATGAGGGCGGCACCGAGCTCTTCTCAATGCTCCGGCAGCAGCATGACCGGGAGGAGTGCTGCTCGCTTTCTGACTTCATTGCCCCCGAGTCATCCGGGGCAAGGGACTGGATAGGAGTCTTTGCCCTTTCCGCCGGGTTCGGCTCGGATGAGATTGTGAAGAATTACAAGGCTGACAGCAATGAGTACGGCGCCATCCTCACGCGCGCCGTGTGCGACCGCCTGACCGAGGCCTTCTCCGAGTATCTCCACCGGGAGGTCCGGGAGAGGCTCTGGGGCTATGAGGCCGAGGGGAGTATATCAGCTGATGATCTCCTTTCCGGGAAATACCGCGGCATAAGGCCTGCGCCCGGCTATCCGCCCTGCCCGAACCACAGCCTGAAAAGGCACATCTGGCACATACTGGATGTGGAGGAGCGCACCGGCATAAAGCTTACCGAGACCGGGGCCATGTGGCCGGTCGCCTCGGTGTCGGGGTTCTATTTCTCGCACCCCGGCTCAAAGTATTTCAGCGTCGGGAAGATCGGGCGCGATCAGCTAGAGGACTATGCCGCAAGGAACGGCGTCTCTGAGGAGGCGGCGGAGAAGGAGCTTGAGCCTGTTCTCGGATACAACAGGGACTGATTCCTGGTGAAACTTTGAACAGCTGATTCCGGCTTTTCCCGGGGCCGGATCCTTTTGCGTGAATAATGCTATGCGTGTGGGCTTTTCAGTGTAAAAATGTCTCTTTTCTCATACTGATATTGTAAAATCCAAAAAGGTTGTCCGGTGCCTGCCAGTCGTCCGAAATCAGGATTGTATCCATCAGAGGTGCTCCTCACTGTTTCCCGATCTGCGGCCGGCTTTTTCATTGTCAAAACTAGGGGCGGCGCGCTGCGCCGGCGGAACGGCTTATGAACATAGGCAGAAAATTTTGTCTGACTTTCCTCGCGCTTTCGGCAGTCTCTCTTGCCGGCGGCGCCTTTGTCTGCGCCGGCGGCGCGTCAAAGGGCTGTATCACTGAATCTCTTGCCGGCGAGTATGAGAGGGCAGTGCAGCTCTCTGCAGCCTGGTCAGGCGCCAGGGCCTCCGCCATGAGGCTCTACGGAGCGAGAAGCCAGGAGGAGGCTGACAGGGCCGCGGCTGACTTTGCGAAATTCTCCGCGCAGTTCAAGTCATCGGCCGCAGGGAGGAGCCAGATCCTCTCTGATTCTGCTGACAAGTACGATCATCTTGTCTCAAAGTCCCTCTATCCGGCCCTCCGTGACGGCGATGCCGCTGCGGCAGAGTCAGTCACCGCCGCACTTGACAGCGAGTCTGCCAAAATCGACGAGGCCCTGGGCCGGGTCTCATCATCAGAGCGGATTGCTGCGCTCAGGAAGGACGCCTCATCGGTTTCCTTCATCTGGTGGTTCGCCGGATTCTCCGTCCTCATGCTCCTGGTCTCCTGGCTTTCCTCGGTTATCCTCGCGGGCGGGCTCGTGAAGCGCATCAGGAAGCTTGAGGAGAGCATAAAATCCGCAGCCAGCGGCAGCTCTGCCGGGGTGCCTGAGAGCAGCGCGCATGATGAGCTTGACGCGCTTGCCGGATCGTTTGCCTCGTATGCCTCGGGGATCGTCGACAGCAGGAAGTCCGCGGCTGATTTCGGGAAGCGCATTGCGGAGCTCTCCGAGGCCTGCAGGAGCCAGGTCGCATCGATTGTCACCGTTACCGACAGCGTCCACGCCCAGGCAGACACCGTGGCAGCAGCGAGCGAGGAGATGACCTCCACCACCAGCAACATTTCCGACAACTGCAACGCGGCAGCCAAGAGCTCAGGCGAGACCAAGAACTCCGCTACCAAGAGCATGGAGGTTGTCCGCTCAACTGTCGCCGGCATCCGCCACCACAGCGAGAGGACCAAGGCTGATGCCGATGCGGTAACCGAGCTCAGCGCGAAGATCCAGAAGATCGGAAGCGTTGTCACCACCATTCAGGAAATCGCAGCCCAGACCAACCTTCTTGCGCTCAACGCCGCAATCGAGGCAGCAAGGGCCGGAGAGCAGGGCAGGGGCTTCGCGGTCGTTGCCGATGAGGTCCGCGCCCTTGCCGGAAGGACCGACAAGTCGACCCGCGAGATTGATGAGATGATCAAGGAAGTGCAGCAGGGCGCGCAGGACGCCACCGCCTCGATGGGCGAGAGCGTCGAGGAGATGCAGACTGTCGCCTCCCAGGCAGAGCTTGTCGAGCAGAACCTTGACAATGTGGTAACGAAGATTGCCGAGGTCAATGACCAGATCAGCCAGATTGCCGAGGCCGTAAACCAGCAGACTGCGGCTACTGCCGAGGTCTCCCAGAATATCCAGAACATCAGCAGCTCGGTTCAGACCATCGTTGACTACGCGAGGAGCGCTGACAAGTCAGTAGAGGGCTTCAGCAGCATTTCCGTTGAGGCTGCCGGAAACTGATCCGGAGAGACATGCCGGGCGGCATGGAAAGGGAGGGCGGAGCAGATATTCCGCCCTTTCTGTTTTTAAAGAGATGACAGTCCCGTTATTTTCTGACTACCTTGGGCTGCGACTTGATCAGATCCGAGAACTCCTCGACGCTTAAGGTCACAGCGTCCTTCTCCGGGACAGGGAAAATGCAGATCTCGACTCCGCTTCCCGTGAGCTTCTCCTGCCAGACCTCAATCCACTTGGCGACGGAGATCTCGAACGGAACATAGCCGGTGAGCTGTGACTTCTCGGCATAGCGCTCGGCAAACGCAGGGTTGCTCCATGCAGGGATGGCATCCGGCTCGTTCTCTCCTCCGAGGAAGAGGAGGCTGGTGCCGTCAGATGACTTCAATGTCCAGAACTGCAGCTCCTCGACAACCATCTTGTGAAAATAGTCATACCGCGTGTCAGCGTCGGCATAGAAATACTTCTTGATTTCAGATTCCTTAAGTTTCTGGGGCATTTGCTTATCCTCTCCGGTAAACGCAGCGGACAGTTTTCCGCAGCTTGATTTTCTGGGACATCTGTGAGCTATGATACATTCTTTTACAGACGTCCGGCGCAATTGTGTTTGTATCAGCCATTTTTCAGGACACTTCTCAGGTACTTTGCCGTATATGATTTCTCACAGCGTGCCACATCCTCCGGCACACCCTCGGTCACTATCGTCCCTCCGCGCTCCCCGCCCTCAGGACCGAGATCGACTATCCAGTCAGCGGTCTTGATGACATCGAGGTTGTGCTCGATGACAATCACGGTGTTGCCGGCGTCGCGGAGTCTCATGAGAACGCTGAGGAGCAGCCTGATGTCCTCGAAGTGGAGTCCGGTCGTGGGCTCGTCTAGTATGTAGAGCGTCCTTCCGGTGCTGGCCCTCGCAAGCTCGGTCGCGAGCTTGATGCGCTGCGCCTCGCCTCCAGAGAAGGTTGTTGCCGACTGCCCGAGCTCGACATAGGACATGCCGACGTCGCAGAGGGTCTGCAGCTTTTTCTTGAGTCCCGGAACCGCGGAGAAGAACTCCAGCGCCTCCTCCACGGTCATGTGGAGGACCTCGCTGATGTTCTTCCCCTTGTATTTAATCTCCAGGGTTTCCCGGTTGTAGCGCTGTCCGTGGCAGATCTCGCATGGGACGTAGACATCGGGAAGGAAGTTCATCTCGACCTTTATAACGCCGTCGCCCTGGCAGGCCTCGCAGCGTCCGCCCTTCACGTTGAAGGAGAACCTCCCCGGGCCGTAGCCTCTCGCCCTTGACTCCGGAACGCTCGCGAAGAGCTCCCTCACCTCGGTGAAGAGCCCGGTGTAGGTCGCGGGGTTCGATCTCGGCGTGCGGCCTATCGGGTTCTGGTTGATGTCTATGACCTTGTCGAAGAGCTCGAGGCCCTCGATCCTCCCGTAGGTAAGCGGCATCTCATTGATGGCGCCGTTGAGCTTCTCCGAGGCGATCTTGTAGAGCGTCTCGTTGATGAGGGTGGACTTCCCTGAGCCGGAGACTCCGGTGACGCAGGTGAAAAGCCCTTCCGGGATGGCGAGATCCACTGACTTGAGGTTGTTCCCTGACGCGCCGTAAAGCCTGAGCCAGTCCTTCTCCGGCCTGTGCCTCACGGGGGTTTCGATTTTCCTCCTCCCCGCAAGGTAGTCGCCGGTTATCGAGCCGGGAGTCTTCATGATTTCCTCCGGTGTCCCTGCGGCGACCACCTTACCTCCGTGGATGCCGGGACCCGGGCCGATGTCGACGAGCATGTCGGCCTCGCGCATCATCTCCTCGTCATGCTCGACCACAATCACGCTGTTGCCAAGATCCCTGAGATCCTTGAGGGCCTTTATCAGCTTGTCGTTGTCCCTCTGGTGGAGCCCGATGGATGGCTCGTCAAGAACGTACATGACGCCGACAAGCCCCGCCCCGATCTGGCTCGCGAGCCTTATTCTCTGAGACTCGCCTCCGGAGAGCGTCTCGGCGGAGCGCGAGAGCGTGAGGTAGTCGAGGCCGACGTTGACCAGGAAGCCGAGGCGCTTCCTGATCTCCTGCAGGATGCGGGCGGCGATTATCCCCCTCTGCCCTGGGAGGTTCAGGCTGCTGAAGAACTCGTAGGCCTTCCTGATTGACATCGCGGAGACATCCGGCAGGTTCTTCCCGTCGATGAAGATGTTCCTCGCCTCCTCGCGGAGCCTTGTCCCGTGGCAGCTGCCGCAGGCAGTCGAGCTCAGGTAGCGCATCAGCTCCTGGCGGACAAAGCTGGACGTGGTCTCGCGGAGGCGCCTCTCCATATTGGGGACGATGCCCTCAAAGGGGCGGTGGACGTCGCGGGAGCTGCCGTTCTCGCTCTCGTAATGTATATCGATGACGTCAGTGCCGGTGCCGTACCAGAGCCTCTGCCGGTTTTCCTCGCTGAGCGAGGAGTAGGGAACCTCGAGGCTGAAGCCGTAGAACTTCGCGACGCCCTCAAGCATCTGGTAGGCGAAGGCGCTCCGGTGATCCCAGCCGCGGATGGCGCCGTCATGGACTGAGAGCGATGCGTCGCGGAGGACCTTCTTCGGATCAATGAACTCCTTCTGCCCGAGGCCTCCGCACTCCGGGCAGGCGCCTGACGGGTTGTTGAAGGAGAAGAGGCGCGGCTCTATCTCGCTTATCGAGTAGCCGCACTCCGGGCAGGAGAACTTCTCGGAGAACACGTCGCGCTTTTCAGGATTCTCCATCTCGGCGGCGTAGGCGATGCCGTCTGCGAGCTTCAGCGCCGTCTCGAATGACTCGGCGATTCTCTGCCTCGCATCAGGACGGACCCGGAGCCGGTCGACCACTACCTCGATGGTGTGCTTGATCCTGAGCTTCAGCACAGGAGGATCCGAGAGGTCGCAGAGCTCGCCGTCAATCATTGCGCGGATATATCCCTGGCGCGAGAGCTCGGAGAGCAGCTCCTTGTACTCTCCCTTCCTGTTCCTGACCACGGGTGCCAGGATCATGATTTTTGTCCCCTCAGGCTTCCTGAGGACCGCATCGGTCATCTCGGTCACGGTCTGAGCCTTCAGGACAATGTGGTGGGTGGGGCACACAGGCTCGCCGGCCCTCGCGAAGAGCAGCCTCAGGTAGTCATGGATTTCGGTGATGGTGCCGACAGTCGAGCGCGGGTTGTGCGAGGTTGACTTCTGCTCAATCGATATTGCCGGTGAAAGGCCGGTGATGCTGTCGACATCGGGCTTGTCCATCAGATCGAGGAACTGCCTCGCGTAGGAGGAGAGCGATTCTACGTATCTCCTCTGCCCCTCGGCGTAGAGAGTGTCGAACGCGAGAGATGACTTGCCGGAGCCGGAGAGTCCCGTTATGACCGTGAGTTTGTCGCGGGGAATGCTGAGGCTGATGTTCTTCAGGTTGTGGGTGCGTGCTCCGGTGATTTCGATGGTGTTCATTGGCTGCTTCATTTGTTTTCGATTTCCTGATTTTAATACAGAACAGCAGTGCCGTCTGCCGCACCTGAAGGCGGGACAGCACAGGCAGACGGCCGTCCGGAAAGGCGCGCTGCGGGCTGATTAAAAATAAAACAAGC
>Ga0256871_1000573_pt1 | contig 15832 bp, 30 predicted proteins | sample RumenRJG_07RNA_FD_185439 | JGI IMG/M metagenome (GOLD analysis project Ga0256871, IMG submission 185439) | Metatranscriptome of bovine rumen microbial communities from Lethbridge, Alberta, Canada - Rumen RJG_07 (Metagenome Metatranscriptome) | ecosystem: Host-associated > Mammals > Digestive...
CATATCCGCTTTATATCTCAGCGCCAGGTTTATGGAAACTATACAAGCTCCAGATATACGACCTCAGCATTGTCTCCCTGCCGTGGTCCCAGCTTCAGAATTCTTGTATATCCGCCGTTTCTAGCCTCATATCTTGGAGCAATCTCCTCGAAGAGCTTTGTAACAACGTCTTCATCAATAATGACCTCCAGTGCCTGTCTTCTGGCATGCAGGTCTCCACGCTTGCCAAGAGTAATCATCTTCTCTGCAAGTCTGCGGGCTTCCTTGGCTCTGTTTTCGGTAGTTGTGATTCTGCCTTCTCTCAGAAGGTCAGTCACAAGATTTCTGAGCATGGACTTTCTGTGCGCAGTATCTCTGCCCAGTTTTCTGTAACCGTTCATTCCCCGTTACTCCTTTCAGTTAGTTTTCGTCATTAGGCTTGAGGCTCAGTCCCAGCTCAGCAAGCTTGTTCTTTACCTCAACAAGGGACTTCATTCCCATGTTCCTTACCTTCATCATGTCCTCTTCAGTCCTCTGAGTCAGCTCCTCAACTGTGTTGATTGAAGCTCTCTTCAGGCAGTTAAATGAACGTACGGACAGCTCCAGCTCTTCGATAGTCATCTCAAGAGCCTTTTCCTTTCTGTCCTCGTCCTTCTCGATCATGAATTCCATTCCTTTTACGTCAGAACCCAGACCGATGAACAGATTAAGGTGTTCAAGCATGATCTTTGCTCCAATGGATACGCCCTCCTCAGGAGTTATGGATCCATCTGTCCAGAGCTCAAGGATCAGCTTATCGTAATCCGTTACCTGACCTACTCTCGTGTTCTCAACAGTATAATTTACTCTTGTAACAGGTGTGTAGATTGAATCTACTGGGATAACGGAAATAGGTGTGAACTCAGTTTTGTTCTGCTCGGCAGGAACGTATCCTCTGCCGGATGCGATATTCATCTCCATTACCAGTGTAGCGTTCTCTGCCAGTGTGGCAATGTGCAGATCAGGATTGAAGATTTCTGTATCTGAATCAACGATAATATCAGCGGCAGTTACTTCCTTTGGTCCCACTGCATTGATAATCGCTCTCTTATCCTCGTCGCCTGTGATCTTAACGGCAAGTCTCTTCAGGTTCAGAATAATCTCTGTAACGTCTTCCTTGACGCCAGGGATTGTTGAGAACTCATGGAGAATTCCGTCAATCTTGACAGATGTGATTGCAGCGCCCGGCAGGGAGCTGAGGAGGATTCTTCTCATGCAGTTGCCCAGCGTAGTACCATATCCTCTTTCGAGAGGTTCTACGACGAACTTACCATATTTGCCATCCTCACTGATTTCCTTAGTGATCGTAGGCTTTTCAATTTCGATCATTATGTTCCTCCCTATCTACTTTCCAATCGGTACACCATCATCAGAACTCTACTATCTTGAGTAGAACTCTACGATGTAGTGCTCCTCGATTGGCAGGTCCACATCCTCACGAGCAGGGGCAGCAACGATCTTTCCCTCGAACTTGTCCATGTTGATCTCAATCCACTTAGGAGTTGTGATCACCATGTCCTTCAGCTCTTTGAACTTAGGGGAAGACTGGGACTTCTCCTTAACGGTTACTACGTCGCCAGGCTTAAGCTCCATTGAAGGAATGTTAGCCTTCTTGCCGTTTACCAGGAAGTGACCGTGGTTAACCAGCTGTCTGGCCTCTCTTCTTGTTGCGGCAAATCCCATTCTGAATACTACGTTGTCGAATCTGCTCTCCAGCATGATGAGCAGGTTCTCACCAGCAGAACCAGGTCTCTTGGAAGCCTTCTCAAAAGTAGTTCTGAACTGCTTCTCCTGAAGGCCATACAGGAACTTTACCTTCTGCTTCTCGTTCAGCTGAACACCGTACTCTGACTTTCTTCTTCTGCTCTGCTGAACCTGTCTCTTGGATTTCTTATTTACACCCATGTACTGTGGGGCAATTCCCAGTGCCTTTGCTCTCTTCAGTACAGGCTCTCTGTTCTTAGCCATGTATCGTAACTCCTCCCTTCAATTAGACTCTTCTCTTCTTTGGCGGACGACATCCGTTATGAGGGATAGGTGTGATATCCTTGATCATAGTGATGTTCAGTCCTGCTGTCTGAAGTGCTCTGATAGCAGCTTCTCTTCCGGAGCCCGGTCCCTTTACATAGACTTCAACAGTCTTCAGACCATGCTCCATTGCAGCCTTTGCTGCTACCTCAGCTGCACTCTGAGCAGCGAATGGGGTGGACTTACGGGATCCCTTGAATCCGTTGGATCCGGCGCTGGACCATGAAAGTGCATTTCCGTCCATATCTGTAAGAGTAACGAGAGTGTTGTTAAAGGTAGTCTGGATATGAGCCTGGCCTCTTTCAACGTTCTTACGTTCTCTCTTCTTCTTTCTTACTGTTTTCTTAACAGCAGCCATATTCTCTTACCTCCTGTCCCTACTTCTTCTTACCTGCAAGTCTCTTTGGGCCCTTGCGAGTTCTAGCGTTAGTCTTGGTCTTCTGTCCTCTGACAGGGAGGTTTCTTCTGTGTCTGATTCCTCTGTAGCTGCCGATCTCCATCAACCTCTTGATATTGAGGGAAACTTCTCTTCTCAGATCACCCTCAACCATGTAGTTGTTCTCGATCACCTTTCTGATCTTACCAGCATCTTCCTCGGTAAGATCTCTGACTCTGATGTCAGGATCAATTCCTGCCTCATCCAGGATCTTCTTGGATGTTGCGAGACCAATTCCGTAAATGTAAGTCAGACCGATCTCGATCCTCTTGTCTCTTGGCAGGTCAACTCCGGCAATTCTTGCCATATCTTCCTCCTTTCCCATCTTCCGTCACCAATCCGGGGGCGATATAGACGGGGGTTGCATTAAATAAACTTGCGCAGCAATCCCGGCACTGCCGCGTGCATAGAACACTTTATTTTATCAGTTTTCTGACAAAATTTCCTCAGTTATTGCTGTTCTTTTTTGCATACAAAGGAAGAATGCGGTGACGACCATCGCCTCCGCCTTCCTCGTATACACCTGCTGTACTTAATGTCTGCTCATCCGTTTAAATACCACAGTGAGCATCCATCACTTTCCTACCTCTGAAAAGTTCTTAGCCCTGTCTCTGCTTGTGCTTAGGGTTCTCGCAGATTACCATGACCTTGCCATGTCTCTTGATGACCTTGCACTTCTCGCAAATAGGCTTTACTGAAGATCTAACCTTCATTTGCTTTTCCTCCTTATCGTCAGTCGCGGGCAGCCCGCAAGCAGCTCATTCTGCGACTCTGGAAATGTTCTCCAAGGGAAAACTATTTCTCTCTCCAGGTGATCCTGCCTCTTGTCAGATCATATGGAGACAGCTCAACCTTAACCTTGTCCCCTGGCAGGATCCTGATATAGTTCATTCTGATCTTGCCGGAGATATGAGCAAGGACCTCAAATCCGTTCTCCAGCTTTACCTTGAACATCGCGTTTGGCTGTGCGTCCACAACTGTGCCCGTTACCTCGATAGTATCTTTCTTAGACATACTATCAGCCTCCTATTACAGTGTGAGCAGCTCCGGTTCGCCGTCGGTGATCACTACAGTATTCTCATAGTGAGCGGACAGCTTTCCGTCAGCAGTTACTACTGTCCATTCATTGGACAGCACCTTTGTGTCGTATGTTCCCTGAGCCAGCATTGGCTCTATAGCCAGAACCATGCCCTCTTTCAGGTGAGGTCCTGTATGAGGCTTGCCGTAGTTAGGCACCTGTGGATCCTCATGGAGATCTCTTCCGATTCCATGTCCAAGGTACTCTCTGATAACAGCCATTCCGTTTCTTTCGGAATACTCCTGAATTGCGTGACCTATGTCATGAAGCCTGAAGCCTTCCATTGCGTACTTTACGCCCTGGAAAAAACTTTCCTTCGTAACATCGATCAGCTTCTGAGCATCTGCAGTTATCTCTCCTACCGGATATGTCCGTGCAGCATCGCTGGCGTAGCCCCTGTAAGTGGCTCCCGTATCTACACTGACAATATCTCCTTCATTCAGCACCCTGTTCTTTGAGGGAATTCCGTGAACGATTTCATCATTCACAGATACGCAGGCTCCTGCCGGGAACCCGCCATATCCCTTGAAAGTAGGTGTCATCTTATAGTGAGCGATCTTATCTTCCACATAAGCGTTCACATCGTACGTGGTCATTCCCGGTTTGATGAGAGTCTCAAGGTCTCTCAGGATTTCTCCTGTAACCTTTGCAGCATCTCTCATCAGATCGATTTCCCGCTTCGATTTGATAATGATCATATCACTGACTCCTATCCTATAGCTTTTACTATTTCTCCGAACAATGCTTCTGCATCCTGGTCTCCATTGAAGTCTCCCAGAACGCCGGCCTTCTTGTAGTAATCTACAAGTGGTGCTGTCTGCTCATCATAGGTCTTCAGTCTGCTTGCAACAGTGTCCGGGTTATCATCTGCTCTCTGGTAAAGTTCGCCGCCGCATCTGTCGCATACTCCTTCTTTTGCAGGTGGAATATTGACGATATGATAGCTTGCTCCACAGTTCTTGCAAATTCTTCTTCCGCTGAGTCTGTCGATGATCTTCTCAGCAGGAACGTTCAGATTGATGACCAGATCAAGTTTCATGTTGTGGTTTTCAAGGAACTTATCAAGCATTTCTGCCTGAAAAATTGTTCTAGGGAATCCATCAAGCAGGAAACCTTCAGCACAGTCTTCTTCCAGCAGTCTGGATGTAACGATGTCACAGGTCAGTTCATCTGGAACCAACTTGCCTGCATCGATGTAGCTCTTGGCTTTTACCCCCAGCTCTGTACCCTCTTTGATATTCCAACGGAAAATATCTCCTGTGGAGATGTGAGGAATCTGATATTTATCAACCAGCTTTGCCGCCTGTGTGCCCTTGCCGGCACCAGGAGGTCCAAGCAGTACTGCTCTTAACATGACTTACTCCTAATGATTTACATACCAAAGCATAATTCGTACTATTTAATTAATTTATTTGAGGAATCCCTGATAATTTCTCATCAGCATCTGATTCTCAAGCTGCTGTACAGTATCTAGAGCAACTCCTATGACGATCAGCAGTGAAGTACCACCAAAAGCTATATTGAATGGTGTAAACACACTTATGATCGTAGGAATAGTTGCTACTGCTGCAAGGAAAAGACCTCCTGCAAAACACAGTCTGGACATGATCCTTGAAAGGTAGTCAACTGTAGCCTGGCCCGGTCTGATTCCCGGAACGAATCCGCCATTCTGCTTCATCTGATTAGCAACTTCAACTGGGTTGAAAGTTACAGCAGTGTAGAAGTAGGTGAAGAATATTGTCAGCACGATGTTCAGAATCGCATAGACCCATACTCCTGGATTACCCGATGGTGACAGATACTTTGTTACAAAGTCTGTAAATCCTGTGTTCGGGAAGAAGTATGTAATTGTCAGCGGAAACTGGAGCAGAGAGAGAGAGAAGATGATTGGAATTACTCCGGCCTGGTTAACCTTCATAGGAATATGGGTTGACTGGCCGCCGTACATCTTTCTTCCAACGACTCTCTTTGCATACTGCACCGGAATCTTTCTGACTCCCTGCTGCATTTCGATAACAACCATTGTGACAAGCACTGCTACAATGATCAGTACAACTACTGCAACTGCACTTACTGCTCCCTCAGATACCTGAGTAGCTATTCCTCTTACTGTGGATGGGATTCTTGCAACGATTCCGGCGAAGATGATAAGGGAGATTCCGTTACCAACGCCAAACTCGTTGATCTTCTCACCAAGCCACATCAGGAATGTTGTACCTGCAGTGAGTACTGCAATGATTACGATCATTGTAAATGGACTCTGATCGACGATTGCCCTGCGGAAAAGTCCAATAGTCAGACCTGTGGCCTGGATCAGTCCCAGAACTACCGTCATGTATCTTGTTATCAGCGCCATTTTTTTACGGCCTTCGTTGCCCTCCTTTGCAAGCCTTTCGAAATAAGGAAAAGCTACGGTCAGAAGCTGGACAATAATCGAAGCTGTAACATATGGCGTAATGCTGAGTGCGAAAATGGTGAAGTTGCTGAACGCTCCGCCAGAGAACAGGTCGAACAGGTCAAGAAGACCTGTGTCGCCTGAGAACATCTGTGCTAAATACTCTCTGTTAATGCTTGGAACAGGTATGTTGGACCCGATTCTGTACACCACAAGCATCAGAAGAGTAAAAATCATCTTCTTCCTCAGCTCGTCAATGTGCCATGCTTTTGAGAAAGTCTTTAGCATCTCCATTCTAGAGTACCTCTGCCTTTCCGCCTGCAGCCTCAATCTTCTCTGCAGCGCTCTTGCTGAACTTAGCAGCCTTAACAGTCAGCTTCTTTTCCAGCTCACCGTTGCCAAGTACCTTTACTCCGTCATTCAGCTTCTTAACCAGACCGCACTCAACCAGTGCCTTCTGATCTACAACTGCGCCATCTTCGAATCTGTTCAGATCCTGAACATTGATCTCAGCATATACAGTAGCGAAATGATTTGTGAATCCTCTCTTAGGCAGTCTTCTGTAGAGAGGCATCTGGCCTCCCTCAAATCCCAGTCTTACACCGCCGCCGCTTCTGGAGTTCTGTCCGTTCATACCTCTGCCGCCGGTCTTACCCTGTCCGGTAGCTGTACCACGGCCTCTTCTCTTACGGTTCTTTGTAGAACCTTCAGCCTTCTTCAGTTCATGAAGTCTCATGATTTCTGCACCTCCTTACAGTTCTTCAACGTTCAGAAGATGGGAAACCTTGGCGATGGCACCTCTTGTTGCCGGTGTGTCACCCAGCTCTACAGACTGGTGCAGCTTCTTCAGTCCAAGGGCTTCTACAGTCTTCTTCTGCTTAGGAGGAGCACCGATAACACTCTTTACCAGTGTGATCTTTAATGTCTTTGCCATTGTACGATCCTCCTATCCTAAAATTTCCTCTGGTGTCTTGCCACGACGCTTAGCAACTTCCTCAACTGTTGTGAGGTTCTTAAGTCCTTCGATTGTGGCCAGCGCCATATTACCAGTGTTATTTGATCCCAGGGACTTTGCACGAACGTCCTTAAGTCCTGCAGACTCCAGTACTGTACGTACAGAAGATCCGGCAATTACACCAGTACCTTTTGCTGCAGGCATGATCAGAACCTTGCCTGCTCCGAAAATTCCTACAACTTCGTGTGGAACTGTTGTTCCAACTGTAGGAACGAAAATCAGCTTCTTCTTGGCATCCTCAGTAGCTTTTCTTACTGCCTCAGGGATTTCCTGAGCCTTTCCAAGACCAATACCAACGTGTCCTTCTCCGTCTCCAACAACTACAGTAACAGAGAATCTCATGTTACGTCCGCCCTTTACGGTCTTGGCTACACGTCTGATGTTTACGATGGTCTCAGTGAGTTCAAGCTTGGATGCATCTATTCTGCTACGCATTCCATATCCTCCCTAGAATTCTAATCCTGCTTCACGAGCGCCGTCAGCCAGTTCCTTAACTCTGCCATGATAGAGATATCCGCCTCTGTCAAAAGCTACCTGCTTGATACCCTTTGCCAGTGCTCTCTCTCCTACAGCCTTGCCAACTTTTGCTGCAGCCTCTTTGTTTCCGCCGTTAGCGATCTCAGCCTTAAGCTCCTTGTCCAGGGAAGATGCTGATACCAGTGTAACACCGTTAACATCATCGATGATCTGAGCTGAAATGTTGCTGTTAGATCTGAACACACACAGTCTTGGCTTCTCAGGAGTTCCGAAAACGTCTTTTCTTACTCTGGCATGCCTCTTCAGGCGTCTGTCATTTCTGCTTAATGTTGCCATTTTTCAACTCCTCCTTTCTTAAGCGGATGCACCGCTCTTGCCTTCCTTCTTGTGGATAACTTCACCATCGTACATAACGCCCTTGCCCTTGTAAGGTTCTGGCTTTCTCCATGCTCTGATTACAGCTGCATAGTTTCCTACCTCAGCCTTGTCAGCGCCCTTTACGATGATTGTATTGGCATCAGGAGTTTCAGTTGTAATTCCTTCTGGATCTTCCATCTCGATAGGATGAGAATAACCCAGCTTCAGAACAAGCTTGCTACCCTGCTTGCTTGCTGTGTATCCTACTCCGTTGATCAGCAGCTTCTTCTCGAAGCCCTTCTCAACACCCTCGATCATGTTGTTGATCAGTGTTCTTGCCAGACCATGCTGGGATCTCATAACCCTTCCATCGTCCGGTCTTGATACTGTCAGTACTCCATCTTCGATTGTGATCTTCAGGTTGCTGTCAACGCTGTGTGTCAGCTCTCCCTTAGGTCCCTTTACTGTTACGTTGTTGTTCTCATCAACTGTAATCTCAACGCCGGCAGGGATCTGGATCGGTTTAATACCTATTCTTGACATATCTTACCTCCTACCAAACGTAACAAATAACTTCTCCGCCTACTCCCAGCTTCCTTGCTTCCTTGTCAGTAATAACACCGTTGGAAGTTGAGATAATAGCGATTCCAAGACCTCCCAGTACCTTTGGTACCTCGTTGGCCTTTGCATATACTCTCAGGCCAGGCTTGGAGATCTTCTTGATTCCATAAATTGTCTTCTCTTTGCCAGGACCGTACTTCAGGTCAATCTTGATTGTTCCCTGAGCGTTGTCCTGTACCACCTGATAGTCATTGATGAATCCCTCATTCTTGAGGATCTCAGCAATTGACTTTTTCATGTTGGATGCAGGAATGTCTACGGTCTTGTGACCTGCTGTGTTTGCATTCCTGATTCTGGTCAGCATATCCGCAATTGGATCTGTCATTGCCATAACAGTATTTTCTCCTTTCCTCGCGCGGTTCCCGTCAGGCTGAACCCTTCGGGCCTTCGCAAACTAAAGCTTACCAGCTTGCTTTCTTTACACCAGGAATTTCGCCCTTGTAAGCAAGCTCTCTGAAGCAAATACGGCAAACGCCGTACTTCTTCAGGACGGAATGAGGTCTTCCGCAAACCCTACACCTTGTATAAGCTCTTGTCTTATACTTAGGTTTTCTCTGCTGCTTGATCTTGAGTGAAGTCTTAGCCATGTCTCCTCCTATTTCTCAAACGGCATTCCCAGCATTTCCAGAAGAGCCTTAGCCTCTTCGTCTGTCTTTGCCGTTGTCGTGAATACGATGTTCATTCCCTTAATGGTCTCTACATCATCATATACGATCTCAGGGAAGATGAGCTGCTCTCTGATTCCCATAGAGTAGTTTCCTCTTCCGTCGAAGGAATTCCTGCTTACACCCTTGAAGTCTCTAACTCTTGGAAGAGAAAGGTTGAACAGCTTGTCAGCGAAAGCATACATCTTGTCGCCTCTCAGTGTAACCTTTGCTCCTACAGGCATTCCCTGTCTTACCTTAAAGTTAGCGATAGACTTTCTTGCCTTTGTAACTACCGGTCTCTGTCCTGCGATAAGAGAAATCTCCTTAACGGCGCTGTCCAGGATCTTGGAGTTGTCCTTAGCCTCGCCCAGTCCCATGTTGATGGTGATCTTCTCAAGCTTTGGGATCTCCATTACATTCTTGTACTGGAACTTCTCATTCAGGGCTGTACGGACTTCGTTGTTATACTTGTCTCTCAGTCTGATTTCCAATTTCGCTCCTCCTTTCCTAGTCTATTACAGCACCCGTCTTCTTGGATACTCTTACCTTCTTGCCGTCTACAATCTTGTAGCCGATTCTTGTTGCTGTCTTTGCTTCCTTGTCATAGAACATAACGTTGGAAACATCGATAGGTCCCTCTACGTGCTTAATCTCAGCTGGAGAGTTCTGTGTAGCCTTGGCATGCTTTGTCTGCATGTTTACGCCCTCAACTACTACTTTGTTTTTCTTAGGAATGGATCTCAGGACAGTTCCGGTCTTACCCTTATCCTTTCCGGAGATTACCACTACTGTGTCATCTTTCTTGATTTTCATCGTCACACCCCCTACAGTACTTCCGGTGCAAGAGATACGATCTTCATGAAGCCCGCATCTCTAAGCTCTCTGGCAACAGGTCCGAAAATACGTGTTCCGACCGGGTTCTTGTCGGTTCTGTCTTTGATGATAACTGCAGCATTCTGATCGAACTTAACGTAGCTTCCGTCATCTCTTCTGGCGCCACTCTTGGTTCTAACAACGACTGCCTTTACAACGTCGCCTTTCTTAACAACTCCACCTGGTGTTGCATCCTTTACAGAGCAAACGATTACATCACCGATATTTGCATACTTGCGTCCTGTACCACCCAGGATACGGATGCAGAGCAGTTCCTTAGCTCCGGAGTTGTCGGCAACCTTCAATCTTGTTTCTGTCTGAATCACGATTGTCGCCTCCTTATTTAGCCTTTTCTACGATCTCGACAACTCTCCATCTCTTGTCTCTGGAAAGTGGTCTGGTCTCCATAATTCTTACCTTATCGCCTACGCCACACTGGTTCAGCTCGTCATGAGCCTTGAACTTTCTGGTTCTCTTGACACCCTTACCGTAAAGAGAATGTCTTACGAATTCCTGAGTAGCGACAACGACTGTCTTATCCATCTTATCGCTGGAAACGATACCTACTCTTGTCTTTCTTCTGTTTCTTTCCATCGTACATCCTCCTTTCCGTTAAGCTTCTGGCTGCTCGAGCTCTTTTTCTCTGATGATGGTCTTGACTCTTGCGATGTCTCTCTTGACCTCTCTCATCTTGACAGGGTTCTCAAGCTGTCCGGTAACGTGCTGAAATCTCAGGTTGAAAAGCTCCTGCTTCATTCTCTGGAGCTCTGCTTCTCTCTCCTGGTCAGTCATCTTTCTTATCTTGTTTAATTCCATTACTCGTCACCACCCTTTGTCGCTTCCTGTCCTTTGACAACGAACTTGCACCTGATAGGCAGCTTGTGAGAAGCAAGTCTCAGGGCCTCCTTGGCCTGTGCCTCTGTTACTCCATCGATCTCGAACATAACTCTGCCCGGCTTAACAACTGCTACCCAGTACTCTGGAGCACCTTTTCCGGATCCCATGCGGACTTCTGCAGGTTTCTTCGTGATAGGCTTGTGTGGGAAGATCTTGATGTAAACCTTTCCGCCTCTCTTGATGGATCTTGTCATTGCGATTCTGGCAGCCTCGATCTGCTTGGAATCAATCCATGCAGGCTCCTCGGCAACCAGTCCATATTTGCCGTATGTAACGGTATTGCCCTTTGTAGCAACACCCTTCATTCTGCCTCTGTGAACTCTTCTACGTTTAACGCGCTTAGGCATCAACATGGCAAGTCACACTCCTTTCTACTATTCTTCAGTTACCTCAGCAGGAGTATTCTCAACCTCTGCCTGTACTGGAGCCTCAACCTTTGGCTGCTTTCTGACTCTAGTGGTTGCAGGCTTGATCTCAGGCCTTGCATCTCTTCTGTCGTTTCTCCTGCGGTCACGACCCTCGAAGTTTCTCTTGCTTCTTCTGTCGTTCTTCCTGTTCTTTCTATCCCTTCTGTCATTTCTTGATGTCTCAGGAATAGCTTCCTTCAGGCCCTTGTCCAGGATTTCTCCATGGTTGATCCATACCTTTACACCGATCTTGCCGTATGTTGTATCTGCCTCGGCAAAACCGTAGTCAATGTCAGCTCTCAGTGTATGAAGCGGAACATTGCCCTCGCTGTACTTTTCTTTACGGGCAATCTCAGCTCCGCCAAGTCTTCCGGAGCACTCGATCTTGATTCCCTTTGCGCCAGCCTTCATAGCTCTTCCAATAGGCTGCTTCATTGCTCTTCTGAAAGAAGTTCTTCTCTCAAGAGACTGAGCAACGCTCTCTGCTGTCAGCTGAGCATCAAGGTCGTAGCGTCTTACTTCCTCAATGTTGATATCTATCTTCTTGTCGGTAATCTTTGCAAGGCCTTTCTTCAGCTTCTCAATTCCGCTTCCATCGCTTCCGATGATCATTCCAGGTCTTGCTGCCAGAACATTGATTCTTACTCTGTCGGCGCTGTTTCTCTCAATTACGATGCTGGAGATTCCTGCACCATAGAGTTCCTTCTTGACATGCTTTCTAATCTGATTGTCTTCAGCCAGATAGTTGGCGAAATCAGCCTTATCGGCATACCACTTGGAGTTCCAGTCTTTATTTACGCCGACTCTCAAACCGTGTGGATTAACTTTCTGCCCCATTAGACTGACCTCCTTCTGTCTCAGCAGCTTCCTTCTCTCTCAGAGTTACGCCGATGTGGCTGCTTCTCTTGAGGATCATTGATGCTCTTCCCTTAGCACCAGCTCTGTAACGTTTCATTGTAGGACCCTGGTTTGCGTAAATCTCTGCAATGTACAGATTATCTGGATCCATATCGTGATTGTTCTCAGCATTTGCTGCTGCGGACATAACAACTTTCTCTACAAGCTCAGATCCCTTTCCAGGTGTGAACTTCAGAATAGTCAGTGCTTCGTTCAAGTCCTTTCCTCTTACCAGGTCAGTAACAGGCTTGAGCTTGCTTGGAGACATTCTGACATACTTGGCAACTGCCTTTGCTTCCATCTTATATTCTCCTTTCTGTTACTGTTTATTTTCCCTTGGTAGCCTTGTCACCGGCGTGACCCTTGAAGGTTCTTGTCGGAGCAAACTCGCCCAGCTTATGTCCTACCATGTCCTCAGTGATGTATACCGGAACATGCTTGCGGCCATCGTGTACTGCGATGGTGTGTCCAACCATCTGTGGGAAAATTGTAGATGGTCTGGACCATGTCTTGATGACTTTCTTTTCGTTAGCTTCGTTCATCTCCTCGATTCTCTTCAAGAGCTTCAGATCGACGAACGGGCCTTTCTTAAGCGATCTTCCCATTATATGCTCCTTCCTTACTTAGCCTTTCTGCTTCTGACAATGTACTTGTTGGAAGCCTTGTGCTTGTTGCGAGTCTTGTAGCCAAGAGCAGGCTTACCCCAAGGGGTAACTGGGCTCTTACGGCCGACTGGTGCTCTACCTTCACCACCGCCGTGTGGGTGATCGTTAGGGTTCATTACAGATCCTCTAACAGTAGGTCTCCAGCCCATGTGTCTCTTTCTTCCTGCCTTACCGATCTGGATGTTGGAATGCTCGATGTTGCCAACTTCTCCAATGGTAGCTCTGCAGTTGATTCTGACCATTCTTACCTCGCCGGAAGGGAGTCTTACCTGAGCATAATCTCCTTCCTTAGCCATGAGCTGAGCCGCATTTCCGGCAGATCTTACCATCTGTGCGCCCTTGCCAGGCTTGAGTTCAATATTGTGGATCATTGTACCAACAGGAATGTTGGCGATTGGAAGTGCGTTACCAGGCTTGATATCTGAATCAGGTCCGGATACGATCACATCACCAACCTTGAGCTGGTTAGGAGCAATAATGTATCTCTTCTCACCATCAGCGTAAACCACCAGAGCAATGTTTGCAGATCTGTTTGGATCGTACTCGATGGTCTTTACTGTTGCAGGAATGTTGTCCTTGTTTCTCTTGAAGTCGATGATTCTGTACTTAGGTCTTGTGCCGCCGCCTCTGTGTCTGACGGTGATCTTACCTCTTACATTTCTTCCAGCGTGCTTCTTGAGAGTAACTGTAAGAGACTTTTCAGGCTTTGAAGCTGTGATCTCCTCAAATGTGGAGACTGTCATTCCTCTCAGACCCGGAGTGGTTGGATTGTATTTCTTGATTCCCATTTCTTACATTCCCTCCTATATTACAGACCCTGGAAGATCTCGATCTCCTTGCTGTCAGGAGTAAGGGTTACGATTGCTTTCTTATAATCTGCAGTCTTTCCTACTGATCTTCCAAGTCTCTTGGTCTTTCCGTTAACGTTCATGATGTTTACCTTGGCAACATCTACGTCGAAAATCTCTTCGATCGCATGCTTTACTTCAGTCTTGTTGGCTCTAGGGTCAACCTTGAATGCATATTTCCTCTCAGCAGCCAGGTCCATGCTGGACTCGGTGATGATCGGTCTGATCACTACATCGTAAGCTGTCTTCATTATGCGTATACCTCCTGGATCTTCTCGGCTGCTGCCTTAGTCAGTACAAGGCTGTAATGATTGAGAATCTCATATACGTTCATTGTACTTACAAGAGCAGTCCTTACGCCCTGGATGTTGGATGCGGACTTAACAACGTTCTCGTCCTTTACATCCATAACAATGAGAGCCTTCTTGTCAGCCTTGATGTTCTTCAGGACATTGACCATCTCCTTGGTCTTAGGCTCATCGAACTTCAGCTCGTCAACTACGATCAGCTCATTGTCGGATACCTTTGCGGAGAGTGCTGACTTAAGAGCCAGTCTCTTCAGCTTCTTAGGAACGCTGTATCTGTAATCTCTAGGCTTTGGTGCAAATACGATACCTCCGCCGATCTGTGAAGGATCTGTAGTGCTTCCCTGTCTGTGACGTCCTGTACCCTTCTGTCTGAATGGCTTGCGTCCGCCTCCTCTGACTTCGCTTCTTGTCTTGGCAGATTGGGTTCCCTGTCTCTGGTTTGCCAAGTAATTCTTAACTGTGGCCTGAACGGCATACTCATTTGGCTCGATTCCGAACACTTCATCGTTCAGTGTGATCTCGCCAACAGACTCGCCGGCCATGTTCAGTACTTTTACTGTTGCCATTTGCTTTCCTCCTTTCTGCCTGACTACTTATCCTGGCCTTTAACGGCATATCTGATCTTCAGCAGTCCGCCTTTCTTTCCAGGAACAGCGCCCTTTACGAGCATGAGATTCCTGTCGGCGATAACCTTGACCAGAACCAGGTTCTGAACAGTAACTGTGTCTCTGCCCATTCTTCCCGGACCGTCATTGCCCTTGAATACTCTTGAAGGATATGTACCGGCAGCCAGACCACCTGCAAGTCTCTTGTGCTTGGAGCCGTGGCCCATAGGTCCTCTTCTGTGGCCGTGTCTCTTGATGTTACCCTGAGTTCCTTTACCCTTGGTGATACCTGTTACATCGATCTTGGAACCTTCCTCAAAGTCTGCAACTGAGATCTCCTGGCCAACCTCGTATGTTTCACCCTCTTCGATTCTGAACTCAGCCAGATGCTTCTTGGTGGATACGCCGGACTTCTCAAAGTGTCCTGTGAGAGGCTTATTAACCCTCTGAGCCTTCTGCTCTTCATATCCTACCTGGACAGCATCGTATCCGTCAGTCTCAGCTGTCTTGATCTGAGTTACATACTCAGGACCAGCTTCGATAACTGTTACAGGAACTACTGCGCCCTCTTCGGTGAAAATCTGGGTCATGCCGATTTTCTTTCCCAACAGTGTTTTCATGTTAACCTCCTACTTTCTTACAGCGGATCGCTCTGGTTTGGCATCTGCCCTCTCATGCGATCTTTCTAATCAGCTTAGAGCTTGATCTCTATATCGACTCCCGCAGGCATATCGAGCTTTGTAAGAGCATCGGTAGTCTTTGTGGAAGCGTTAGTGATATCAATCAGACGCTTGTGAGTTCTCTGCTCGAACTGCTCTCTGCTGTCCTTGTACTTGTGGACAGCCCTGATGATGGTTACGACTTCCTTCTCTGTTGGCAGAGGAATAGGGCCGCTAACATCAGCGCCTGTTCTCTTGGCTGTCTCAACGATCTTTGCAGCGGACTTGTCCAGCAGTGCGTGATCGTAAGCCTTGAGTCTGATTCTGATCTTCTGTAATTCGCTCATTAGTGTTACCTCCTGTGTTTGTACGGTTTTCGCTATGCTTGTACAGGACCTCGTTTCCTGAATTCTGCAATCTTGTAAAGTATTCTGCGCATTTCGAAGACTATGCATCCGACTCTCAAGAGCTTCATACACGTTTTCGTGCGTTTCCTCAATTGAGACGCAGAACAAAGAAAGCGAACCCCTTCGCCCTCATCTGGTGAGGACAATTCTCCACGGAAATTATCTGTTAGCCCAGTAACTTCCCGCTTCATCGC
>Ga0256871_1000598_pt1 | contig 15621 bp, 7 predicted proteins | sample RumenRJG_07RNA_FD_185439 | JGI IMG/M metagenome (GOLD analysis project Ga0256871, IMG submission 185439) | Metatranscriptome of bovine rumen microbial communities from Lethbridge, Alberta, Canada - Rumen RJG_07 (Metagenome Metatranscriptome) | ecosystem: Host-associated > Mammals > Digestive...
GACTGTTCCAAGGGCTGTTGTAGCAAATGCCTTATATGTATAAGTAGTATTTGCTGTCAAGCCTGTAAGAGTTGCAGTCATTGTTGTGCCTGTTGCTGAAACAACGGTGTAATCGGTTGCAGTAGCAAGCTTCCACTCAAATCCACGTGCAGTTATTGTCTGGTTTCCTTCATCAGTTATTGCTCCGTTTAGAACAGCAGATGTCTGACTAATGCTTGTTGCTGCATTGGTTACTACTGTAGGTTCTATTGGAGTTACAACTGTTCCTCCTGCATTACCAACAACTACATTATCCACATAAACACCATAACCATTACCTCCTATTCCAAGGAACATAATCTGGTATTCTGATGTTCCTGCAGGCAATGCTATTGAATCGTGTTGAGACAATACTTCGTCTTCTAAACTACCGTCAGCATTTGGTGTATGTTGTATTAGAAGAGTCCATTCTGATCCTGTGCTTGTTCTGTAATATACTTCCAAAGTATCTGCACCATAATTATCTTCATATGAAAGTACATCATAATCAAATGCTAAGTAAGGAGAAGTCAAAGATGAAATATCAAGCAATGGAGTTATCAATCTTCTTTCTCCTGATGAATATGAAGAATAAGCAACATAGTTATCATCTTCGTCTCCTATATTTGTTCTTTGCCAATTTGTAGTTCCTGAAACTGTTTCTAATGACCAGCAAACAAGGTCCGCTTGAGTTTCAAAGTCCATTGTGTAAGGGAAATCTAAAATTGCTTCACAAAGAGTTGTAAATGTAGATACTCTATAACCTGAGATTCCTTCATCACAATCTCTTGCCACTCTTACATCATAAACTGAACCTGCAGAAAGTCCTGTCATATCTATAACATTTCCTGTTACTGTTGCAGAAGTCCAATCGTCGTCATCTTCTGTTGAAAGTTTGTATTCTGCTAAATAGTCAGAACCTTCAGGCATTGTAATTGTTGCTGTAGTTGTTCCGGCATCTACTGTAAATTCTCCTGGAGTAGGGCAACTTACCATAGAAACAGAAACATTGCTGATTTCTACTGCTGGTTGTGTTCCGCTGCTATTGTCGTTTCTCCAAAGGAATGTAAGTCTTATATCTCCATCAGGATTAGGATTATCCATATCCGCAGAAATATGAACAGTGTTACCGCCTGTAAGATTGAAGATATAATTATAAGAACTTACACTACCTGTACTTTGAGAAGCATAGTCAGAGAAGTTTAATGCGTATGTAGAATAAGATTTATCATAAGCATTAGTTACTGTAGAGAATGACCATGTTGCTGGAGAAAGGAATACTTTCATATAGTCCCAAGAAGATTCTCCACCAACTTTCACATCAAACTCTACATGTATTTGTTCTTGACTTCCTGCTGTGAATATCTTCTCTGCACCTACTATAGAAGCAGCAGAAGATATTGTATAAGAACTGCTTGTTCCATTGTTTGTTACAAACAATTTACTTTCTGCATCAATAGTTCCTATTGTCCAATAGTTAGTGTAAGAACCATTTACCAATATCCAGTTTGTATCGCCTGTTTCCTCATCACCAGAGAAATCTGTTGAGTATGGTAAATCAGTAGCAGTCTGCAAGGTAGTGAATGTATTTTCAAAACTTGAGATTTCTGTTCCACAGACAGCAGTAATGTAGAAATCGTATGAAGTCATTTCTTCCAAACCGTCAATGGTTACAGTCCAAGTATTTTCTTCTTCACCTGCTTCGAAACTTGCTATTGGATCTACTGGGTATTCTGTTTCAGATGATTCTTTGTAGTAAATCTCAAAGTCTGTTCCTGTAGAAGTCCATTGAATTGTTGCAGAATTTGTAGTAAGTTCTGTAACTGCAATATCGGTTGGACGAGAACACTCTGGAAGTGCATCCAAAGAAAGGTTATCCAAATAGATATATCCATTAACTCTGTTTCGTAAAGCAACATATACGCCTTCTCCTTCATAAGCAGAAAGAGGAAATTCATAATATGTATAAGTTGTTGTAAGGGCAATACTGTCTATGACTTCAAAAGTAGAAGTATCGGTAGGATTAGTCATTACTCCCACTTGAAGAACTGTTCCTGCAGTAGAAGATCTTGCAAAGAATGCAAGTTGTGTTTCTGACAAAGTTATTTCATCTGCATCAACAGGAGGAAGAGTTACATAGTTAGCAGTGTAGAAATACAATGCTCTTGAACCTTCGTATGCACTTGATGTACTATAAGAATAAGGATAATTTATTCCTGCTCCTCTGTTCCAGCATTCAGGCAAAACATTGCTTCCTGTAGGTACTGTTTCAAAATCACAAGTATAAGGAAGTTCTGTAAGTCCTGCGCATTGTGTTTGGAATGTATCTATATTAGAAGAAATTTCATCTCCTTCACCACAGATAGCCTTTACATAGTATGCATATCGTGTTACTGGAGAAAGACCATCTATTGTGATAGACCAAGTATTTTCTTCCTCACCTGATTCAAAGTTTGTAGTCTCTGTGAAAGGTTCTGAAGAAGATGCATCTTTGTAATATACTACAAAATCTGTTCCTGTAGAAGTCCAAGAAAGTGTTGCTGAGTTGGATGTCGGCAATACACTGAATTGATGAGGACGACTACAAGCAGGAATAGTACTTACTGTAATATCATCGATAAACCAATAATAAGAAGAACTTGCTCCTGATGTATTGTAAGCAAATGCAATGCGAGGATTAGTTACTTCTGATAGATCTACCTGGTTAAAAGGAACTTCAAAGAACTGGTAGTCATTGTTACCCATTGAAGCAGCAGTGTAAGATACTACAGGAACAAATGCTACTGTATCTGCAGAATCTTTAACATAACCTACTGTCAATGTTCCTGAAGAAGTACCTTCTCTTTGTGAGAAGAAACTTACCTGCAATTCTGTCAAGTCTGTTACAAACGGAGGCAGAATAGCTATAGAATTGGTGGTACTTGCATGGAATTCCAGCTTCTTGCTTGCACTGTGATAGTGAGAAGAAGATGTTGTTACCTTTGGATATGTACTATATACATTTGCTCTATCCCAACAATTAGGTATAGTTGCTGTTTCAGAATCAAAATTCATAGTCCAAGGCAAAGTTGCTATTGCTCCACAAGCAGTAGTGAATGAATGTGTAGTAGAGAAAGATAGACCTTCATCACATACCTTTACAACCTTTACAATATAAGTTGTTACTGCATCAAGGTCGGAAAGGGTTATTGCTCCGTTTGCATCTTCTATTTCTTCCCACTCTGTAATAAGATCACTATCTGGTTTATATGCTACATTGTAAGAACCTTCCTCTGGTAGGTTAATTACTACAGAGTTAGCAGTTATAGTTGTTGTATCAACAGTAAATTCTGGAGTAGGACAAACAACATTATCAATAGCAAAGTTGCTTATCTCTACGGCAGGTTGTGTTCCACTACTTCCGTCATTTCTCCACATAAATGTAACTTTTACCATACCGTCAGGATCTGGATTAGTTATTTCTTTAGAAATATGTATTGTGTTACCATTTGTAAGATTGTATGCGTATGGAGAAGTAGAGAAAGAAGCGTATGTAGTACCTGATGCATATTCAGAAAAGTCTAATACATATATATTCTCTTCTGCATTACCTGAATAGCCACGGACAGAATAAGTTTCTTCTGTTGCAGAAGCAGGGAATGTCCATGAAGCAGGAGTAATAAATACCTTCAAATAATCATAACCACCTTCACCTTCTGATTTAACATCAAACTCAAGGTGTATTTGTTCTCCGCCGTCTGCATTGAATAATTTTTCTGCAGAGACTCTTGTTGCTGAAGTTATTGTATATGAAGAAACAAGAGTGGTGTCATTGTTTGTAATATACATAGCAGGATGTCCTGTTGTAGGTTGTCCAAATACCCAATGATTAACGCTTGTATGATTTTGGAACAACCATGCTCTGTCGCCTGTTCCTTCTTCACCTGAGAAGTCAGTAGCGTATGGCATATCAACAGCTACTTGTAAAGTAGTGAATGCTCCTTCAGAATATTCAGACATCTCATTACCACAAACCATTGCTGCTCTTACAGAATATTGAGTAGTGTTTTCAAGACCTGTAATTTCTGCTGTTGTTCCAGTTACTGTAGCACTCTGCCAAGCGTCTTCGTCATCGCTTGCAAGTTTGTATTCTACAACATAGTCATTACCCTCAGGAAGAGTAACAGTTGCAGATTCAGTAGTGATGTCTGTAATCGTGATTGCAGGAGCAGAACATTCTATTGCTGAAATAGAGAAATTGCTTATTTCAACCGCAGGAATTTGTGTTCCACCACTAGGGTCATTTCTCCATATAAACGTAACTTTCATATCTCCGTTAGGATTTGGATTGAATATATCCTGAGAAATATGAACAGTGTCGGTTGTAAGGTTAAACAGATAAGGGTATGTTGCAGCAGAAGTATTTGTTGTCTTAGAAACGTAGTCAGAGAAATTCAATACATATATATTACTGTCTGCACTACCTTGATAATTATTAACAGAGAACCATGCCTCACTTGTAGAAGCAGGGAAAGACCATGAAGCAGGAGTAATAAATACTTTCAAATAGTCAAAATAAGACTCTCCACCTGCTTTTACATCAAATTCAAGGTGCAGTTGTCCTTCACTTCCTGTAGTAAATAATTTTTCTGCAGAGACTCTTGTTGCAGAATGAGAATATGTAGAAGTTGTACCATCATTGGTAATATACATACCATAGATTGTTTCTGCGTTTTCATTTGTACCTATAGAACCAAATGTCCAATAGTTTTCACTTGTATGGTTTTGGAATAACCATGCTCTGTTTGCATCATCTTCATTAGAGAAGTTGGTTTCGTAAGGCAAATCAACAGGAGTCTGTCTTGTAACAAATGATTGGTCAAAGCTGCGAGGTTCGCCTTCACAAGTAGCTTTAACATAGAATACGTACTGTGTAGCCTCTAATAAATCTTCTATTTCTGCTGACCAAGTGTTTTCTGCTTCACCTTGTACAAAGTTTGCAGCCACTTGCCATTCGTTAGTACCTTTTTGTTTGTAATATACTTCGAAATCATCACCGTCTGAAGTCCATGAAACAGTTGCTGAATTTACTGCTGTTTCTACTGCTATATCGCTTGGACGAGAACATGCAGGAATTACTTCCAAAGAAAGATTATCTACATATATAAAGTTAGAAGCTGTATCTCTCAAGGCAACGTATGTTCCTTCTCCTTCGTATGATGACAAAGGAATTTCATAAAGTTCGTAGTTACTTGTAAGAGTAATGCTACTTACCTGCTCAAATGTTGAAGCATTTGTAGGGTCTGTCATAACTCCTACTTGAAGTTTATAACCAGCATTTGTTCCTCTTGCGAAGAATGTAAGCTGAGTTGTGCTTAAATCTATTGCATTTGGGTCTATTGGTGGAAGTGCTGCATAGTTAGCTGTATAGAAATACAAAGCTCTTGAGCCTTCGTATGCATCTGTTGTACTGTAAGAATAAGGATATGTTGCATTTGCAGTACCCTTTGTCCAACAAACAGGCAAAGGATTAGAAATAGGAGGTACTGTCTCAAAGTCGCAAACGTATGGCAACTCTGTTAAAAGTTCGCATTCTGTTCTTACAATATAAGTCTCAGTTGAAAGTTCATCCTCTCCACATACTGCCTTTATATAGAAAAGATAATATGTCGCAGGAGTAAGGTCTGTAAGGTTCATAACCCAGCCTGTGTCTGTTGCTTGTGCATCTGTGTATTCAAGCCATTCTTCTGTGCCATATTCCTTATAATATAATACAAAGTTTTCTCCCGTAGAAGTCCATGTAAGAGTAGCACCGTCTGTCGTTGTCTCTCCAGCTATATTATCTGGACGAGTACAAGCAGGTATGTGCATCAACTCCATATCATCTACGTAAATATAGGAATATGTAGAACCTGTAACTGCATTACGCAAAGCAATGTAGTTACCTTCTCCTTCATACTCATTGAAATCTACTTCATACAAAGTATGAGTAGTTGTCAAAGTAAGGGAATCAACAACGGTAAATGTTGTGGAATCTGTTGGGTCGGTCATAACTCCTACCTGAAGTTTTGCTGCAGTTGTTGCTGTACTTATCTTGGCATAGAAAGCAAGTCTCAAGTCTGTCAAAGGAAGTACTTCTGTGTCAATAGGAGGAAGTATTGCCAATGAATTCTTATAAGAATTATACCAATATAACGAGTAAGTTCCACTATGAGCATTGGTAGAAGAAGAGTAACAATAAGGATAAAGAGAGGATGTAGATGTTGTTATTCTATCCCAGCAAGATGGCAAAGGATAAGAAGACGTTCCTGCACCATGGTCTGTGTTCTCAAAATCCCATGTCTGAGGAATTTCAGAAATCAATAGACAAGTTGTACGGAAAGAAGTAGTTCTATATGTACTTTGTGAGGAACCGCAGTCAGCCATAACTCTTACATCGTATTCTGTGTTAGGTTCCAAATCAGTTAAATCAACGTAATTGTCTGTAGTTGTATATTCGTCTGCATCTTCCCAATCTTGAGAAGCAGTTTTTATCTGTACATAGATAGTTGCATTATCTTCTCTTTCATTCCAAGAGATTGTTGCAGTAGAAGCAAGAACATTGCTTTTAGTCAAACCAGATACACCTGCACAATAATCTCCATCTGCAGGAAGATAAGTCAATTTAATATCGTATTTATTATGATTCTTTGTTGACCAACCACTCAACGCAACTGTTGATGCTTGAGGAGAAGAATCTTGATACACCGTCCAAGCAGAGGATAATGTGGCTGTTGTTGAACCCATTGTTCCTGTATAATACATGGATTTTGAACAACCTCCAGATGTAGTACATCCTTCGCCTTGTGTTATAACTACAAGGTTCCCTCCTTGATACTGATAAGGAGTATCAAACTCAAATTCAGCCCAAGTATTTGCTGCTGCTGTTGCTGAACCTTGATAAACTAATGTTGCATCTGTAAGGACATCGTCCCATGTTGCACTGCCAGCAATAGCTGTATCTGCTATCTCTTTAAGATAGATAGAAACATTACCACCAGCATTGGATGTACCCATTCTCCATGCAATAGATGTTATATTGCAGGTAGAAGGCATATCCGCCAATTCTTCTGGCTTATAAACTATAGCAGAACGATGGTACCCATAATAGCCAGGCAATGGTCCCATATTCGAATTGGTCGTAGCAGTTCCGCCAAAAGTAACAGTCTCTTGCGACCATCCGCTAATGGAGAGTATCATCGCCATTAGCATGAACATAAATAACTTTTTCATTTTACTAAAAGGTTTTAATTTATAATTTTACTCTATGTGTTTCAACACACAGTATAAGGCTGCAAATTTATGAATTTAATTCCAACTGACCAAGAAAATTCAGAAAAAAAGAAAAAGAAAATTTATAAAACTATTTAACACAAACAACTTGTCGCAATAGGTCATATAGCTTCTTTACTGAAGTTTGCCAACTGTAGTTCGCTTTCACAAAACTATTGCCATTTAAAGATATTTTATCGTGTAGTTCTTGGTCAGATAATAGTTCTATTGTATAATTTGCTAAATTCTGTTTATCATCTGCCACTAATATTTCTTCATTTGGTTTGGATTTAAGTGCTTTGTTGGCTAAAGATGTAGTAATACAGGGCAGACCTATAGCCATAGCCTCAAGAAGTTTATTCTGCAGACCTGTGCCTATTTGCATTGGAGCAATAAACACACGACTCTTCGCATAGTATTCTTTCATATCTTCCACCCAACCTGTAACAAAAACCTTCTCATTTTTCAATTCCACAACTTCCTTGCTTGGAGAAGAACCAGCCAGAACGACCTTACACTTTGGAATCTTCTCCCAAACCAAAGGCATTATATCCTTGACAAGAAAACGTGCAGCCATAACATTTGGAGAATAGGACATATTCCCAGAAAAAATGACATCATATTCTTTATCAAACTTTCTGTCATACAAAAGAAAGCCATCCCCTACTCCGTTTTCTATTATTTGTATATCGTTTCTATGTTCAGAATTTATTAACTGTCTATCCGTATCGGTAATTATAGTTGTAGCATCAAAGAGGTTAAACATCGTATCTTCATATCTTTGCAGACGTTTAGCTTCTATGGAGAATATTATTCTTTTCAGAAAACCTGCATTCGCCTTTCTTCGTTCCATATTCTTTGACAGGCAATCCTGAAAATCTAAAACTTTCTTTCCTGAAATAACTTTGGCAAGCTCACCCATACGAACAAATTGAAAATAGGAAACATCGGTATTTACTTTAAAAAAGAAAGATTTGAAACTACGTTTAGCCTTAATAGTAGAGAACAAGGCTACTTGAAAAGGCAGTTTATTAAAAAAAGAACAAAAAAGAGAAACGAATTGTGCCAAAAGAGAAAGTCTCTCTATATGTATTTGCTTGCAATATTTTTCAAGTATTTGAATATGCTCTTGCTTCGGATGATGAGAAGAAAAACAGAACATATATATATCATTCTCCTTTGAGAGTTCTTTTATCTGATAGAAAGCTCTCAACTTATCTCCTTTATCTAAAGGATAGGGAAAACGACAAAATGTTGCAAGTATCTTCATAGCTATTCTTCTTTTTTAAGTATTTGTTTGTAATAAGAAAGAAGTTCTTTGCCGATGTAGTTTGTGTCATATCGTTCTCTTATTAGATTGTAAGCATTTTCTCCTATCTGTTTGCAATAGTCAGGATTATCTTCCAAATGCTTTATTGCAGCAACAAATTCCTGTGGAGTGTTGGCAATGACAATGTTTTTTCCATTCTCATACATTATACCTTCGGCTGCTATAGATGAAGCGACGACAACCTTTCCTATACTCATTGCCTCCAAAATCTTAATTCTTATACCACTGCCAGAAAGCAAAGGAACAACCATTATTTTCTTGCTACTCATAAACAATATACTGTCATCCACTTCTCCGACAACATTGACACCGCTCCATTCTCCATTCTTTAACCACAGAGGCATATTTCTTCCTGCAAGATAGAGTTTAACATTTGGCAAGGTTTCATGTACTCCCTCCCAAACCTCATCAATGAACCATTTTATTCCTTGTTCATTTGGGAACCAATCCATACTTCCTATATGAAAAAGAGAATGATCTTCCTCTATAACGTCTGGAAGTTTTTCAACATTATCAAAACCAATAGGAATACCTACACAAAGACGCTTACATCCATTATCTCTAAAATACTTAGCGTCTATTTCAGTCGTAGGAAAGACAGCATCAAAATCATTTATATGTTCTAATTCAAAAACCTTAAGATTAAGAGCAGTATTTTTTAAATACCATCTCTTGAAAAAGTTAAGGCGACTTCCTTTTATTATCCTCTGCCAGATAAGATGTTCTACGTTGGGACAGTGAAAAGTTATCTTTGCTTTAGAATGTTTGCGTATCAAAGGAATATAAGGAGCAAGCATAATGCTTTCTAATTGAACTATGTCAAAGTCGTTTTGTTTTAACGTTTTTAGTATTAAACGTTTCATATCATCACTAATAAAACGTTTCACCACATAACTTTGACCTAAGAACACGCACAACAAAGCATCCAAGAGCTTTATCCTCAAATCCACATAAACGCCTTCTATTTCTGTTCTTTCCAAATAAGAAGTAGGTAAGAGTTCTTTCTTAAAAGGGTGTTTATCCGAGAATAATGTAAGTATCTTTAATCTACAACCATTGTTTAATAAACCATCTCCCACAGAATGCATTCCAATGGTTCCTCCATCAGTAACAGGATACGGAGGTTTATAGCATAGTTGAAGTACTTTTATTTTATTTTGCATTTGAATTCTTGTTTTTATTGAATAACAGATTGAGCTTGCGTTTCCATTCCTCTGCACTCAGAATCTTAGCATCGGAAGTCGCTTTTATAGTAAGGAATATGCCTATCGGTAAAAAAACAATAGAGGATATCCACATACCAAACCAAGGTGCTATAGTGCCGCTTCTTGCTAACATATTGCCCATTTCACCCAAAACATAATAGATTATAAAAGAGATAACAGATACTACTATTGGCATTCCAAGCCCTCCCTTTTTGATTATTGCACCTAAAGGAGCTCCTATAAAAAATAATATAACACACGCCAAAGAAAGAGCAAACTTTCTGTGGTATTCTATTTTATGTCTATTGAGATATTCTGTGTCATCTTTGAAGTTATCTTGGACATTCTGATAACGTATTTTAAGATTTGATATTTTGTTTAATGCATATTCATCTACATTAAGTTTTTTTTCAGTAGATAAGGTATCATAATCATTGTAGAAATCCTTGTGATTAGAACTTTTTACGCTTTGTCTGTCGGCATAGAAATCAGTTTTCATAGTTTTTAAAACAAAATTCTTATCATTAACAATTGCTACTTCCAAGCTATCTATTGCTTTTGATAGCCTTGCAATGTTCATAACTTTGTATGAGTTTTTATACCTATCTGAGTCTGCTTCCTGCAATGAAAAATCACTAACATCAAATCGCAAGACTTCTTTTTTGAAATCTATTCTTGTTAAAGGACGTTTAATAAAGTCTTCGCCTTTCAAATCTTCCTGAAAATTCTCTCCATCATAAAGTTCAAACAACAAAGTATTCCCATTATCTATACTTTTCATTACTCCGCTATCTGATTTTATGACTTTATTATTACCCAAATTATCACTATGGTCATAGATAAGAATATCTTTCATCAAGCCCGTTTTTTTATCACTCTCTCCTATTCTAATAACATAATTCTCTATATCATAGTAGAACTCATTTGGCTTGATATTAATTGCAGGCTTTTTTGATTTCATCTCATAAACCATCAGTTTGAGTTCCTCTTCAGCCTTTGGCATAACGTTGTTGGAAAAGAAGAAAGCAACAACTGACATAAAAAAAGCAAACACTATCAATGGCGATAGTATTCTCCAAAGAGAGATACCTGCTGCTTTCATTGCCACAAGTTCATATTTTTCTCCTAAGTTTCCCATTGTCATTATAGAGGCTAATAATATAGCCAAAGGAAGAGCCATTGGAACTAAGGTTGCAGAAGCATAAGCAAGCATTTCAATAATAAACATAGTATCCAATCCCTTTCCTATAAGCGATTCCATCTTTTGCCAAAGAAATTGCAAAATAAGAACGAACATTGCTATAGAAAACGTAAGCAACATCAGTCCAAGGTAGGATTTCAATATGAATTTATCTAACTTCTTCAAGCAACAAAATGATTATGGTTTATTATGTATATAACTTGTTTTTAAAATTTTTAGTTTATTGAAGAGAGGATTTTTTCAGCAAGAAAATAAGAAAGTTTATAGTAAGACTCCCTTGTCCATCCTGCAACATGAGGAGTGAGTACAACATTATTGAAGGAAAATAGTTTTTGAAGTTCGTTATTAGCAACAGTATTATTTGTTATTTCATTAGAAAAATTTTCATACTCCAAAACATCTAATCCTGCACCAAGTATTTTTTTATTTTCCATTGCAGAAATAAGACTTGAGAGCTTAACAACTTTTCCACGAGAAGTGTTTATTAAATAAAATGGCTTTTGAAATTTATGAATAAACTCAGTATTCACCATATATTTTGTTTCTTCTGTTAATGGTACATGCAAAGACAAAATATCACACTCTTCTTGTAAGGAAAATAAGGTAGATTCTTTAGCAAAATCATCTGAAAAATTGGATTTATATTTATCATAAGCCAGAACTTTACAATCAAAACCACTTAGTCTTTTAGCAAATTCTCTTCCCATATTACCATAACCGATAATGCCAATAGTTTTTCCTTTTACTTCTAAACCTCTATTCTCTTCTCTTTGCCACAAACCTTGTCTAACTTCCCTATCTGCTACAACTATTTTATTAAACAGAGATAACAACAGTCCTAAAGTATGTTCACCTACTGCATCTCTGTTCCCTTCTGGAGAATTAATGCAGGATATTCCTTTTTGCTGTGCATAATCAACATCAATACTATCCATCCCCGCACCACTTCTGGCAATGAACTTCAGATTCTTGGCTAAATCTATTACTTGTTTGTCTATTTTTATCTTACTTCTTACAACTATTCCATCATACTGTGATATTTCTCTAAGTATATCTTCCCTGCTATATTCTGGAAAATAATCAACAATGACATTATTTGCTTGTAATTTTTCTATAAGCACGGGATGAATCTCATCAATAAGAAGGACTTTCATTATTTTCCTTGGTTTTAGGAGTCTTATTGTAAATATAATTGACAAAATCGTTGTATGAACCATTGAATATATTCATATCAACATTTCCTTGTATGCCTGCAATTATTCCTTTGTGGGTATATTGCCAAAAAGTCCATGTCTTCATCTTTGGTTCTGTACATAGTTTGCAAAGCCATAAAGGATATTCGTCAAAAGAACCTTTTATATACTTATTATATGTATCTACATTGGTGTAGATTATTGGTTTGCATTTATAGTGCTTCTCTAATTCAAACAAACATCTCAGCAAATGATTTTGAATTTTATCATGAGAAAGTTTATTAAACCTGTTCCCGTACGATAGTTCAAAATCAACAACAGGAGGTAAATCATTTGAAGATAGCTTTACATTTTTTATAAAGTTCTCTGCCTGAACATCGCCAGACTTATTGAACTTATAAAATAGATAAGCCCCCATAATAATGTTATGTTCATGTGCTTGTTTTTGGTTTTCTATAAAACGTTTATCAACAAAATTTTCTCCCTCTGTCGCTTTCATAAACACAAAACTGATGTGATTATCACTTAATACCTTCCAATCTATATCACCTTGATGTGCAGAAATATCTATACCTGTAACCGGATATTTATGATAATCTATTCCAAGAGTCGGACAAGCATAGTATTTCTTATAATAATCCATTCCATAAGTATAGGCAATAACAGAAAGAACCCCTAAAACTAAGAAGATAGATAGGAGAATAAAAACTTTTTTTAGTGATATTTTACGTCTCTTTTTTGCCATTTACTTATTTTACAATGGTGGTAGTTTTATATGTTTTAGTTTTAGGATTATAAATAACTGTAACCTTATTTTTTAATGTATCTCGCATCGTTGCAAGATATAATTTCCTATCAAAATCACAATATACCAGACCTTCTTTTTCATATGCTCCACTTAACTCAAAAGAAAGCTCACTTGTTTTTTTATGAAGTTTATGATTATATATATAGGTTACAGAATCAACAAAAGCATTTAATTCTTCTTGCCATACTTTATAAATAGGTTTAATATCTAAAGTATCTCTTGTAGTCAAAACAGTAGGATAAGAAATATGAGCAACATAATTATATATTGTATCTTTTCTGTCTATTCTACTCAACACCATAGAAGGTAAAAGAGGAACTCTTTCTTCTTCCACCTGTGTTGTTGATGTATTAGTTTCTTGCTTACTATTCTTGTTGCAAGATAGAAAACAAACACACATAAGAATAATATATAATATCGTTCTTTTCATAAATATAATACTTTTATTGGAACTGCAAAGATACAAATCTTTTTTTACATTTCAAAAAGCGTCTTAGTATTTAGTTTATTTTGAATAAATGTCTAACATATCATTTATTGCTTTAGCACAAACAGGGCAAAATGGATAAAGATCTCGCATCATACAATGCTGATAAGGTCTATAAAAACCTTTAGGCATATAAGATGCTCCTTCAAAAACACCTACTTCATTTTCATATTCTTTTGTTGTAGGTGTTGGAATAGGCGTAGTTTTCTTTATCATATCACTCCATTTAGCAGAGAAATCAACAAGTGTTGTTATATTCTTCTCGTATGGCTCTGCATAAATCGGCTGCAAACCTGTATCAGAATCATTCTCTGAATATTCATCTCCTAATCCAGCAAAGGAATGAGAAAACTCATGTATAAGGACTTCTTTTGCCTTATCTCCTGTGTAGCATGTTGCATAATAATTATAGATTCCTCCACCTCCATAGACATCACTATTAACTATAATTATCAAAGCATCACAAGGCAAAAGGTTTGTTACATCGTTCAACTCCCAAAGTTTAGTGGTCATAATATAACGTGGAGAAGAAAACATATTGTAAGTAACGCCTAATGGACCTTCTTCATCTTTTCTTTCTCCCAAACCAGGTATTCCACTTTTCTCTGTATAATATTCAATTGCCTCTATATTAATTATATTTTCTCTGCTTTTGTAAGGTTCTTCTATAAACATATATTCAGAAAAGTCTTTCAAATCTTTCATCATCTTATCTTTTTCTTGCTTTGTATAGCCTAAGGGGAGGAATACTAAATCCATTCTTTCTTCAAGTTTTCTATTTACTGGATGCAAAGAAATGATATTATATAAAGGAACTTCATTTTCAACCAATAAATCTTCATTAAAATCTTCCCTTGCTACTTCTTGCCAATTATTAATACTATCTCTTGAATAGAAAACAATTTCTACTTCATTTTTGGGATAAGGAACAATAACCGTTTCCTCATAGTTCCCACACATCCTTTTTGCTTCTTCGCTACTCTGCCATTCGTTAAAAAGAGAAGAAAATCCTTTTGAAAATATCATTCGCTTAGTTTTTTTATCAAACAAAGCAACTTTATAAGCTCCATTATTTGTCTCATCTATAAGATAAATGTGAGAACCTGAATAGAAATCAAGTCTTTGATAGGATTGTATTGTAAAATAATCTATTTGATACCTCCCACTATGGTAATAATCTATACGTAAGGAAGCATTCTCAAAGTTTTCTTCCCATTGTGCAAAAACTAAATTTGGAAGAATCATTATACATATATATATTATACGTTTCATATTTTTTATTTTTGTTAATATTATTTCCAATAAGCTTTGAATATATGCTTTGTAATCTGTTTTTCTTTAGGTGGTAAGGTCATATAATCACCATAAGTTCCTGATAAGAGAGTATCATAATCTTTTACAGCAGGATATTCTTTTCCTTCAAAAACTTGTGGAGCATATTCTCTAAATACATCAGCTCTAAAATAACGTCTAAAAGTAAAATAATAGGGTATAACTCCACCATATTCTGAACTATCAAAAGGATAACGTTCATATATATTCTCTATACCTTGTATTATTTTTTCTCTTGATGGCATATATAGTTGTTTTATTTTAATCAATAACCGTTGCAATAAATTTAAATTATATCTAAAAGTCATTTTCTTCAAAGGTCTGTAAAGAGAGCGAAATTCACAAACAAAAGTTTCAAACTTTTCTCTTTCATTTGGGAAGCCTATGACTGGATAAATATCTATATATACTCCTGTTTTTATAGTTTTTTCAAGTAGCAATGTTCTATTATCATACACTTTCGCAAAAGTGAATCTATATGAAGAATCATTCCCCATGTATTGAACAATAAGGTTATCCTTGTAACCTACAAATTCTTTAAGAAACCTTTTATAGTCTGGATATGGCATTAATATATCCACATCATCATCCCAAGGAATATATCCCTTGAGTCTTATAGCTCCTAAAAGAGTTCCATAACCCAAAGACATACGTATATTTTTCTGCTCACAAAATTTTGTAACCTCATCTAATATATCCAATTGTATCTTTTTAAGTTCTTCTGTACTTATTTCCTGCATTATGTTGATAGTGTTTA
>Ga0256871_1000609_pt1 | contig 15568 bp, 13 predicted proteins | sample RumenRJG_07RNA_FD_185439 | JGI IMG/M metagenome (GOLD analysis project Ga0256871, IMG submission 185439) | Metatranscriptome of bovine rumen microbial communities from Lethbridge, Alberta, Canada - Rumen RJG_07 (Metagenome Metatranscriptome) | ecosystem: Host-associated > Mammals > Digestive...
CTAAAATTTCTCCGATTCCATCGAAGGGTATGGAGGAAAATGATAGCATCATAACGCTATAGAATCCTAGCACAATCACAGCTGTAATAATTATGGAAAGGATGCGGTTTGATCTTGTAAAGTGATACTGGTTGGCAATACCGAATGTAATAATAAGTAAGATAATAGAATCTATCGTTATGAATATTGATTCTACGTTCGCCCTTCCCAGAAAAGCGCTGCCCATCATTTTAGCGTAATTAACGCCAATTTGACTAATCAGGCTTTTTATAAAGACTTGCATCACATATATGGGATGCCTGATACACCATGAAACAGAATATGGATAATATATGTTACCATTTTCTGTTTCAACTGGATTTGCATCATTTAGTAAAGACATATTAGATCCTTCCATAAGATCATCCGGTTCTTTGGTTTCCAGCATTGGTATTGCCCTCGGGTCTACCTGGCTGTTCCTCAAAACACCTTCAATTGTATCCTTACGTATAAATGCAACAAAGACTAACAATACTAAAGATATGATGAGCATAAAAACTTTTGACTTCTTATGCCCGTGATTTTCCAGCGCAGCTGGAATCAAAAGCATCAAAATGAGAAATGGTGCTTTAATCAATGTCATGAAGATAATCATGACAACCATAGTTATAATTCTTAACGTCAGCTTTTTAGATTTTTTCTCTTTAATCGAATAAAAGTTACCGAATAACACCATCCCTGAGGCGACAATCAAAGAATCATATGAATACGATGCGCCAAGGAATATGCATCCTGGAAGCAGAAAAAACACAAGAATAAATCTTGAAAGAGATGGGCACACTGCTGATGCAAATGCAGCAGCTGCTGCATAGATCAGCAGATTTCCTATCTTCCCAGACAATGCGATAGCAAACCAAGGTGCCCTAAGTATGCGCATAAATGTAATACAGCCAGCACTTATTATCTGAGTAAAATCCGGATAACCTGTCATTAGATAACTGTCAGAAGCATATGGTGGCTGATCCGTTTCATATTTCTGCGAGATCTGCCAGCTCCACAACTCATCGGTCCAATTTCCCTGCGTTGTAAGGTATGCCAACTCACGGTTATCGAATAACACTGTTCCATGTTCAGACAATTCTCCCCGGCCAAGCATTCGATTAGATAATTGATATGCCTGAGCAAAATGGACTGTTTCATCTGGTACTGTTAATGGACTTTCCGTAATTATTATGTTTAATCCAATCAGCATAATAGACACAAAAATTCCCAATGGGGTCAACAGCTTTCTGTGCACTATAATACTTGTCAAGATAATAGTCGTGGCAATGACGCATATCGCTATGAGACAATAATGCCAGTTGAAGTCGATATATCCTCCATACATTCTGACAGCCAGGTTAACTTGCATATTTTCGTTAGCAGTGTATACAACTATCCCGTACTTATGTCCTTTTTTTAAATGTATAGGATCTTTTGATAAATCGATGCGATTGTTTTGATTCCAAGAGCCTATTGTAACATTGTGAATCGTTCGCTGCTCAATTATATCAAGAATGTCGCCATCTTTTGAAATCACTACCGTGATATCCGTTGGTCCAGCCTCCACATAATCCTTCCATTTAGGATCATTACTTGATAATGAAAGTGCATTAATCTGATCAAATTTTGCTGTAAAACTTTCTAATTTATGGTCAAATTCAATATAGTTTTCTACGCGTGACTTAGAATAAAAAGCAAACCAAAGAAGGCATATCACAGATAAAGCAATAATGCCAGAAAATAAGATAATCCTAAAACTACTATAGTTTCTGGTCTTACAAACACTATTATTCTGTGAATCTGTTTCCTTTTCTAATACTAACATTGAAAGTAAATATCCTTTCTATTTCGTGTGCCTCTGTATAGTTTCACGTTTCCTCTTGTCATCCGCCGTCTCCAGATGCAGAAACCGCTCATCCCGTATCGCAACTTCCTGTGCGAGCCCCGCTAGCCTGGCTTCTAAAGCTGAGATCCGGACGGCACTGTAGAAACATATCATGAGCAACAGAAAAATCATGACCAGATATACCAGATTCACAGGAGATGTTATCCCCAGCACCCGGCAAAGCCAGTAGACAATCTGCGGAAAGATACTGATGATCAGAAGGATCAGCGACATCATAAACCAGACGAAACCGTCCAGCAGCCGCAGTCTGGACTTTCGGATTCTGGATGCAATAAAGAAAGTTGTTAAGATGGAAGCAAAGATCAGTAACACTCGTAATGAAATCGGCATATTTACTCCTCTGAATCCGGCGTCCTGAAACAGGTGCTCTGCAACCGGTGCCGTGAAATTACCTGCAAATACCGGCGTTTTACAGCTTCTCTTTCCCCCGGAACCACTGCATGAACAGGATGGACGAGCAGACACGGACCATGTACTTGAAGATCGAGCTGAAATTGAAATAGCTGTGGCCCGCCATCCTCTTCCGCATATTTACCTGTATCTCTTCGACCTTTGCCCCACACCGGATCAGATAGGCAATCGTATCCGGCTCCGGCTCAAAGTTCATATATTTGGCGTATAAGCCCATCAGGCGCCGGCTGTACAGCCGCATTCCGGAAGTCGAATCCAGAATCTTTTTATGCGTCGTAAGATAGACAAACGCACTGATGACCGAATTTCCTGCTGCCCGCATGCCGAACGTCTTTTTATCTTCGACAAAACGCGAGCCGATGACGATATCCGCATCCGTCTGTTCCATTCTCTCGACCATCGCGCCAATATACGCCGGATCATGCTGTCCGTCCGCGTCAAACTGCAGCGCAGCATCATATCCGTTCCGGTACGCGAATTTCATCCCGGTCTGAAATGCGCCGGAAAGTCCTAAGTTAATTGGCAGACTGATCAGATTGAAGCCGTTTTCCTTACAAATTCTGGATGTCCGGTCCAGCGATCCGTCATTCACAATGACGTAATCATAGCTTGGATATTCATCCCGCAGCTCATTAATGACCGTCGTAATATTATCTTCTTCATTGTAAGCCGGTATCACGATCAGGATTTTGCGAATCGTCATTTCCTGCTATCCTCTCTGATTGCTGTCTTCCGCCCTTGCATAAAACTTCCCGATCAGAGAAGCGATCCATGACGGCCAGAATCTGCGCAGCATGGCAAAATCTTCTCTGCCGCGCTCATTGTTTTCAATCAAAGCCGTTGTTGTAGACTCCTCATGGATGCGGTGTCCCATTAATTGCTGCGGAATATAGATAAAGCTGCCCTGCTCCCTCGAGATCTTTTCCCACGCCTGCCAGTCAATGTTGCTGCCGAAGCCTTCCTCGAAAAGAGGAAACGGCAGATTTTCCATAACGTAAGTCACCGCCGGACAGCAGATTGCGTTGCCAAAACACAGGCACCCCCGCTTTGCTGCCGTACTCCCCCGTTTCTTCACGAAAAGCAGCGGACGCAGGAGCTTTCTTTTGACTTTCAAATTCTTATTGTCATAGACCTTCTTGGTTCCACGGATCTCATAATAATCCGTGAACAGGATCTGCGGGCGCTCCCCTCCCTGCCTCGCTTTCTCAAACGCGTCCAGGATCGATTCCGCATAGGACGGATCATAGATATCATCCTGATGCGCCAGAGTTACAAGGTTCGTCGCCGCGCAGGAAAGCGCCGCGTTCCAATCGTTGGCGATACCGTGCAGCTCATGCGTAATGACAGGTATGCCGAAGCGTTTCGCTGTCTCATCAATAAAACCGTTGCCGGTTGAGGTTGAGATGACCAGCCGGACCGGTACGGTCTGCTGCCGGAGCGACTCTATGCACCTCGGCAGATATGGACTTTCTTTGTATGCCAGGATGACGAAGGTCAGTTCGTTTTGTAATTGCATATCCGTTTCTGATTACCGCTGTCTATGGTGAATGCTTTGAATCTTTCCTGTTTCATATAACATCAACAGGATCGTAAGAAAGAGTCCGCAGGCGGTAACAACCGCACCCCTTTTTATACGAGGTACATGATATTTCATGACAATATTGTTTGATCCCTCGTTGAGCTTAATAAGATCGAGACATCCATCCAATGTATCAGAGCTGATTTCCTGCCCGTTATTGATGATCTCCCATCCATAGTCTTTAGGGATGGACAGGAACAACACATCTCCCTCATGTGCCTGGTTGATTGTTATCTCAGCCGCGCCGTTTTGAATATTGGTATGCTCCGGGACACTGCTCTTAAGCTCTTTCGTCACTTCAGCAAGAAGTGATAGGTCCAGAGCATAAAACTGAACTTTATCATAATTCAGGTCATAAGCCTGTGCTGTCGATAACTCAATATCTGCCGTGGCATCACTATAAGGTATGTAAAAAACAGATGGAGACAACCACTGTGCATACATGAACTGAAAACTGCCATTTATGCTGAGTTTCGCAGCTATATCAGAATTCCACGGCAGATTCCCATAGACCGCGTAATTCCCCTCCGGAATCCTGATCCTGAAAATTAGTGGCACCGCTTCACCATTTCCATTTTGAATAATCTCATACGGAACCGGACGATATAAATCGACCTTCCTGCCCAGAAGTCTGCTGTATACGTCATTTTGAAACAGGAATGGATTTTCAGTATTCAGGTTTTTAAAATCCGGATCACCATGAACGATAAACGCCATCGGTAAAACATATGGATTTTCATAAACGCTTTTTCCGTTTGCCGTACCCAGATTTTCACGTTTCGTGAGTCCATTTATCGGATAATCTGACAGCACATATTTAACCCCGAGCAAGGCATCTGCTGCCAATATGGATGTGTTGGTTATATTCATATTTTCGCCATTAATCGGATAACCAACGTGATCAAGGAACTTCCTCTGCCAGTCATCCGGCGAAGAAGTATATCCACTGACAGACCAGTAATTATAAGCAAGCGCCTCATTATAATACGCTGTCAGATTGCTCCCATCCCAGTTCTGATTACGTGTTCTTGTCTGTGAAATTCTATATGGAGCCTTATCTTCCTCTTTGAGCATACTGATAAATTTCTCTTCCTGTTCAAAATAATCATCATTTGAATCAGCATCGGATGCCCGATAAGTTTTTAATAACAGGGCTGTATTTATAGCCAGATCAAACATACATACAACGCAAATCACTCTCCCAATTGTTAAAATCACTCTTTTATTTGTTCTCGCCGTGCCCATCATTTGATAATAAAAAAGTGACGACAATAAGGCGCCAATAAGAAGTGACATTGCAGCCGTTGCATATACGTTATTCCAGTTATTGGTTCCTGTCAGATAATCAAATGTCACCAGCACTACTGAAAATATTACCGCGCTCTTGAGCGGTTGAAGATAATCATGTTCCACCACAGCAAGAAAATAGTAGGAGGCAATAAACAACAGGATAAACACGTTCAGATAAGAATACCTGAACCAATAGCTTGTCGCACTTTTTAATAATGAAAAGGCCACAAAAAACGGGTTCCAATAAACCATCAGCAATCCCGTGACAGCTGCCACACCGAGCGTAACTTTCGTTTTTCTTGAGGAAGCTTTCGAAAGAAAAACTGAAATAAAGCCAACTGCTGCCTACAGCCCGCAAAGACTGCAAGTCTGCTGGGATACGGCTCACTTGTGCCACCGTACACATATTTGGGAATGAAACTCAGCAGTGTTCCATTGAAGGACGGATTCGTAATTAAGCTCCAGTCGATACTGCCTCTATTACCGTTTTTTAATGCAGTGATAGTAGGAAGGAACAGAACTGCACTTATCATTACACCGAAAAAAGCGGATATCCCAAATTTAATGAATCTGCAGAAGAAGGTTTCAAAATGCATCTTCTTCCGTTTATCTGATGGAAGCAGTGTATATTCTACAATAAACCATATTACCATAAACAGGCAGTTAATACCTGCCGTATACCAATTGAAAAGGATAGAAACGCCAACTGCCACAGCAAGCTTCCATCCGGAAGTCCTATCGTTGACAATTTCATATACAAAGAGCAATAGCACTGGAAGAAGATAAACTCCGTCCAGCCAGTTAATGTTGCTGCTCTGCGCAATTGTATATTGACATAATGCGTAACTTACCGAAAGTATGACAGCAGCGGCTCTCTTCCAGCAGTCAGCAACGCTTACTTTAAAACGTTTTGTAAGAAACGCACAGAAGGTGAGCGAACACATCATGAGCTTTAAAACTATAGTAAAATTAAAGAAAAGCTCCAGCTGATTTTTAGCAAAGAAGGCGACCAAAAGCGAAAATGGGGAGGACAGGTAATAGCTGAATACTGCAACACTAGTCCCGCCTAATGTTTTACTGAATGTATAGGAAATGTTATTCCGACCGGAAAGTACATCTTTAAAATATGCAAAAAAATCAAGATATTGGATATCAGCATCCATTGATGCCATTGTATTTGTTCCAAATGGCACATAATCACCGATATACAGGATGATTAACATGATCAGTCCGGTCACAAGTGGAGGAATTAAATAATAGATAATGGTCTTTTGTCTATTTGTCAGCATACGTTACTTCTACAGTTGATTTCCTGTTTAATAAACTCTTCTATGTTTTGTTCCTTGTAATCTGATACCAGCGGATTCCAATGAAATCTGTGACCAACTTTCGAAAATGAGGAAACAATTCTGTTATCACGTTCAGGAGATGATACAAACGCATCTTCTTCTCCTGCCCATAGACCATCTGCATCGATTTCCACTCACTCATTTGACGATATTGATCATAAAATGCCCGATAGAAATTTCTGTTTCCGTGTATCCATGGACGTTCCTCACCCTGATAATGGATGATAACCGGTTTCCTTAATCTGTCTGAATAGACTTCCGAAGGTTCATAGCAGAAAGCTTTCTGTATTCTTTTAAGATACCACTTCGGAAAATACGGCAGATTCGTACACGTATTATACCACTGTGGCAATGTCAGAACGTCCCTTCTGCAGCAATGATTGATTATATCTTGGTCATTATAGAGCAGATCCCCTTGTTTCGCACGATAATAGGCTAAAAAGCTTTGGTCCAGATTTAAGGCTCTCCATCTGGAAAGATTGATCAGTATCACACCGGCATTGAAATATGTGTCTGTTTTATCAAGGCCAATATTTCTCTTTTTGTCATCCGGCATATACAGCTCGGGACACATGGCAACCGAATACTCTGTGAAATCTGATCCGCCTATTTTATCCTCAAAAAGCGCCTTCAAGGAGTCAGTAACGATGATGTCACAATCGAGATAAAGGACCCGGTCTACATTTACAGGAAGATAACTTGTTAAAAAGAGTCTGGACAGGACGATTGGATTGTATGCCGATGTATTTACATCAAAACCGATCTTATCCTGAAAGTCCTCTATATCAATCATCAGCAGTCTGGCGCCATACCTGTCGCACAATACCTTTAACTTATTACAATTCTGATCTGATATCCTGTAAGCCAAGATATACACAGAAATATCGCTTACATCCTGATTGTTTTCCAAAAGAGATGTAAGCGATATCCCGCAATATCCGGCATAACGATCATCTGTTGCGTAAACAAAATTCATACCCATATCTATAAATAAAATGAGGTAACTCTGGCAATGCGATAAATCAGTTTCATTCCGGCGGAAAGTTTTCTCTCCGGTTCCAAAATGAACAAATGCTTCACTCTCCAGTCATTCTTTCGAATGTAAACATTGAGCAGACGTTCCGCAAGCAGACCGTACATTCTCTTCTCCAGTGATGAATAACCGGTGAAGTCAGCATACTTTTCCATTTCCGATAATATCGGAAAAAGCCAGCTGCAATATTCGTCATACCGTTCTTTACTGCAAACCATCATGTTCTTATAAGTGGTTGTATGGCCGGACATATAGCTGTCAAAATACGGAAGATATGACGGACATTGCTCAACTATAATTTTTCGAACGGTATCCAGATCCTTTTCTCTGCCACAGTTATGAAGATATTCTTCACGTACACTTTCTGACAGGTGTGCAGTCTGCGGAAGAATTACATCATAATTTTTCAGGATCCGAAGCGCATCCTTTTCTGTCAGGATACGCCTGTCATCCCAATATCCCGAGAAATATCTTCGATAGTGACAAATACCGATATATGGATCATTACGGTTTTTCCAGATCCAATATAAGGCTGTTAATTCACAGTAACTTGGATTCTTCCCGGATATCGAATCACCGGTGTCGTCATATAGATCGCCGAAAATATGTCCATGCAGCGCCGCACCTGCTAGGATAGACACATATCCTATCTCCCGAGGCTGTTCAAATTTCTTATGCGTAACAATATAGAACATTTCTGTTGGTTTTCCTTTTAAAGCAATGTTGAAACACACATTTATCTATGCAGCTTCATATATACTCGATCCAGCCATGCTCTTCTCTTCGTAGACACGGGAAAAATCTGATTGACAACTTCGGTTATCTTTCCAGATGAACTCTTATGTTTTGCACCATTTCTACAAAGATTCGCTAGAACAGTCTCATAGTATGGAGTTTTCCTCAGTTCTTTCCAAAAATAACGTGCCAGATCATCTTCCGGCCGATTCCACGGCTTAATACATCCGGCATAATGAATTATTGCAGGATTTTGATGTGCCCTCTCATATTGATTTTGTACAGTCGCGCTCGCATAGGAAATAACATTTGAAAATCTCTTGAACTCCATGTCGGTAATGAGATTCCATGACATATCTAGGAACTTGACACGGCCTTCACAATACAGATTTAATACATCCTGATCATTATAGCGATAAGGTGTTTCCGCATATCCGAGCCACTCCTGTATCGAATGGCTCTTTCTCATCTCTTCTTCGTTGAAAAGAATCACGCCCGCCTGAAAATAATTCGCCGGATTTTTTAATTGTAATTTTGTCTGTACATATTCCTGCGTATTGAGATCTGCTCCGCCTATCTGACCGAGGAAATCCGGATCCAACGTAGCAGCCAGCATATAGCCGCTGACATCCGTAGTAAAAAGTTTGGCTATATCAGAATTTACAACGAGATCGCAGTCAAGATACAACACCTTATCACTATGCGGCAATATCTCCTGAATCAGGAATCTATAGTATGTTTCCTCAGTGATATGCGCATTTGCATGGAGTCTGTATCCACCAAGAAGAGGCATAGGATTATAAAAACGGAGTGAAATATGATCATATCCTGCAGTCATTCCCCGTAATATGTCTTGATTTACACGCGAAATATTTTTACTGATCAATACTAAATCATAATTATTTTGCGGAGAACTATGGTCAATTACAGACTGCAGGCATGCTGAGAAATACGGAATATAATTATCATCAGCAGCAAAAACAACCGGAATATTGTTATGATCAAATGCCGGGCATAATGTTTCTACCCAGTCAGTATTCTGCAGGTATACTGTCTGCAGTTCCTTTATCCTTATATTCCTGTTCTCCTCCTGCAGATGTATAATGAAGATATTAAGCAGCCTTTCAGCCAAATGTCCGGGCGTTCTGAGTGCTTCTCTGCTATAACCGGACATATCCCGCTCTCTGCAGAATATGTCCAGCACTGCGAAAAGCCATGAGCAATATCGCACAAACATGTCCTTCTTCATGATAAACATGTTGCAAAAGCTGGAATAATGCCCTTCACTATATGTTCTGGCTGCGTTTGTGTATTCCGGAAAATGTTGGTCTATGATATCAAGCATTAGCTGATAATCTTCCGCATGAAGATACTTAGCCCAAGCATATTGCTCTTGCGGAGTTTTATAATTTCCCGGAAGTTTACGCAGATCCTGTCGTTTAGATACAAGCAGATCATATTCAGAAAGCAATGGCTGAACATTTTTCCAGGATATTCCATATTTTCCGGCTGTCCCGTCGAGCAGATATGGTTCCAATATATCTCCATATGAATCTTCCGGAAATACGTTTTGTGTCAAATTGAAATATCTTCTATAGTGACAAAAGCCATAATAGTCAGCATCTACATTCTTCCATGCCCAATATTGTGCCGTCAGCTCACAATACATCGGATTCTTCGACGATATATTATCTCCCGTATTATCACGCAGTATCCCCTGCGAAAGCGATTTTTCGTGATATACCGCTCCTGTTTCAATCGGAGTGAAAACTTCGTCTTCAATTACTCTGGAAGGCTTATGACATGATATGAAGATTTTTATCGTTTTATTCAATGTCATCTTTTTGTAATCAAACTACAGTTCCTCTGCAAAATGCTTTTTACTCTTATTAAATACTATATATCCGACGATCATAACTAACACTCCTTCAAGAAATGGTATCAATAATTCTATTGGCGCTGTCCAACGATGATAATACAAAATGTCATGGTAACAATTCATGACAAGTGTGAACGGATTAATATATAACAGATATTTCAGCTGAGAATTTACACCATCAAGCGTATACATGATTGGAGTTCCCCAAATCCACGCCATTAGGATGACCTGAACAACGTACTCAAGATCACGAAAATATACAGTGACAGATGATGCAAAAAAGGCAAATCCTAAGCAAAGCAGTAATTCAATAAAAATGATTACAGGCAGCAATACAAGTTGAATCGAAAATCCCATGCCGGAAATAATTAAAAAGAACGCCATCACTATGAAAGATAACAGCATATTGATAAGTTTTGCAAAAACCTCCGCTATAACTAAAACTTCACGTGGAAAGTATATCTTTTTAACCATCTCGGCATTATAAATGATTGCCCCGGTTCCCTGTCCAAATGAATCAGAAAAGAAAGTCCAAGGTAATATGCCAGCCATCAAGTAGATATAATAATTCGGCATGTTATTATGAAAGACCACTGTAAATACCAATGAATAGATTAAAATTTGAAATAGAGGTCCTAAAAAAGCCCATAAAAAGCCAAGTACAGATTTTTCATATTTTCCTCTGAGCTCTCTTCTGACAAGACTCCATATCATGTCTCTATAATCAATGATTTCCTTGATATTATTCATATTATTTAAACATAAAGCCATAAGGCTGCTCTAAGAATCAAGTATTTGCAAACATTTCTGACTCCGCACATTCTGGAGAATTTAATATGCTCTCTCCATAGGTGATAGCGCTTTGCAAGTCTTTGAAAATGTCCGATATTCGATGCCCTTGATATCCAAGCAGGGTAAAGAAATTTAATTAGATTATTGGCGAGAAACTTTTCAGCTTCAACCTCTGCTTTAGGATTATCTGCTTCTAATAATACGATTTTATGGTATGCATCTAATCCATTAAGATCTCTGGCTTCCCACAGTTCGGTGCTCTTCGTGAGACCCGCAGGATTATATTTATAGGTATATAAAACATTTGGTAACAAGAGTACCTTAGAACAATTCAGCAGCACTTCCAATATCCAGTATTTATCTTCATAAGCGAACAAATCTTCGTCAAAAAGGATAGGATTATTATCTTTATAAACTTTTGATTTATCCCAGATCTTGTTCCATGGGTATCCACCACCACACCCATAGTTATCCTTAATTATAATATGATGTTGGTGTCAAAAGGCCCCCAACAAACCTACTGTTAAACTGATAGTCACGCTATAATCCGGACCTTGAAAACTTCATACAAATCACGTTGATAAGCGGGAAACCAGCCTAATCATGGTATACTGTATCTATCAAATCCATGAGGTATTCCCTATGTCGTTTCGTACCAACAGCTCCCAGCAGATGTCAATGTTTGACTCTACATATGGCCTGACTGAACGCGAGAAGAAAGCGCTCGACCGGTCATGGGCCAGGATCTTCGCTGATGATGTATTCCCTCAGATTGATGAGAAGCGCTTTGCGGTCCTATATTCAGACAAGGCTTCCCGTCCGAATACTCCGGTGAATGTCATTGTCGGCGCACTGATTATCAAGGAACTGTTCGGCATCTCAGATGACGAAGTTGTCGATAACCTCATGCTGGATCCAAGGTATCAGGTGGCACTGCACACAACCAGTTTTGAGGAGCAGCCGCTCAGCGACAAGAGTCTGTCCCGGTTCCGTATCCGCTGCTACAACTACGAGAAGACACATGGCGTTGATCTGTACCACGACTGTGTCACCAACCTTGCGGAAGCATCCGCACGAATGATGAACATCGATAAACGGATCAGACGAATGGATTCCCTGATGGTTGAAGCCAACATTCGGAAGTTAAGCCGGATGGAGCTGATCTACACCTGCATATCCAAGCTTGTGATTTATCTTCACAGGAACGGCAGGGATGACCTGATCGGTCATATGGCTCACTACTACGACCCAAATGATCTCAACAGGGTCATCTACCACTGCAGCGATGTTGATGCCGGTGAGCGGTTTGAAGTCCTGCTTAAGGACTCCGATACACTTCTGGAAAAATGCGGCAGCGCATTCGACGATGTCACTGAGTATCAGCTGTTCATACGGTGCCTGTCGGAACAGACCATCGTTGAGGATGGAAAGCGCCGGCTCCGTACCAAAGAAGATGGCACCATGGACTCAGATCTGATGCAGAGTCCGGTTGATCCCGACGCAACATTCAGAACCAAAGCAGGGAAGCAGCATCGCGGCTATGCCGCGAATGTCGAGGAATCAGTCGGATCGAATGGATCGATAGTCACTGATTACCAGTTCGATTTAAACAACAAGAGCGACAGCGACTTCCTGAAAGATCATCTGGCCAGCATCGGGCATCAGGATGAGGAGACGGTAGTTGTCACCGATGGAGCCTACAGCGGCGATGAGAATGTAAAGACAGCCGCCGATCAGAACATCAGGCTTATAACTACGGATCTTCTGGGCAAGGATGCCGATCCGGTCATGGGAGCCTTCCAGTTCAGTGAAGACGGAACCAGAGTTCTCCGCTGTCCTGCCGGCAACGTACCTAAGTCCAACTGGTACAACAAGCAGACAGGCCAGGTGAATGTATCATTCCCCAGGGAATGCTGCGCCGTATGTCCGTTCCAGCAGCACTGTCACCCGAAAATCTTCAAGCGGGTGAGCAAACTCACCGTATCGGTGAAGATGAGGAACAGGGCAATTATTCAGAGCCAGATGCAGACCGAAGAGTTCAAGCAGTACGCGAGACTCCGGAATGGCGTCGAAACAGTTCCTTCACTTCTGAAGAACCGGTATGGCGTAAATGGCATGCACGCTCACGGTAAAATCAGATGCAAGTTCAGCTTTGGCAATAAGATCGCCGCATTGAACTTCAGAAAGCTCTTCCGATACCGGAAGGGTTCGGGACACTATGCCTTAAATCCGGTTCTGAGCTGAGAGTGGCAGGCGGAAACACCTCGCTTCGGTGATGAAGCTGGGCCAAATCTCTGATCACACAGAAATTTTAACGTAACTTGTATGAAGTTTTCAAAGTACAGGGTTAAAGCGGATCTTTAACCGAGGGTTTCGACCCTCACATCATATAATAAGTTCACACCTTTACTTATTGCAGTGATATTATATTTTTCTGATAAGCCATCTTCTGAATAGATACTCTTTACCTCTGCTTCCCGGCCCTCTCTAGCGCCGACGCAATCACAGCATCCATATCATAGTACTTGTACTCTCCAAGCCTTCCGCCGAACACGACATTCTTCTCTGCATCACCGAGCTTCTTGTACTCCTGATACAGCGCGCCGTTCTGCGCGTCATTCACCGGATAATACGGTTCGTCGCCGGGCTTCCACTCCGAGCTGTACTCGCGGCTGATTACGGTTTTCGGCAGATCATTTCCCTGCGCGTCCTTACCGAACTCAAACCACTTGTGCTCGATGATTCTGGTCCAGGGCGTCTCCCTGTCCGTATAGTTGACCGCGGCATTGCCCTGGAAATTCGGCATATCCAGGACTTCCGTTTCGAAGCGGACCGAGCGGTACTGCAGCGGTCCGAGCTTGTAACCGAAGTATGCGTCGATCGGGCCGGTATAGATCACCTTATCGGCGAGCTTGTCCAGCTCTTCTTTGTTTTCCAGATAATCAATGCCAAGACGCACCTCGATGCCATCCAGCATGTTCGCGACCATCTGCGTATAACCGCCGACCGGTATTCCCTGATACAGCGCGTTGAAATAGTTATTGTCAAACGTCAGACGCACCGGCAGTCTCTTGATGATAAAAGCGGGGAGTTCGGTGCAGGGGCGGCCCCATTGCTTCTCCGTGTAGCCTTTGATCAGCTTCTCATAGATGTCTGTTCCGACAAGACTGATGGCCTGCTCCTCAAGATTCCGGGGATTCGTGATGCCGGCAGCCTTCTTCTGCTCCTCGATCTTTGCTTCCGCTTCCTGCGGCGTTACGACGCCCCACATCCGGTTGAACGTATACATATTGAACGGCAGGGAAAAGAGTTCTCCCTTATAGTTCGCGACCGGCGAATTCGTGAAACGGTTGAACACAGCAAAACGGTTTACATAATCCCACACAGTTTTGTTATTGGTGTGGAAAATATGTGCGCCGTATTTATGCACATGGATGCCTTCGATGTCCTCAGTATAGATATTGCCGGCGATATTCGGGCGCTTGTCGATGACCAGCACTTTCTTTCCGGCATCCGTCATTTCTCTCGCGAACACGGCGCCGTACAGGCCGGAGCCTACAACAAGATAATCATATTTCATAAGATTCTTCCTCCCGTGGTGCGGACGATTGAACATGAGAGCAGACAGCCGCCGATAGAAGCAGCTGTCTGCAATCATATCATCAGTTGGATATTATATTCCAATGCTCAGAGCGACTGATCTCAAAGTCTAAAAATTTTGATAATTCATCTTCCGGAATAAGAAGCTCCGCAGCAAAGGCATTAGCTTCGCACTCTTTGTCATTGTAAGTACAATCCTCAAGGGTATTATTGTTGTCTAAGAAGGATTGTTTATCCTGAAAATGAAGAATAACATGCCCAATTTCATGAGCAAGAGTGAAGTATTCTCTAGAAAGTCGAACATTCGTGTTAGTATAAATGATTGTGTCCGCATCTCTTTTTGCCGAAAAACCGAGCAAATCTTCATTCTCGAGGGGATATCTTATTACTTTATATCCAAATCTTTCGCAATCCTCAAATAAATTAACAATTCCATACTGCCCAATTTTACAATTTGAGCGAAATTCATTAGCCTTTTTCCTGATTTCATTATATTTTGCTCTATTGTTGTTCATCTTCAGTTTTTTTATCACGTTTAATTTTGGTATAAAGATGCTTGTTTGCATAAAACAAATCCAACATCTCGAATACCTTATTAGCTGACCCAGGATCTCTTACCGCACGATAAGCAACAGATGGTTCTTCATCCAATACGCTGGTAATATCATTTACGTTAACATCAAAAACAGAAGCGATTTTAGATAAAATATCTAAGGTGATGTTGTTGCTCCCATTCTCAATTCGAGCATATTTCTGACGGCTGACACCAATCCGACTGGCAACTTCTTCCTGTGTCATTCCGTAAGCATTTCTTAACTCCTTTATGCGTCCTCCTAATAATTCATCCATAGTTCAACCTCCTAAGGCAAGTATCAACATACTACCATATTAAGAGATGAGGTCAAGCCTGACTGTTATGATTTTGTAACATTATTATATCATAATGTTATGCATATGACACTTTACCTTGAAA
>Ga0256871_1000634_pt1 | contig 15294 bp, 14 predicted proteins | sample RumenRJG_07RNA_FD_185439 | JGI IMG/M metagenome (GOLD analysis project Ga0256871, IMG submission 185439) | Metatranscriptome of bovine rumen microbial communities from Lethbridge, Alberta, Canada - Rumen RJG_07 (Metagenome Metatranscriptome) | ecosystem: Host-associated > Mammals > Digestive...
AAAATACGTAAGAAAGCAGGCGATAGGGTGCTTAGAAGTATGACAGGCTACGGAAGAGCGCAGCAGATACTTAATGGACGCGATATCCTTGTCGAGATCCGATCCGTTAATCATAGATATTACGAATATTCATCACGAGTTCCCAGAACCTACAGCTATATCGACGAAAAGCTGAAGGCTCTGCTCAAAACCAGCATATCACGCGGTAAGGTAGAAGTATCTGTTACTATCAACAATATCGAGGGAAAAGATACCGAGATCGCTATAAATAAGGGCGCGGCTGAGGGGTATGTGAACGCTCTCAGAAGCATTGCTGATGAGCTTGGAGTTGAGGACGATATCACTCTTTCCAAGCTTATAAAGCTCCCCGACATTTTCAATATACAGAAGACACCCGATGACGAGGAACAGGTCTGGGAGGACGTTTCAAAGGTTGCTTCCGAGGCTATAAGCCGCTTTGTGAAAATGCGCCAGACTGAGGGTGAACGTCTAAAGGCTGACATTACAGAAAAAGCTGAGGGAATACTTGCTATGGTATCAAAGGTCGAGGAGCTTTCGCCCAAGACCGTTGAAAACTACAGAAACAGACTTTACAAAAAACTCAGCGAAGTCCTTGAGGGCAAGGACATTGATGACCAGAGAGTCCTTACGGAAGCCGCTGTTTTCGCTGAAAAAATAGCAGTTGACGAAGAGACCGTAAGACTCAGAAGCCATATCTCACAGCTTGAGAATATGGTCGCAGGCGATGATGCAGTGGGCAGAAAGCTCGATTTCATCGTTCAGGAAATGAACCGCGAGGTAAATACCATCGGTTCAAAGGCTCAGGATCTCAACATCACCAAGGTGGTAGTTGATATGAAGGCTGAGATAGAAAAGATACGTGAACAGATCCAGAATGTAGAGTAATTGCTATGAAGCTTATAAATATAGGTTATGGAAATATGGTGTCGGCTGAAAGGATAGTGACCATAGTCAGTCCTGAGTCAGCACCGATAAAACGCCTCGTTCAGGAGGCGCGTGACGACGGAAGAGCCGTTGACGCTACCTATGGAAGAAAAACAAGAGCGGTAATGATAATGGACAGCGGTCATATTATCCTGTCTTCGCTTATTACCGAGACTCTTGCCGCAAGAATAAACGGTTCGGGAGGATCTGATGACGATGAATAAGGGCAGACTTATAGTATTTTCCGCTCCGTCGGGATGCGGAAAGGGAACTATGCTGGAGGAGATACTCAAAGACCCGCGCTTTGCTGTATCTGTTTCGGCAACTACAAGAGCTCCTCGTGAGGGCGAAAAGGACGGTGTCAACTATCACTTCCTTACCCGTGAGGACTTTCAGCAGAGAATTGCAGACGGCAAGTTCATTGAACACGCTGAGTATTGCCAGAATTTCTATGGAACTCTTTCCAGCGAGGTCGACGGCAGACTCGAAAAGGGACTTAACGTTATACTTGAAATAGAGCCGCAGGGTGCAATGAAGATACGCGAAAAGCGCCCTGATGCGCTGTTTATATTCATTGTTCCGCCGTCAGTGGGCGAGCTTCGCCGCAGACTGAAAAAGCGCGGTACAGAGACCGATGAGGTCATAGAAGAGCGTATTTCAAAAGCCGCATGGGAAATATCTCAGGCTGAAAAATACGATTACATCATTGTCAACGACGCCCTTGAGGACGCTGTAAGCGACTTCTTCGCCGTAATACGCGGAGAACAGCTTAAAAAAGAGTTTTCGGGCGATATTATAGAAGAGGTGCTTAAAAATGCTTAGACCTGCAGTAAACCAGATCATCACAAAGAATGAGAGCTGTTATTCACTCGTTATTGCTGTTGCAAAGCGTGCAAGACAGATCACAGAGGAACTCTACGAGAACAATGAGACTATCGAGGAAAAGCCTGTAAAGACTGCCGTTGAGGAGCTTGCAAGCGGAAAGTGCAAGATCGTAAGCACAGTTCCTCAGAACAACGAATAATGCCCCTTATTGCGGAGACAGCAGTCAGCGGAACGGCGTATTCTTTTGATATGCTGTTCAGCTATGCAGTTCCCGAAAAGTCGGAGGCGGATATCGCCTGCGGCTGCAGGGTGCTTGTTCCTTTCGGCAAAGGCAACAAACGCAGGATAGGTGTGGTCATGAAGCTCTCCGAGGGCGACGGCAGGGGACTGAAAAAGATAGTTTCCCTTGTTGATGAAGAGCCTGTTATTTCGGAGGAGCTTCTCAGACTTGCCTTTTACGTGAGAGAGCATACTTTCTGTACGTATTTCGATGCAGTGAAGGCTATGCTTCCGCCTGCAATGAGCGTGAGCGCTAAAGAGACGTTCAGGCTTGTTAAGAATTTCACGGACATATCTTCTCTCAGCTCTGAGGCTGTGTCGCTTCTGGAGGAGCTTTCGGGCACTTCGGGAAGCAAGGAGCTTAATGAGCTTATTGAGAAGCATATAATAGACAAGGGCAGACACATTCCCGATGAGCTTTGCGACGCAGGCGCACTGGAGTCTGATAACGTTTTCAGACAGGCTGTGGGCGACGCGGCTGTGAGAATGGTCCGTCTTACCGACAAGTATATGAGCGCTCCCGAAAGCTTTGAGCTTACTCCTAAGCAGAAAAAAGTGGCGGATTTTCTTGCGGAATTCGGCTCTGCTGCGGTAAAAGAAGCGGCGTATATGTGCGGAGTCACCGATGCGGTGGTGAAGCGCCTTTGCGCTAACGGTGCAGCCGAGGAGTATGAAGCAGAGGTGCTGAGAAAGGTCGAGGACTATGCTGACGAAAAGAGAAATCCGCAGGATATAGTCCTGTCAGACGAACAGCAGAAAGCTCACGACGCGGTGCTTGCACAGCTTTTTGAGAGAAAGCCTGCGGTATTCCTGCTTCACGGCGTTACGGGAAGTGGCAAGACATCAGTCTTTGAAAAGCTCATAGACGACACGGTAAAAATGGGAAGACAGGCAATGCTGCTTATTCCCGAAATAGGTCTCACTCCGCAGATACTGAAGCGATTTCGCTCGCTTTTTGGCGAGAGAGTGGCTGTGATACACAGCGGTCTTTCACTGGGGCAGAGACTTGACGAGTACAAGAGAATAAAACGGGGCGATGCGGATATCGTAATTGGTACGAGAAGTGCTGTGTTTGCTCCGCTCAGTAATATAGGACTCATCATTATCGATGAGGAGGGCGAGCGCTCCTATAAGTCGGACAGCTCACCGAGATATACAACACATGATATTGCCAAACAGCGATGTGCTTACCATAACAGTGCACTTCTGCTTGCTTCGGCTACACCTTCAATCGAGAGCTATTACCTTGCCGAAAGGGGAGCGTACAGGCTTCTCGAAATGAAGGAGCGATATCAGAATTCTCCGCTTCCCGAGGTGAGTATCATTGATATGAACCTTGAAAGAGAAGCAGGCAACCGCACTGAATTCAGCCGCAGACTTGCCGAGGAGATAAGCCTTAACCTGAAAAACGGTGAGCAGTCAATACTGCTCCTCAACAGACGAGGCTATCACACCATTATAAGCTGCTGTGACTGCTATCAGCCGCTGTACTGTCCGAATTGCTCGATACCGCTGACATACCACAAGAAAAACAACAAGCTGATGTGCCACTATTGCGGCTATGTCAGCGACCCTGTTGAGGAATGTCCTTCCTGCGGCTCGAAGCACCTTAAAAATATGGGCTTCGGTACACAAAAGCTGGAGGAGGAGCTTTCTACATTCTTCCCCACAGCGCGTATCCTGCGTATGGACGCAGATACTACGTTTTCACGGTATTCCTATGAGAAGAGCTTCAAGGACTTCCGTGAGGGAAAATATGACATAATGATAGGAACTCAGATGATAGGTAAGGGTCTGGATTTCCCCGATGTTACGCTGGTGGGCGTACTCTCGGTGGATAAGGCTCTGTACGCAGGAGATTTCCGAAGCTATGAACGCACCTTCTCGCTTATCACTCAGGTGGTTGGACGAGGCGGACGCGGTGAGCGTAAGGGAAGAGCTGTATTGCAGACATTCATTCCTGAGCACTACATCATGAACCTTGCGGCTGCGCAGGACTATAAAGGTTTCTATAATGAAGAGATAGCCATACGCCGCGCAATGATATTTCCGCCCCTTTGCGATATGTGCATTTTCTGCTTTGCAGGCAATGAAGAGATATCCGTAAAGCTTGGTGCAGAAGCTGTCATCAGACTGATGAATGACAGACTGAAGGCGCTTCAGCCGAAAACACCTGTGAGAGTCCTCGGACCTGTAAGGTGTTCTTACGGCAGGATAAACGGAAAATATCGCTACAGGATAATAATGAAATGCAAGAACAACGCCGAAATGAGGGACTATATAAGCACAGTCCTTACAGAGTCGGCAAAGCTGAAAGAGATGAAAGGCATTGCCCTTTATGCCGATATGAACGGCGATGTGGGCGTCTGAAATGAAAAGGATAGGATAAAATGGCACTTAGAAGGATTTTAACGGATAAGGACGAAGTTCTCCACAAGGTTTGTAAGCCTGTGGAAAAGTTTGACGAAAAGCTCGCACAGCTTCTCGATGATATGCATGAGACTCTCGACAAGGCTGAGGGCGTAGGACTTGCTGCTCCGCAGATAGGCATTTGCCGCAGAATATTCATCATGCACCTCGATGAAAACGATATCGTTGAGGCTATCAACCCCGAAGTTACCAAAAAAGAGGGTAAACAGCGTGTGCAGGAGGGCTGCCTTTCCTGCCCGAATGTGTGGGGCTATGTAACAAGACCCATGAGCTGTCACCTCAAGGCTCAGGACAGGAACGGAAACTGGTTCGAGCGCGATTTTACCGAGCTTGGAGCACAGTGCACCTGCCATGAGAACGACCATCTTGACGGTCATATATTCACAGAAATAGTCGAAGAATTTTTTGTACCAGAGGAGCCTAAGAAATGAAAATAGTATTTATGGGAACACCTGATTTTGCTGTACCGTGCCTGCGTACTCTTGCTGAGAGCGGACATGAAGTCGCAGCAGTGTTCACTCAGCCCGACAAGCCTAAGGGAAGAGGATATAAGCTCATACCTACCCCTGTAAAGGCTGCGGCGCTTGAATACGATATCCCTGTATATCAGCCGCTTTCGCTGAGAAAGGGCGATGATGCCGAGGAAGCTATGAAAACTCTCAGAGAGATAGCTCCCGAGCTTATAGTAGTTACCGCTTACGGACAGATACTTCCTAAGGAAGTGCTTGAACTGCCAAAGTATGGATGCGTGAATATACACGCATCACTTCTGCCGAAGTACAGAGGTGCAGCTCCTATAAACTGGGTGATACTCAACGGCGAAAAAGAGACAGGTGTTACTTCAATGCAGATGAGCGAGGGACTTGATACAGGCGATATGCTCATCAAGAAAAGTACTGAAATAGGTGAAAATGAGACATATGAGGAGCTTTATGCAAGGCTTTCCGATATGGGCGGAGAGGTGCTTGCAGAAACTATTAAAGCTATCGAAAACGGCGAGCTTCACCCCGAAGTTCAGGACGACAGTCTCAGCTGCTATTCTCCTATGATACGCAAGGAGATGAGTGCTCTCGACTTTTCAAAGTCGGCTGCGGAGATACACAACACTATCCGCGGTGTTACAGGCTTTGCAATGCTTGAAGGCAAGCGCCTGAAGGTTTTCAGGTCTGAGCTTTCAGATAAAAAATACCCGAATGCTGAAAACGGTGCAGTCGTTGATACAAAGCGCTTTGCAGTAAAGTGCGGCGACGGCTGTGCGGTCATCTTCAATGAGGTTCAGCCTGAGGGCAAAAAACGAATGAAGACAGAGGACTTCCTCAGAGGAAAGAAACTCAGCGAGGGAGAGGTTCTCGGATAAGGAGGACAATATGTTTTTAACGAATTTATCAATGGCTGCAATGAGAGTGTACACCACCTATGGTACACGCTCAAACGACGTCGGCTATGGAATATATTTCATTATTTTCCTTGCAATGATGATACTTCCGCTGATTGCACATTTCAACGTAACATCAACATTCAAGAAATACAGCGCTGTAAGAAATTCAAGAGGCCTTACAGCCGATCAGGTCGCTAGAATGATACTCGATGCAAACGGTCTTTATAATGTTGGCATTGAGCATATCAGGGGAAACCTCAGCGATCACTACGATCCTAAGGCAAATGTGGTAAGACTGTCTGATGCTGTTTTCGGACAGACATCTGTTGCAGCTATAGGCGTTGCTGCTCACGAATGCGGTCATGCCTGTCAGCACGCTGAGGAGTATAAGCCTATTTTAATAAGAAGCAAGCTTGTACCTGTTACAAACTTCTGTTCATACACATGGTACATCTTATTCTTTATCGGCGCTGCACTCAGCCAGCTCACTATAGGAACATCACTTATCTATATCTCTATAATCCTTTTCCTTGCGGTTATAGTTTTCCAGATAGTAACTCTTCCGTGTGAGTTCAATGCAAGCTCAAGAGCACTCAAGACTCTTGAACAGGACAATATCCTTGAAACAGCTGAAGTTCCGCAGGCAAGAAAGGTTCTGACAGCAGCTGCTCTCACATACGTTACAAGCCTTGTGGTATCAGTTCTTCAGCTTCTCAGACTTCTCTTATCAGTAAGGAGAAGATAATGACAGATCCGCGCTATCTTGCAGTAAAGCTCCTTGATAAGACATTCGACAGCGGCAGCTATTCAAATCTCCAGCTTGACAGCGGTCTGAAAAATTCAGACCTTGACGACAGGGGGAAAAAGCTGTGCTCGGCAATCTATTACGGAGTCATAGAGCGCAGGCTGACTCTTGACCACATTATCGGCGGACTCAGCTCACGCCCCATCGCAAAGCTTGACAGCATCGTGCTGAATATTCTTCGCTGCGGCATATATCAGATAATGTATATGGACAGCGTACCCGACAACGCGGCGGTAAATGAAAGTGTTGCGCTTGCAAAGAAATTCCGTAAGACAAGTGCTTCGGGAATGGTAAATGCAGTGCTGAGGAATTTTATCCGCGGCGGCAAGGAATTAAATCTGCCTAAGAAAAGCACTGATGCGGTTTCAGTAAAGTATTCCGCACCTGCCGAGCTTGTAAAGAGCCTGACAGACGACTACGGCGCAGAACAGGCAGAAAAATTTCTTGCAAATTCTCTTGAAAAGCCTGTTACATTTATGCGAGTAAATGCGTTATTATGTAATGAGAAAGAATTTCTTGCGGCACTTGGCGGCATAAAGGCAGAAAAGCTGAGAGAAAACTGCTATATGGCAGAGAGCGGAGATGTGACAGCTTCTGAGGCTTTCAAAAATGGTTTTTTCCACGTTCAGGGACTTGCCTCACAGCTTTGCTGCGAAACTCTTGCTCCGACGGAGAATGACAGAGTCCTTGATATTTGCGCAGCTCCCGGCGGAAAGACTTTCACTATGGCTGAGCTTATGGGCGGCAAGGGCGAGATATACGCCTTTGACCTGCACGAAAAGCGTGCGGAGCTTATACGCAAAGGCGCTGAAAGGCTGAAGCTTACAAATATAAAAGCGGCAGCAGGAGACGCAGCGGTATTCAATCCCGAACTGCCAAAGTTTACAAAGATACTCTGCGATGTCCCGTGTTCCGGACTGGGAGTCATCGGCAGCAAGCCTGAGATAAAGTACAAGAACATCTCCGACTTTGCGGGGCTCCCTGATATACAGTATAAAATAGTGTGCAACGCGCTGAACTATCTGGAGGAGGACGGTATTCTCGTATACTCCACCTGTACAGTGCGAAAAGCCGAAAACGAGGAGGTCTGTGAAAGGCTTCTCAGTGAACACCCTGAGCTGGAGGCAGTTCAGCTTCCTGATATGCTGGGAGAAAAATTCGGCACTATGGCTACACTTATGCCGCCTAAATTCGGCAGCGGCTTCTTTATTGCGAAATTCAGAAAAAAGTAAGGTGATAAATTGGAAAAAATCGATATTCTCAGTCTTGATCTTGACGAGCTTGCCGAGGTGCTGACAAGCATAGGCGAGAAGAAATTTCGTGCAAAGCAGATATTCCAGTGGCTGCACGTAAAAAGAGTCTTCGATTTCGACAAAATGACTGATATATCTGTCCAATTACGCCGCAGCTTAAATGAAATTTTTTGTATAAATGGACTATTTGTGCAGAAAAGGCTTGAATCTGCTATAGATAATACGGTAAAATATCTGTATAGGCTTTCTGACGGCAATTTTGTCGAAACAGTTCTCATGGAGTACAGCTACGGCTACAGCATCTGTGTTTCAACTCAGGTCGGCTGTAAAATGGGCTGTAACTTCTGCGCTTCGACTATTGCAGGCTATGTCAGAAGTCTTACTGCCTCGGAGATTTTAATGCAGATCTACGAGGCTGAACGTGATTCAGGCAAACGTGTTTCAGGGGTTGTGCTTATGGGAATAGGTGAGCCGCTGGACAATTTTGACAACGTTATGAAGTTCCTCAGACTGCTGTCACACAAAGACGGCAACGATATGAGCCTTCGTCACGTATCGCTCTCTACCTGCGGTATCGTGCCGCGGATATATGAGCTGGCAGACATGAAGCTTCAGCTTACCCTGTCGGTATCCCTTCACTGTGCGGATAACGAGGGGCGCAGCGAGATAATGCCTGTCAACAGAAAATACGATCTTTCAAGCCTTATTGAGGCTTGCAGATATTATATCGATAAGACGGGACGGCGCGTCACATTTGAATACGCCGTTATCGACAACGTCAATTCCTCTGCCGCAGATGCCGACAAGCTGGCTAAGCTGCTGAGAGGAATGAACTGCCATGTAAACCTTATCCCCGTCAATAAGGTAAGGGAACGAAATTATCATACAGCCCGCTCAGGCGTTGCGGAATTCGCAAAACAGCTTGGCAGGCGGGGGATAAACGCTACCGTAAGAAGAACTCTCGGCAGCGATATCGAAGCAGCGTGCGGCCAGTTAAGGCGTGACGCTGCACAGCAAAACTCTAAGAATGGGGGTGCGGATACTTGAGATTTCGCTTTGGTACGGATATCGGCCTTAAGCGTGAGGAAAATCAGGACGCGGTAAGATGCGAATATTTCGGCCATAATGTTCTCGCCGTCGTGTGTGACGGTATGGGAGGCGAACGCGCGGGAAAAGAAGCAAGTGCGCTCGCAATAGAAGAATTTTTTCAGCGTTTTTCTGCTGATTATAAGGAAAGCCTGAGCGATGAAGATATCCGTAAACTCCTTATCTCCTCGATCTCGGCGGCAAATTCCGTGATATACACACGGGCAAGGTTCGATTTCAAGAATTTCGGTATGGGAACGACCTGTGTTGCTGCCTTTGTCAACAAGAAAACAGCCTTTATAGCCAATGTCGGTGACAGCAGAGCGTATCTTATAACAGATACGGGGCTCGTAAGGATCACAACAGATCATAACGTAGCCGCCCTGCTCTTTGAACAGGGAAAGATCACCGAAGAGGAAATGGAGGTGCATCCTCAGAAGCATATGCTTGTACGAGCGGTCGGCGTAGAAAAAACAGTGCTTACCGATACGTTCATGCTTGATTATGAGGATAAGATAAGCCTGCTGCTGTGCTCGGACGGACTTTCGGGTTATTGCAGCGACGATGAAATATACAGCGTCATACTAAATTCAGACTTTGATGATGTTGCAGACGAACTTATTAAATTAGCTCTCAGCAAGGGCGGCCGCGACAATGTAACAGTTGCGGTAATTTCTGACTAAACGCAGGAGGAAAGGAAATGGATAAAAACATTGGCAAAAAGCTCGACGGAAGATATGAGATAACCGAGCTTATCGGCGTCGGAGGTATGGCTGAAGTCTACAAGGGCGTCGATGTTATCGACAACAAAACGGTTGCCATTAAAATACTGAAAAAGGAATTTGCAGAAAATGAGGAATTCCTTCGCAGATTCAGAAATGAATCGAAAGCGATCGCGGTTCTTTCGCACCCTAACATCGTAAAGATATATGATGTAGGCTTTTCTGAAAAGATACAGTATATCGTAATGGAGTATATCGACGGTATCACTCTCAAGGAGTATATCGAGGAGGAAAAGGTACTCACATGGAAGGATACAGTCCATTTCGTTATACAGATACTCCGTGCACTTCAGCACGCCCATGACAAGGGTATCGTTCACCGCGATATCAAGCCTCAGAACATTATGATGTTTACAGACGGCACTATCAAGGTCATGGATTTCGGTATTGCAAAGTTTGCCCGTGAAGAGGGAAAGACAGCTACCGATCAGGCTATCGGAAGCGTACACTATATCAGCCCTGAGCAGGCAAGCGGAAATGTCACAGACGCTAAGAGCGATATTTATTCTGTAGGCGCTATGATGTATGAGATGCTCACAGGAAGAAAGCCATTCGACAGCGATAACCCTGTTGCTATCGCAGTTATGCATATGCATGATATCCCTGAGCGTCCGAGACAGATCAATCCTGATATCCCTGACGGACTCGAAGAGATCGTGCTCAGAGCTATGGAAAAAGCTCCTGAGGACAGATATCAGACCACAGGTGAGATGATAAGCGATATCGAAGCCTTTAAGGCAGATCCTCATATCACATTCGGTTATTATGCCGAGGAGGAAGAAGAGGAAGAACAGCCGATCTTTGATGCAAACTCAGGCAATGATATCCAGTCTGAGAGCAGACAGGATGTTGCTAATGCATATGCTGCAAAGGCTGCTGCTGCATCAGCAGGTACAGCTGCATTTGCAGGTGCGGCAAGCGCACTGAATTCATCAGGCGGAAGCGGTACATCAGTTTCACAGAGATATAATGACGCATACACCGATAATTATAACGGCGGCGACTATGACGATGAGGACGATGAAGAAGAGGAGGAAGAGCATTCTTCACTTGCTGTTCCTGTTCTTACTGCGGTAGTTGTCGTAGTTATCATCGTTGCTGTATTCTTTGTAGTTCTTATGCTCAGAAGCCTTCTGCAGAATAAATCCATGAACGGCAGCAATACAATGCCTGAGCTTTATGGTATGGACTACAATCAGGCATTCCAGAAATACGGCAACAGTATCAAGTTTGAGATCGAGGGATCTGAGTACAACGAGGTCGATGAAAACTGTATCATCAAGCAGAGCATCGAAGCAGGCTCAGTATTCAGAAAGGGCGATGTCTGCAAGGTAGTTGTCAGCAAGGGTATGGAAACAGTCGATGTTCCTAATGTTGAGGGAATGAATGCTGATCTTGCCAAGCTGCAGCTCAAGGAGCGAGGGCTTGAGTGTACGATCATGAAACGATCGGACGCTAAGGTCAATCCGAACTATGTAATCAAATCTGAGCCTGAGGGCGGAACGGAAGTTCATAAGGGTTCAACAGTTATCCTTTACGTAAGTATGGGTGCAAATGCTGAACAGGTCGAGGTAGAGGACTTCGTAGGAATGCGTATAGACGACGCAGTTATGAAGGCAGGTTACAAGAACCTCACAGTTGAGACAGTTGTAGAGCCTTCTTACGAAAAGAAGGATATCGTATTCAAGCAGGATCCTGAAAAGGGTACAAAGATCGAGGGCGGCTCTAAGATCACTCTCTATGTCAGCGACGGTACTATCCCTGACGGTAAGGTAGAGATCGAAATACCTCTCCCATCAGACGCAGACGGACGTTTCAGTATCGACTTTATCCTCACAGACGAAAAGGGTAAGCAGAAGGCTGAGACAACAGGTCTTATCGTTTGCCCGGGTATGTCATCTGCATTTATGACTATCGAAGGCTCTGGTAAGGACGTTGAGGTAAGAGCTTCGCTGTGTAACATGACAACACAGGCAAGAGCACCTCTCGGAACTTACAGCTTCGACTTCTCAAAGAATTCTTATTCAACTATATCCGAGGATATCGCAGGCGCATTCAGTCAGGTAGGCGGATATAAACAGCCTGAGACTGAGCCTCCGACGGAAGCTCCTCAGCCAACAGAACATCAGCAGCATCAGCAGCATCAGGATCCTGAGCCGACAACACAGGATAACAGCGGAAGAATTCCAGGACTCAACGGTGCATATGATGAAAATGGTAACTGGCGTGATTATAAGGACCATGAAAACGGCGAGTGGGCTTACGATGAAGCTACCGGTCAGACAAACTGGAAATGGTATTATTAAGCGATAATAGTATCAGCGGAATTATCATAAAATGCTTAGGGGGACTCTACAGTGTAGAGTCCCCTGACGGTATATATGAGTGCAAGGCGAGAGGAGTTTTCCGCAACAGGGGTATCAGTCCCTGCGTTGGCGACAGAGTGACCGTCGAGGACGGTGTTATCACTGAGATAGCTGACCGAAAAAACTGTATCATCAGACCTCCCCTTGCAAATCTTGACCAGCTTATATTTATAGTGTCAACCTGTGAGCCTGCGCCGAATTATCTCATACTTGACAAGTTTATTGCCATAGCAGAGTATAAGGGCATAACTCCTGTGGTGGTCATAACAAAGACTGACTTAGGCGACAGCCGTCCCATACACGAGATATACGGCGGTATCGGAATAGATGTGGTTGAAGTGAAATACGATGATGAAGCTTCTGTGGAAGCCGTCAGAGCTATCCTTAACGGAAAGATAAGCGCCTTTACGGGAAATTCAGGAGCAGGCAAGTCAACGCTTCTCAATGCCGTTGACCCTACACTGAATATCGCAACAGGTGAGATAAGCCGTAAGCTTGGCAGAGGAAGACACACTACACGTCACGCAGAGCTTTATAAGCTCAGCGGCGGCGGATACATAGCGGATACACCTGGTTTTTCTACCTTTGAGACAAACAGGTATGATATTATCCGCAAGGAAGAGCTTGCAGGCTGTTTCCGCGAGTTTGACGGACTTACCGATAAATGCCGTTTCAGAGACTGCGCACATATCTGCGAAAAAGGCTGTGCAGTAGTTGAGGCGGTTGAGCGCGGTGAGATATCAGTAAGCAGGCACGAAAGCTATAAGACCATGTATGAAGAAGCTAAACAGCTGAAGGAGTGGGAACTGAAATGAAAAAATGCGCTATATTCGCAGGCGGAGATGTACCTGAGAGAAGTAAGGACTGGATACTTGAAAGACTGAGGGATACAGACCTTGTTATATGTGCGGACTGCGGCTATAATCACGCAATGAAGCTTGGTATAGTGCCGAATATAATCGTCGGCGATTTTGATTCATACACAGGCGCACTTCCTACAGGTGTAGAGGTGCTTCAGAGTGTTCCCGACAAGGACGATACCGATACGCTTATGGCTGTAAAGCACGCTATAGAGCTTGGCTATAATGATATCGACCTTTACGGAGGTATCGGCGGCGACAGATTTGAGCATAGCTTTGCAAATATCCAGACTATGATATATGCCTATCAGCAGGGCTGTAACCTCAATATTTACGGCGACAGCGACATTATGATACAGGGTGCTGATGACGGCGATGTAGTTTACAAAAACAGGAAAAACGGCGTTTATATGTCTGTATTTGCACTTTCTGAGAGCGTTGGCATAGATTATCTCAGAGGTGTTAAATATCCCCTTGAGGATTACTGCATGGTGCAGTCTTTCCCTATCGGAGTAAGCAACGAGATAGTGGGCGAAACTGCAAAGCTCAGGATAAACAACGGTCTCGCACTAATAATCATTACCGATAAGTAACAAAAAGTCCTTTGATGAATATAATAGAGTATATCATCAAAGGAGGGATTACATATTGAAGATAGTTGTGATAAAAAGTCCGAAATTCATATCGGGATTTTTACGTGTTATTTTCGGTATAAAAAAAGAAGAGCAATAAAAACAGGGCTGACTCATTGAGTCAGCCCTTAGTTTATCATCAGGATTTGTCTTTCTTGAAGAACTGTCCAACTGCTTCGCTTCCCGAAAGCATGAAGAATACAATGATAGTAAGCGCAAGTGATACAGCGTAGAGTGCAACTGCAAGACCTGTATTTCCCTTGTGCTGATTTATCATGAATATTCCGGGGAAGAGCTGTATTACTCCAAAAAGCAGAAATACAAATGATGTAAAGGACTTAATACCGCTAATTCCTGTGAGCAAGAGAAGAGAAAGTATTCCTGCTGCGCCTGCGATATAAAGTGCTGAGCTTTCAATGACTTTGCTTATGCCGCTGAGACCGTCCTTGTAGCCAAGACCTAACTGTCCCGAATAGAGCAGGAAGAATACAACTGCGGCAACTACACCGAGTACAGCAAGTACAATAGTTATCTTAAAGCCTTTCTGAGCTTCTCTCTGACGAGCCTCTTCCTTGAGGGCGAGCATCATCTGGAGACTTGCCTTTGAGTCCTTCTGGTCTGAGGTGAGCTGTGCTGATACAGCCTTTTTGGAAGCTTCTGCCTTTACGCGCTCAAGGTCTTCGTCAACATACTTAGGCTGATACTTAGGCGGCTCAGGCTCATCATCGAGTATAGGAGCTGTTATAGGAGCTTCAGGCTGTTTTGGCTCTTCCTTTTTCGGAGGAGGAGTGTAATTGTCCTCATCAAGCACAGGAGCGCTTATCTCAGCAGGAGGAGCAACTGCTCCGAGCTGAGTTCTTCTCATGTCGATTATCTGCTGCTGCTTTTCGGCAGGAAGGGCATCAAAACGGGCTTTAAGCTCAGGTGTAAGACCTGAGATTATATCTTCATCGGATAAAACCAGTTTTTCGTGGGTATAAGGTACATTATCATCAAGTACAGGAGCAGATACGCCTGTGGGGGCGCCTTTCTTTTCCTCATGCTGTCTGTAATCCATACTGTCATCAAGTACAGGTGCGGAAACTCCTGTGGGAGCACCTTTTTTCTCACTGCTCTGTCCGTAACCCATATTGTCATCGAGTATAGGAGCAGATATGCCTGACGGTGCGCCTTTTTTATAGCTGTCAGAAGATGCAAAGCTGTCCATATCGTCAAGAACAGGTGCGGAAACGCCTGTAGGACCGTCTTTTTTTGCTGACGGAGCTACATATTCAAAATCGTCAAGAACAGGGGCAGTAACACCTGTAGGACCTTCTTTTTTCTGAGCATCAGGGGTATAGTCTATCTCCTCAGGGAGTCCTCCCGTGATATTATTTTCATCGTACATGATCAACACCTCGTTTAATGAGAATTAATAAAATCTGACAGCTTTATATCTTTCCCATTTGATACAGCTGTATAATATGATAATACATAAGACGCATCAACAGAGTCAATGTGGCTGTCACCGTTTACATCGGCATAGCCTTGCTGAACTGAATTGAATGTGAGAGCGCCGTTTCCTGAGATGCGGGCATACTCTGCGAGTATCATTGAAGCATCTACAGAGTCAATGTGTCTGTCGCCGTTGATATCGCCTAATGAATATACAGG
>Ga0256871_1000636_pt1 | contig 15286 bp, 14 predicted proteins | sample RumenRJG_07RNA_FD_185439 | JGI IMG/M metagenome (GOLD analysis project Ga0256871, IMG submission 185439) | Metatranscriptome of bovine rumen microbial communities from Lethbridge, Alberta, Canada - Rumen RJG_07 (Metagenome Metatranscriptome) | ecosystem: Host-associated > Mammals > Digestive...
AGACTTTTTTCATTGGTTCAATCATTTGCCAGCCTCCTGTTCTTCATCAATTTTTGCCTGCAGCTTTTTCTTAGAAATCTTACTGCGTACTACGGCTGCAACCTGTTCATCACCAAGGTAAACGGTAATCTTTTTGATGTTTGCCTTAGTTTCAGGAATTTTAACCTTTTCGAACAGATTTACGCGCTGTGTTGTTGTGCGGAGCTCCTGACTGAGTAAGCGAACCTGCTCGTCCAGAACTTCTGCCTCAAGGTCCAATGACAAGGCCTTTTCCATACGGTCGGCGGCCATATCAATCCACAGCGGAGTTTTATATAAATCGTAGTCACCGCGGCCAAAATCTGCGCCTTCATATACCGGAATTGTTACACCGGCAATGTTGCCTACGCCCTTTTTGATGTTTTTTACAGTTACCATATCCGGAGTAAAAGCTTCACGCTCACCGAATACGGAAATCCACTGTTCAAACTCTTTTTCAAGGGCAACACGCTGGGCGCGGACTTCTTTTGCCTTGGCATCTATAGTGCGGATTTCTGTCTGAAGCTGCTGTTTTTTGAGCATGAGGGTTGGAAGATAGCGCTTGTACATTTTAAGCGCATCTTTCTGTACCTTGAGCTCATTTTTTGTCAGCTTTATTTTTGCCATTCAGCACCTCTATTTCTTACTCTTAGGCCAGTACTCGTCAATAAGAGATGACTTTAAGCCGGTTTCTTCCGGTTCAAAGCAGTCGGCAAGAATCTTCCAGCCAAGGTCAAGAGCATCTTCCAGAGAAATATTCTTTGAAAGATCCATCATTCCGTCCTCAAACATCTTTCCGTAAACCAGGAGTTTTTCATCCCATTTACTCATATTGAAACCCATTGATTTCTTTTCAAGGGTGTCTTTGTAGTTTGAATAAAGACGGATCATACCATCCATAAGGGCACGGTGGTCGCTTCGTGTGCTTCCGTTTACGTTCTGCTTAAGACGGCTCAAAGAACCGAAAGGCTCGATACGTCCACCCTTAAGGTAGTACTGACCTTCTGTAATGTAACCGGTGTTATCTGGAACCGGGTGAGTAACATCATCACCAGGCATTGTAGTTACAGCAAGAATTGTTACAGAACCGGCGCTATCAAAGTCTACGGCTTTTTCGTAGCGGGCTGCTAACTGTGAGTACAAGTCTCCAGGATAACCACGGTTAGAAGGAACCTGTTCCTGTGTAATGGCAATTTCCTTCATTGAGTCGGCAAAGTTTGTCATATCTGTAAGAAGAACCAGAACGTCCTTACCCTTAAGAGCAAACTGCTCAGCAACTGCAAGGGAAAGGTCAGGAATCTTCTGACATTCTACGGTTGGATCGGCAGCTGTATGCATGAACATTACAGTCTTGCTTAAAGCGCCACCGTCTTCCAGTGTCTTCTTAAAGTAAAGGTAGTCATCATACTTCAAGCCCATACCACCGAGAACGATTACATCAACTTCGGCCTGCATGGCAATTCGTGCAAGCAGCTGGTTGTAAGGTTCACCAGAGATAGAGAAGATTGGAAGCTTCTGAGAAACTACCAGTGTATTGAACATATCAATCATTGGAATACCGGTACGAATCATACGGCGGGCCATGATACGCTTTGAAGGGTTTACAGAAGGTCCACCAATTGTTACGAGGCAGTCTGTAAGAGCCGGTCCGTTATCACGAGGCTGGGCAGAACCATTAAAGATACGTCCCAGCAAATCATCAGAGAAAGAAACTTCCATCTGATGTCCTAAGAATTTGATGTGGTCTCCGGTAGAAATACCGCGTCCGCCGGCAAATACCTGGAGTGAAACTACATCACCTTCGATTTTATTTACTTCGGCAAGAGACTTACCAAAGCGTGTTTCAATTTCGGCAAGCTCACCGTATGCAACATTTTCTGCTTTAACGGTGATAACGCTTCCGACGATGGATTCAATCTTACTATATACTTTGTTCATTACTCACCATCCTTTAGCATTGCTGCTACTTCGTCACGAACTTTTCCGTTAGCACTTGCAAAGTGAGCGTCTACATCCTTTTCAGCCTGTTTGAACTTATCGCTGTTCCACAGAGAATAGTTCCAGTCAATAAATTTCTGACGCATCTGGTTGAAGAAGTTACGTGCTGTATCCTTATCAGCGAGCTCAAAATCAGAACCAAGTACTTTAAGTACCTTTGCGAAAGTATACTTTTGACGTTCAACACTTACTGCAGCATCAATTTCATCAAAAGAGTTCTGCTGCATATAAACTGCATCAAGGAATTCGCTCTTGAGGTATTCGATGTAGTCTTCGGTTGTTGTACCTTCTTCACCTACTACCTTCATCATCTGGTTTACTTCAACACCAGAAAGGAATACCTTGCGAGCATAAGCTACCCAGTCTTCGCGGATAACTGATTTATACTTTGACCATGAAATAATTGGGTCAATTGCAGGATACTTACGAGCATCTGAACGTTCACGTGAAAGTCCGTGGAAAGCACCTACTACTTTAAGAGTTGCCTGAGTTACAGGCTCTTCAAAGTTACCACCGGCAGGAGATACAGTACCACCAATTGTTACAGAACCGATGTTTCCGTCACGGAGGCGTACGATACCAGCGCGTTCGTAGAAGGCTGCAATGTAAGATTCGAGGTAAGCAGGGAATGCCTCTTCTCCAGGAATCTCTTCAAGACGACCAGACATTTCGCGGAGTGCCTGTGCCCAGCGTGAAGTTGAGTCTGCAAGAAGAAGTACGTGCAAGCCCATCTGGCGGTAATATTCAGCAAGAGTAACAGATGTGTATACAGATGCTTCGCGGGAAGCAACCGGCATAGAAGATGTGTTACAGATGATGATTGTTCGTTCCATCAAAGAACGGCCAGTACGAGGGTCCTTAAGTTCAGGGAACTCTTTAATTGTTTCTACAACTTCACCCGCACGTTCACCGCAGGCAGCGATGATTACGATATCAACGTCGGCGTTACGGGAAGTTGTATGCTGAAGTACTGTTTTACCTGCACCGAAAGGTCCTGGAATACAATAAGTACCACCCTTAGAAACTGGATAGAAGGTATCGATAAGACGAACCTGTGTTACCATTGGTTCACTTGGAGCAAGACGCTCTGCATAGCAGTCTACGGCACGTTTTACAGGCCATTTGAAAGCCATCTGAAGTTTATGGTCTTTTCCTTTTTCATCTGTTACTACACAGATTGTATCTTCTATTGTAAATTCTCCAGCAGGTTCTACCTTTTTAACTGTATACATTCCAAGAAGATCGAACGGAACAAGAATTTTATGTGTAAAAGGTCCTTCCGGAACAGAACCGATTGGGTCACCACGAAGAACTTTATCTCCAGGTTTTACAGTTGGTGTCCATTCCCATTTTTTATCGCGTGGAAGTGAATCTACATAAACACCACGCTCCAGGAAGAAGCCTGCTTTTTCTGCAACAAGAGGCAGAGGGTTTTGTAAACCATCAAAAGTCTGACCAAGCAAACCTGGTCCAAGCTCTGCACAAAGAAGCTCTCCGGCAAGGTCAACCTTATCACCGGCTTTAATTCCCTGTGTCATTTCGAAAATCTGCATCTGGGCTTTATTTCCGCGTATACGGATAATTTCACCACGGAGCTTTTTTCCGTCTACATTTACGTAGCCTACTTCATTCATAGAAACAGAGCCTTCGAATTCAATCGTGACCATGTTTCCGTTGATGCCGACTACTTTTGCTTTAGTATCAGTCATTATTTATCTCCATCTAGAATCGTATCGTAAATCTCATGATAAGATGTCTTTCCGTTTTCAACTTCGAACTTCTTCATGCGCTCTACAAGAAGGAGTTTTAAGCCGTAGGCATACACCGCATCAATTGAAAATGCATCCAGAGGACGCAAATCATCCAGCAGGCGTAACCTATACTCATAAAGAAATTGTTCTGCGCTGAGAGGGCTATCCATTCCAACAGCAGTTCGTGCGGCGGAAATAATATCTGCCGTACAGCCTGGTGGAAGAGGAACACTATCCTTCTTCATTTTTTGTGCTCTTATCTGAGCAAGGGCACAACGCAGGTTTCTTTCTTTTTCATACCATATATCAAGGAAGGCAGAACCAGTGGCAACACTTTCCATTGGAGGAATAAGAGATAGACCATTTAGTACTGCTTTTTCATCTTCAGAAATAAAACGTGAAGCTAATTCACGAAACTGCTCACCATTTAAAGGTAAAGCAGATTTACTTTCTGTAGAAGAGATATTTGGTAACTGTGAAACCAGATAATAATAAGCCACTACTCTGCGTCCTTTGCAGCAACCTTCAAAAGGCCTGCAACTTTTGGATTAAGATATGCGGCGAACATCTCGGCAAGCGCTTCTGCAGAATAATCATAGAATGCGGCACCGTTTTTAACTCCGATTCTAAAGCCGGCAGAAAGGGTTTTATCAGGTTTAATTTCGAGACCTTTTTTAATCTCTGCCTTGAGGGCTGCAGTAAGGGATTTTTCAAGTGCTTTCAAATCTTTCTCACTAAGAAGTACAGAAAGTTCTGATGCATCTGAATTCTTTGCCCACGCCTTTACAGTTTCTGGAACGAGCTTTTCCAGAACATCCTTTGATTCAGCCTTAGCAGTTTCTACCTGAATAAGACCATCCAGTTCAGCTATCAGAGAATCTTTGAAAGAAAGGAGCATATTGCGAGCAGCCTGAACAATGGCTTCTTCACTTGCCTTCTCCATTTTCTCTGTTTCAGATTTTGCACTTTTTATTATCTGATCGGCTTTTGCCTGTGCATCAGCAATAATAGACTCAGCTTTCTTTTCTGATGCAGCGATAATTTTTGCAGATTCTTTTTCTGCAGCGGCCACGCCGTCCTTTTTGATTTTATCAATCAATTCTTGTAATTGTACATCCATTACACGTCCTCTCTTTTTATGTGCAGAGTATAATAAATAATTTTACCCCCAAAGTTCAGTATTTTCAACGAAAAACTTTCTATGGAGGTGAAAAAAAAATATTAGTTTAATAAATTAAACGCTTAAACTAATATATCAGATTACTTTGAGATTGTAAAGGAATATACAGTCTTAGCTTTCATTTTCTGACCTGGTTCAAGAATACAGGTTGGGAATGAAGTCTGATTTGGAGTATCTGGGAAACACTGTGTTTCAAGACAGAAAGCATCATGTGAATTATAAACACGGCCATTCTTTCCAATAATTCCCTTGATATAGTTTCCAGTGTAAAACTGACAGCCTTCCATATTTGTAAATACTGCCATTTCATGACCAGTTGAAGGCTCCTTAACAGTACAGAATTCTACGAGATCTGAATCATCAAGTGGGAGTCCGCAGTGTGGATCTTCAGAATCATATTTTTCAGTTACGTAACAATGGTCGTAACCTACTCCAACATCTTTGATTTCCTTACCGATTTTCTTTTCTTTTGTAAAGTCAAAAGGAGTTCCCTTTACATCAAGAAGTTTTCCTGTCGGAATGAGCTTTGCATTTACTTCAAGACGTTTTGTAGAATTCATTTGAACTGTATGCTCACCGATATTTCCATTACCGGCAAGATTAAAATATGCATGATTAGTAATATTGATTGGGGTTGCCTTATCTGTTTCTGCATTATAAAGACAGGTAAGATTATTATGTTCATCAAGAAGATAGGTAATTGTAAATTTTACATTTCCAGGAAAGCCCTGTTCACCATCTGGAGAAACACGGGTAAAACGTACACCACAGAGTTTTCCATCATCAATCATCTTACCTTTCCACATCACTTTATTGTAACCGGTAAAACCACCGTGAAGACAGTTAGGACCGTCATTCTTATCAAGTTCATATTTTTTGCCATCAAGTTCGAAAGCAGCTTTGCCAATACGATTAGCAAAACGACCTACAATTGCGCCAAAGAATACGTTTCCGTTAATATAACCTTCAAGAGTTGAATAACCTAAAAGAACATCAGTCTTTTTATTTTCACCGTCATTCAAAACTATACTTGTAATTGTACAACCATAGTCTGTGCACGAAAAAGACATATTTCCATTTTTTACAGTGTAGAGATTTACTTTTGTACCATCACAAAGCATACCAAATTTTTGTTTGCTTACTTTCATTTTTTAAACTCCTAATATTTGTTGTCATGCTGAACTATTTTCAGCATCTGTATTATAAATCCCGAAACAAGTTCGGGATGACGATTAAATCAAAGCATATCTATTATAAACTGCACTTCCGACGTAGAACAAGATAATTCTGCAGCAATATCATCAATCTGCATTCCCTGATGAAACAGTCGTTCAACATTTTCTTTTAAGGTCCGATTATTTTTTGGTTCTGCAGAAACTTCCTTATCATCATAGACTTTAGTAATTATAAGCGGAACTTCTTTGTAAGCAGCCCCTTCTGGAGTTACGAGAGTTTCATCTTTTAAAATTGTCTTAGGTTCTTCATCTGTTTCGTTTTCATCAAAAAGAGACTGCTGCGCTCCGGCTGGCGGCGGCATAGTTCTTACACGATAACTGGCATCCGGATCTACATATGGATTTGTTTTTACCTTTGGTTTTACTTCAGGAGTTTTTTGAACAGGTTCTTTAGCTGATTCAACATATACTATTTTACCAGCTCCTGAACCGGATTTTTTTTCTGCTTCTGCAAGAAGATTCCGTAAAAGCTGCGAAGCTTCCCGAAAACTTTCCATTTTTTTATCTGCTTCGTTCAATAGTGCACGGAGTCTTCTCGAAGATTCATTCAAAAGTTCGAGATCGCGGTTTGCGTTATTATTTACATCCATAATAACACGATTCATTTGAGCTTTTGTTTTATCGATAATCGCATCTGTTGAAAAAAGCTTTTTAAAACGGATGAGGATAATAATCATTAAGATTATGCAAACTAACGAAAGAAAAATTGCAATATAAGCAGCCATAGTTACCTCGTAATATCAATTATTGTTCCCAGATATGAGAGGTCACTTTTTGGAGGACGTTTTTCTTCAGGATATTCCTCTTTTTGTTTTTGTTCCTGCCCTTTGCGTTTTCCGCCAAAATAAGAGCCGGCGCCTGAACCATTTTGATTTACACTATTTGTATCTGATTTTTCATTAGAAGTCTGCTGCACTTTGGCAGCATTTTCCATACTGCGCTGAATGTTTCCCTGCTGCTGCATTGCCTCTGTAAGCTGAGCCTGTTGAGCCCCTGCCATAGTTTTTGAGACATTAGACAGCTGAGTGTACATTGTCTGAAGATCAATCGGCTGAATACCCATCCGGCTGCTCCTCGGCTAATGCAGGCGGCTCATAAGGGCCGCGCTTGCTGAATGCCTTATCATAATAGAAAGTTACGCCCTTAGTGTCGATTTTTACTTCATCAAGTACATCACGAATGTAAATCTTAACTCCGGCATAAACATCGCCTTCAACCTTAACTTTACCGATTGCTTTAAGTTCGCGAAGATGTTCCTGAATACTGTTGATTTCCTGAGTCATCTTTTCAAGTTCTTCGCTTATCTGTTCACAGCGTTCCTTAAGGGTCTTAAGTTTTTCTTCCTTCTCCTGAGGAAGTTTTTTACGAAGCTTTTTCTGCTGCTCAAGGGTTTGAATATCGAGGTCGCAGTTTTCGTATTCCTTGGTAGCCTTTGCCTGCATATTCTGCAACTCTTCGAGCCGCTTTTTAGCACGAGGGTCGACACCAACTTCAAGAATTGTTTCTGTACCACCACCAGGAGAACCAACCTTGCGGGCACAGATTTCCTCAGTAGCCATAAGGTGTCCACCAATAATCTGAGCCTTTTTACCACGAAGGACAATATTCTTCATTGCAGTTACGCTTGAGTTTACAATTGAATCTGATACAATAACGTTATCTTCAACTTCAACAGTTGTATCATTAATAAATTTAGCCCACAGAGATTTTCCGGCTTTGATAAAACCTTCGCCCTTTCCAAAAATACCCTGACGTACAATAATGTTTCCTGTTGCTTCAAGACGAGACTTATCAACAATGCCATTAACTTCGATATTTGTAGCTTCAACCTTGTAACCTTCCTGTACGTTACCTTTAATAACGACAGTACCAACAAATTTTACATCACCGGTTTTAACATTAACTGCATCGAGGTACTTAACAGGCTCTACAGTAACCTTACCGTTTACAAGCATAACTTCGCCATCAATTTCGGCTTTAATGGTTACGCCATCGCGGTCAAGTTTAACATTTGCTCCGAGCTGAATCTGAATGTCTTTTCCGTTCTTTGCTTCGAGGTAGCGGCCAAAAAGTGTTTTTCCACCCTTTCCTCGCTCAGCAGGAATTTTCTGTGCAAGCGGCTGATCTGCAATAACGTTCTGAATATTGTTAAGTTTCTTGTAATCAACCTTTCCTTCTTCATCAACCTGGGCTTTAAGCTTCTTAGGGTCAGTTTCAAAATTATAGGAAATATAAGCATCGTGACCATCTACCGGCTGAATAGCTTCTGCAACCTCAAAAGGAACATTATATACAGGAGTATCAACAAACTCCCTGATTTTATCTTCTTTTATACAAGCATCTACAACCCCCTGTTGGAGGATTGCACGCTTAATCATATCAAATGATGCTTCAGAACCACTCATAGATGGAGGAGAAACAACAATATTTCCCTTCATTTCATCTTTTGAAACTTCAACGCCAATTACAACATCACCGGCAGGAACATGCTTAAACTGACCAATAACTACATAATCATTATCTGTTCCGGTCTTAACGCATTTTTTAACCAGTTCTTCATCAAAACTCAAAGTATCTGGACGTTTAACTTCATCAAGAACCTCTTTGAGTTCAACAGGTTGTCCTTCGCCAAGTGGCAAAAGAACCTTAAGCATAATGTCTGATTTGAAATGGCGGATATAGTAAAGTCCGTCGCGATTTGTAATCTGTGCAGTTTCGTCTTCTTCATCAATTTCAAATAAGCCGTCAGAAGCAAGACGAGTGGCTTTTTTAACGGTTTTAGGATCCTGATAAACCATGATTTTCCATGGCTTTTTTCCAAGTCCTAGAATACCGTCGCTGCCCTTTTCTACAACTTCATAATGAAGATTTGAAAGTTTTGTATCGAGCTGAACAACTGCATCTGCAAGTGCCTCATCAATCGTATCTGCATTTACCTCAACAAAGTGCAGATTACGATCAACCTGGAGAAGTGTTTGCATATCTGTTCGTAATTTGTCCAGCGTAACCATTTTTCTATAATCTAATTCTCTATTAAATAATTCCCTTTCTCAAGTTTGTGAGTTTTGCGCGAAGTCTCAAATTTGCCTTTGTATGAAGCTGAGAAATGCGTGATTCACTTACTTCGAGAACCTCTCCAATTTCCTTAAAAGTAAGGTCTTCGTGATAGTACAAAACAATTACCATTTTTTCTTTTTCTGGAAGTTCACTGATAGCCTGTGCAATAACTTTTTTGATTTCTTCACGTTCAGCAATTACATCAGGATTCAAACTTGAAGGAGATTCAATATTGTTACCGATTGACATATTGTCATTGTCATCACCGGCATACCATACATCATTTAGCGAAAGAACACTTGTTCCAGAAACCTTCATTACAGTTCTGTGATATTCATCTTCGCTCATATTAAGAGAGCCTGCAATTTCTGAATCTGTAGCAGTACGACCTAGACGAGATTCAAGGGTTACGATTGCATCTTCTATTTCACGAGATTTCTGTCGAACAGAACGAGGTACCCAGTCTATCTGGCGCAATTCATCAAAAATTGCACCTCTTATACGAGTTACTGCATAAGTCTTAAACTTTACACCCTTAGCAGGATCATATTTATTAATTGCATCCAAAAGGCCAAATTGTCCGTAACCAACAAGGTCATCAAATTCTACAGAAGCAGGCAGACCTACAGCAACTTTTCCGGCTACATACTTTACAAGAGGCATATACTGCCGAATAAATTTATCTCTGAGAGATGGAGACTTAGTCTTTTTGAATTCTTCCCAAAGATCATCTTCTTCTTTTTCGTCATTAATTGGCATTTATACTCTTCCTCTTTTTAAGAATTTTCATCTGATAATACGGAACTTATTGCCTTTGCCATAAGAGCCGCGTCTTGTACTTCTGCAGGGGCATCACTTTTTTTATGCGAACTGGAAGAAGTAACAAAATCTGTTTCAGTTCCTGCATCAGAAATATTATCTGAATCAGAACTACTGCTGTCACTGAAAACAAAATTTTCCATATCAGGCAGGGTATCAATTCCACCACCGTTTCCAATATCAGGAAATGAAGTAACGGAAGATTGATTTGCACTAACCGTTTCAGAGACAGGTTCCGGTTTTGCGGAAATTGCTTCTGAAGGAATAACAGCTTCTGTTCCAGAAACATTTTGTACTGTTTCGAAATTCCTCAAAGGAACAAAGCCGGTAGAAGCCGACTCGCTATCTGAAGTTTTCCGAACATCCGAATCATTAAGCATCTGATGATTATCACCGACAACAAAATGATTTTCACTTTCACTAGGTTTTAAATCTTCATCTTGAATCGTTATATCAACATGCTGCCCCAAAGAAGGATTTGCAGCACCGACCGATGAAGTTTCACCAGCATATTCTCCCTGAAAATCTCCCGTATTTCCATCAGAAAGGAATTTGTTAAAAATAACAGAAATTCCAAATCCTAAAAGACCGAAAACAACAGCAAAAATCAGGGCTTTTAATAGTACGGATAAAATAGATGAGTGGGAAAACAGACCTGCAAAAAAGGACAAAATAAATCCGCAAGCTGCAAATACTCCGATAAATTTTGTACCCCGCATTTTTCCTCCCAAATATATACCCGTTAATATTATACACCACTATTTCTTCTTACTCAAGAATTTTTTGAGGAAGCTTGAAACACCTTCATTAAACTCTGGTTCTGTCTTTTCAATACGGCCAACAATATGCTTTAAGTAAACGGCCGGCTTTGAAGTTGGATTTACGATAATAAACGGCTTTTGTCGGATTACCGAAGCCTGCACAAGAGGATCTTCAGGAATACAGCCAAGATATTCAATCTTATAGCCAAGGAACTGTCCTACAATTGTAATGATGCGTTCTGAAATACGTTTTCCTTCATCTGGTGAGTGAACACGATTTACAATGAGTTTTATATTTACAGTTCTGTCAACAATTTCTGTAGTTATGATTTTGATGATTCCGTAAGCATCCGTAATTGCTGTAGGCTCTGGAGTTGTTACTACAAATACTTCATCAGCTGCTGCTACAAACTGAAGAACGTTATTTGCAATACCCGCACCTGTATCTATGATGATAATATCAGCATTACCAAGAGTTGCAAACTGATTTGCAAAATACTCAAGTTCTTCTACACTAAGGTTTGCAATTTTAGAAAAACCATTGGCACCGGCAATGAACTTAATTCCAAATTCGGTATCCATAATGATTTCTTTCATTGTCTTTTTCTTATTAATAACATGCATAAGGTTATATTGAGGAACAATGTTTAGGAGAACGTTTACATTTGCCATTCCAAGGTCACCATCAATAAGGATTACCTTTTTACCAAGCTGGGCATAAGCGATTGCCATATTTACGGCAAAGTTAGTTTTACCTACACCTCCCTTTCCACTTGTGATTGCTATAATTCTTGTGTTGTGGTCACGCTTTGCAGCAGCTACAGTTTTTTCTGCAGCATTAGCATTTCCATCATTAAATAATTCACTTAATCCTTCTGCCTGTTCTTCCATAGTTTATTCTCCTAACTAACGTCCGTCTTAGCGGTCTGTTCCAAATTTATCTTCAATATGTATTCTATCCACCTTGAAGTTTTCAAGCCGAATCAGAAAATCAATTACATTTGCTTTTGAAATATCCCTTGAAGCAACCTGCCCGTGGGTAATATATGAAATAGATTTGTGCTTTTCATGTAAGACACTAATCACGTTTCCAAATTGTTCAGACTCATCGCACTTTGTAACAATTACAGATTTATAGCCAAACGGTTCATAATTCTGCATGATATTCTGTAAGTCGCGAGACTTTGTGCTTGCTGTAAACGCAAGATAAATATCAGGATTCATTCCCGGTACTTCAAGTAAAAGTTTCATCTGTGCAATATGAGTTGCATCATTAGGGCTGAATCCGGATGTATCAATAAAGATTGCGTCCATATTTGCACGTTTTTCTTCATAAAGAGTTTTTAGGTCTTCTGCGCGTTCTGCCTTGTAAACAAGAGACCCCATATGCTTACCCCAGCGCTCAAGCTGTTCCATAGCACCAACCCTCATTGTATCTGTTGTAATGAAACAGATTTCAGGACGTTTGCCATCGTGCTCTAATGCATATTTTTTTACAAACTGAGCTGCAAGTTTTACAAGCGTTGTAGTTTTTCCAACACCAGTAGGTCCAACCAGAATATATACATGTGGCGGACGGAAGGTAGTTTCTTTTGCAATTTGAATTGTTTCACCAATCCAGTCTATTACGCGGCGTTCTACAAGGTCAAAATTATCAAGCTGTTCAAGCGAAAAATCATTGCGGATTTTTTCTTCTATCATATTGATGTACGAAAAAGAGAATTCATTTGCTTCGAGCATTTCATCTATTTTTTGAATAGATTCGTGTTTTTCCTGAACAGAACCCGCAAGATTTTTCAATTGCTGACTCATTTCGTTTTTTAGTTCTTCAATAGTCTTGCTCATTTCTTTCATCTGAGAGCCTATTATTACATTACTCTGATTCTGCAGAATCTGTTCACGGCTACGGGCAAGCTGTTCTTCCTCTGGAGAACGGTCAGTGAATGAAGTGTATGAAGTTCCATACGGATTACCAAACGCAGGCCTGCTGCTTTCTGAAGAATATGATTTTTGATGATTTACAACATATGTAACTACAGTCACAGGTTTTTTCTGGAGATGTAAAAATCCTCCAGGTCTGAAATCAACCACCTTGTTTGTTATTCGAAAATCTTTTCCATATGTATTAAAGAGTTTTTCCTTACACTCCTCAAAAGTTCTACCGGTAATTTTCTGTTCTATTTCATCATCATATGCCATCTTATTCAATTTCCTTTTTAGTCGTTTTCATCGGTTATTTCGTCGATAATTTCCGGAATTATGTTTTGACCGGCTGCATACATTTCCATATCAGAAATTACGACTACTCCAGGCTGTTCTCGTTCAAGTGCTGAACGTACAAGCTGGCGCACATTACTTACACAAAGAATTACAGGCATATAGCCCATCTGACTTACTTTTGCAAGAGAACCACTTACGGCACTTATCCAGCGGCGGCGCTCTACCGGACCAAAGGCTACATAAGGTTTTGAACCATCCTCCGGATAATAAGCAAACTGACTTATCATTTCCGTAAGCTCCTGCGAAAGCCTCATTACCCTGAGTTTTTTATCATCATCTGCATACTGCATACAGATTTGCAAGCCAAGAGCCTCACGAACTTTCTGGGTAAGAAGCCAGATATTATTATGAGAAACAGAAGCATAGTTTGCCATTGTTTCAAGAATCTTAACATAATTTCTAATTGAAACTTTTTCTTCAAGCAGATTCTGGAATACTTTCTCGATTACGCCGTATGAAAGTTTTGCAGTATCAGTAACTTCGGAAACAAGAACCGGATTCTTCTGTTTAACAGTTTCGAGAATAACAGAAACAGCCTGACGGTCAAGAAGATCTGCAGCATGGCTTCGAATAATTTCTGTAATATGTGTAGAAATAATTGTAGGCGGATCTACAACTACATAACCAGCACCTTCCGCTTCGCTTCGTCTGTCTTCCGGAAGCCAGATTGCATCCATACCAAAGGCCGGGTCTTTTGTTTTTTCACCTTCAAGAGGATCGGTAACCGCACCGGTATCCATACACATAACGTAACCTAAACGTACGGTTGCGTGACCTGCTTCAATTCCTTCTATCTTAAAGCTGTAATCATTTGGCTCGAGAGTCATATTATCCTGAATGCGGATTTTTGGAATATCAAGACCTATATCGTGCCGCGCCTCCGTACGTATTCGCGAAATACGTTCCAGAAGTTCCGCGCCTTTTTCTTTGTCTACAAGAGGAATAAGCGCATAACCAAGCTCCAGAGAAAGAGGATCCAGCATTACAATACGCTCAGAATCATTGGCAGCTGCAGCCTGAGAAGAAGCCTGCTGAGAAGCCGCCTGTTTTTGAGCGAACTCCTGCTTTTGTTTGTTGCGGGTCATTCTAAATCCAATGAATATTGCAAGCACACCAACCGGCAGCAACAGAATCTGAGTACCTCCGCGAAGAGCAAGACCTGCTACAATAAGAACGCCACCGAGAATCTCGTAAATATGACCGTCACCGGTAAATTCATTTTTAAGCTGTTCGTCCAGAGATTCATCTGACTTAGTACCAGTTACGAGCAAACCGGTTGCAAAAGAAATAATCAGAGAAGGAAGCTGTGAAGTCAGACCGTCACCAATTGTAAGTGTAGAATAAGTATTCAAAGCATCCGTAAAGCTCATGCGGTTCAAAATCATTCCAACCAGGAATCCGCCAAGCAGGTTTACAACCGTAATGAAAATTCCAGCTTTAACGTTTCCGCTTACAAACTTTGAAGAACCATCCATATTTGAATAGAAGTCTATATCTCGTCGAACTGCTGCCTTAAGGACTTCAGCCTGCTGTTCATCAATAGCACCGGAATTCAAGCGGTTATCAATATCAAAAAGTTTCTGATTCATTGAGTCCAAAGAGAAACGAGCTGCAACTTCAGAAACGCGGCCGGCACCCTTTGTTACTACAAGGACCTGAACAACAATTAAAATAATAAAGATTACAAATCCAACTACAAGGTTATTTCCAGCAACAATACGCGCAAACGATTTTACCATGTCACTCTGATTTGCAAGAGCACCACCCTGCATTTTTCCCGTAAGGATAAGACGCGTTGAAGAAATGTTTATTCCAAGACTGAACATTGTCTGAAACAGAATCACACGAGGGAATGTCTGAAAATCAGACGGACGAGGCATTCTTAAAACTACAAGAAGAATTATGATTGAAAGAGCAAGATTCAAAATCATGCTGAGGTCTATTACAAATTTTGGGATTGGTACAAACATGAGGAATACAGCCATAACGACTGCAACAGGCACAGCATTGCCTGTTATAAATTTGAGAATGTTCCCTCTACCTTCGTTTGCCATCAGTCCCCACCCAGCAATCTACTTATTTTTTATTCTTAAACTTTTCCAAATGCGAATATATTACTGCAAGTATACTAAAATACTTATTAGGTATTATATCACCAACTTCAACATTTGTATACAATTCTCGCGC
>Ga0256871_1000648_pt1 | contig 15189 bp, 22 predicted proteins | sample RumenRJG_07RNA_FD_185439 | JGI IMG/M metagenome (GOLD analysis project Ga0256871, IMG submission 185439) | Metatranscriptome of bovine rumen microbial communities from Lethbridge, Alberta, Canada - Rumen RJG_07 (Metagenome Metatranscriptome) | ecosystem: Host-associated > Mammals > Digestive...
CGAAATGCCGAAAAAAGCTTTTGACGTATTAGGAACAGGACTTGTAAGTATGGAGTATGGAATTAATATCGGTGGAAGATGCTGCGTAGACTATTATTGCAAGAATTATTCTGATGATAAACGGGTATTCGTGCGTGAGGATAATTATTGTGGTAGAGCGGAAAGGAGAACCGATGGATGATTTAATCAGCAGACAGGCGGCAATTTCAGCAATATGTAACGCTTGCGGAAAGATAGACTGCGACAAGATGGACAAATGCGAGAAGTTGCAGTTACCGCCCGCCAACTGTTCGGAATTTCCGAACAACTCAGACACCATCAGCAGACAGGCGGCGATTGATGCGATTAATAAAGCATTTGAACGTGTTTTTGCATGGGATGGGACAAGCCCTTTAGGCGATAAAGTTCTTGAAAACGTGCCTCCCGCACAGCCAGAACGCATTAGAGGGCGGTGGATTGAAAAGCCTCACGTGCATGGAGTTGCATATTGCTCGTTGTGTGAGTACGAATTACATACAAACGATACAAATTTCTGCCCGAACTGCGGAGCAAAGATGGACGAGTAGACGGTTTGCCACGACCGCAACATGCAGAGAGGAGGCGGAGACGTGCCATTCCTGACATTTATCCTTGGCTACGGTCTCGGAATGATCGTAATCTTGTGGATCGTGATTCGTAACAGCTAGAGGAGGTGATGCCGATGGACGTGATAACAACATTGTTACAGATGGCAGGCGAGGAATCGTCGGTCATCCGGAAGACCGCAATCATGGACGCAGTAAACGCAGTTGAGAAGCAGCGCGAGTATCCGGGGAGACGGACATTCAAGTGTCCGGTATGTGGTGCAGACGTATTGCTTACCGACGTGTTCTGCCGGCATTGCGGTCAGCGGCTACCGAGCAGCTCGACGACATTCCTTCAGTCGCATGCAGAGCCGGATTTCCGGCCGGACTGGTAGACACATACAGAGGGAGGAGGATAAGCGATGAGGAGCAATGCAGAGATGGATCCGCCGGTCAACTGCCTTCGATGCAGGCACTGGGCGGACCCGTCCTATGTGACCAGCGGGAGGTATGGTTTCTGCGATGAGCTTCACAGGGGTACAGACTGGGACTTCTTCTGCAAACTGGGTGAAGAGGGCTCCGATGACAGGAAAGAAGGTGCTAAGGAATGAAGATCCAGGTAACTGTCTTCAAGAGCGCCAGAAGGAAAGCGGAGGAAGTAGCTTCCGGGCTTTTGATGATCGTAATCGCATACTTCTTCGCCTTAATCCTTTGGAAGGCCAGAAGGGGCAAATAGGACGCCTGGGAGGTATCGTCAGAAATGAATTCGAGAGATAAGGGGAAGCGGGGAGAGCTCGAGCTTGCACACATCCTTCAGGGCTACGGATACGACGCCAGACGAGGCCAGCAGTACTGCGGAGCAAACGGGGACGCCGACGTTGTCGGCCTTCCCGGATTCCACATCGAAGCGAAGAGGGTAGAAAAGCTAAACCTGGAGGCAGCTGTCGCTCAGTCGATCAGAGATGCCAGGGAGGGAGAGACGCCGGTCGTGATGCACCGAAAGAACCGAAGCGATTGGCTGGTAACTTTACGGCTTCCGGATTTCATGGAGCTGATAGGAAGCGGAGAAAAGAAGGGAGATGATACCGATGAATAAATTCTTAATTGCACTTCTCCTGATTGCATTTTTAGCCGGCGGATGGTTCCTGATCTGCGGGATTCTGTATCTTGTGTTCCATGTCGCTTATTGGATCCTGCGGCCGGTCCTGATCCTGACGCTGATATCTTCCGCCCCTTTGCTGCTCATTCTTCACAGGAGGTGACGAGGTGACAGTAAGGGAGGAACTTTACAGCGTCAGGGCAAGCCAGGCAGAAATAAACATCCTTCAGGAACGCATCGAAGAAGCGAGATATTCTCTTTACCCTCACGCGATCGCCTGCGACGGGGACAAAGTACAGACTTCCCCAACTGACAGAATGTCTGAAGTCGAGGCAAAGATAGACGAGTATATCCGCATGATGCAGGCGAAGCTGCGGCCGCTGATCGAGCGCAAAATCCGAGCCGAAAGAATGATTGATAAGCTGGAGGACAGCCGCCAGAGGCAGGCCCTCAGCCTGTACTTCCTCAGCTCGAAGAGAATGAGTATGGAGGACGTAGGAAAGCAAATGGGATACGCGCAGTCCCGCACTTATGACTTCTGGAGAGCAGGACTTGAGGAGCTTGAGGAAAAGATCGGGCGAAATCGTAAGGAATCGTAAAACAATCTGTGTTATTATGGCATCATGACAAGCGCGGGAGGGAGACAAAATACTTCCCCGGCAGGAGTGGTGATGAGCCACTCCTTTTTTATTAGGCGGTCATGATTCATGCAGATCATAGAGAAAACGCTGGATGAAATCCATCCTTACAAGTACAACCCGAGAGACAACGACGAAGCGGTCCCACAGGTAGCAGCCAGTATCAGGCAGTTCGGTTTCAAAGTCCCAATTGTGATAGACAAAAAGGGCATTATCGTTGCCGGACATACAAGAATTTTGAGCCGCTGCCATGGGATTAAGAAACGAGTGAGGGCAGATGAATGAAGCCAACTTAGAAGCTCACAAGTTCACACGAAGCGGGAACGAAGCGCGAGAAAGCGGGAAAAAGGGAGGCGTCGCCAGCGGACGAAAGAGACGCCAGAAGGCGCAGTGGAAAGAGCAGGCGCAGGCACTTCTGGAGCTGTCCATGAAGGATCCGAAGAAGGCCGGACGCGTGAAGAGCTTCGATAAGCTGAGAAGCCTTGACGATCTCGAGAGAGCCAACATCACTGCGGGGGATGGAGTGATGGCAGCTCTCCTGGCTAATGCCATACATGGGGACCGGCAGAGCGCTCAGCTCCTCTTCACACTGGCGGGGGCGATGGATCAGGAGCGGTCCGCCGGATCCGAAAGTGAAAGCCGGGAGGATGACGGCTTCCTTGATGCCCTGAATGGCACCGCCGCGGAAGACTGGGACGAGAAGGGGATGGATGACGATGAAAGCGAGTAGTTTTCACTTTAAACCCTTCTCCAGGAAACAGCGGCAGGTCCTTAACTGGTGGTGCCCGGCATCCCCTGTGAAGGATTATGACGGGATCATCGCAGACGGAGCCATCCGATCAGGGAAGACCATGTCTATGTCGCTCAGCTACATCCTGTGGGCAATGTCAGACTTTGATGGTCAGCAGTTCGGCATGGCAGGGAAGACGATCAAGTCATTCGAGAGGAACGTATACAACCCGCTGAAGGTTATGCTGAATAGCCGCGGGATCCCATTTGAGGAGAAACGGTCTGATCAATGCTTTATCGTCAGATGGAACGGGCATGAGAACAAGTTCTTCGTGTTCGGCGGCAAAGATGAATCATCACAGAGCCTGGTTCAGGGTATCACCTGCGCCGGGTTCTTTTTCGATGAGGTCGCACTTATGCCGGAGTCCTTCGTCAATCAGGCAACCGGCCGATGCAGTGTTGAGGGATCGAAGTTCTGGTTCAACTGTAACCCTGATTCCCCGTATCACTGGTTCAAATCAGGATGGATAGACGACAGGGAGAAGAAACGGATCCTGTATCTCCATTTCACGATGGATGACAACCTGAGCCTTTCAGAGAGGACGAAGGAACGATACCGGAACCAGTACAGCGGAGTCTTCTATCAGCGTTTCATCCTGGGCAAATGGGTGATGGCTGAGGGCGTGATCTATGACATGTTCGACACGTCGAAGCATGTTGTTCCAGCCGCCGATATCACGCCGCAGCTGGCAAAGCACAGCCGGTATATTTCCTGCGATTATGGCACGCAGAATGCGACAGTCTTCCTGCTATGGGAAAAGGGCATAGACGGCGTGTGGTACTGTACGCGGGAATATTACTACTCAGGCAGAGACATGAGCCGGCAGAAGACGGACAGCGAGTACGCGGACGATTTCCAGAAATGGATCTCCGGGACCAGCTTCCGGGCCATGATCGTCGACCCGGCAGCCGCATCTTTCATAGCGGAACTGCGGAAGAGGAATATCCCGGTAGTGTCCGCCAAGAATGACGTGCTGGACGGAATCCGCCTGGTCGGGTCCCTGCTGAAGCGGGAGAAGATCAAGTATTCTGACGTATGCAAGAACACGATCAAGGAATACGGTTCGTATGTATGGGATGAAAAGGCCGCAGACCGAGGCATAGACGCGCCGGTCAAGCAGCACGATCACGCCATGGACGCGAGCCGATATTTTGTAATGACGGTTATCGGAAACTATTCAGCGAGGATCAAAAATAAGGCCGCATATGGTTTCGATTAAGAGGTAACAGACGATGAATTATATCTTCACAATGCCGGCGGACGAATGGGACGAGCGGCAGCCAAACAAGCGGGCGATCCTGAGCCTGATCAAAAAGCATATGTCCATGGTCCCGAGACTGCAGAAGCTGAGGCAGTATTACGAGGGCCATCACGCCATAGAGGACGACGCGGACAAGGCTATCAAACTTGTCTGCAATCATGCAAAGGATATCTGCGACACATCGTCTGCATATTTCCTGTCCAATCCGATTGCATACCGGTCAAAGGCGGATATAACAAAGCTGACGGACGCCCTGGACACGGCAGACGCGGACGAGGTGGACGGAGACAACGCCCTGGATCTTGCCATATACGGCAGAGCATACGAATACATCTATACGCGGGAGGACGAGACAGATCTTGTCTGCAAGTCCCTGTCACCCGAAAGCACATTCGTCGTCTATGATGATTCAATAGAGCAGCGGGAGCTGTTCGCCGTTTACTACTATGTGCGGAAGGACGACACGGACCAGCACATCGACGTCTATGTGGCAACGGTCCTCACAGAGCATTACAAGTATGTGCTCAACATCGAGGACATAGAAGGGCCACAGTCAGATCTTGAGCCGCCTGTCGAGCACTTCAAGGGCGAGATCCCGATTATCGAATACCTGAATAACAAGGCAGGTATCGGAGACTTTGAGCTGCAGATCCCGCTGATCGACGCATACAACAGCCTCATGTCCGACCGAATGCAGGATAAAGAGCAGTTCATAGACGCGATCCTGGCAATCTATGGCACGCTCCTGTCAGACGAGGATTACGAGGACGAGAACGGCAACAAGGGCGGAGCCGCGGCAATGGCAAAGTTGAAGCGGGACAAGCTGGTAGAGTTCCCGGAGGGGACAAAGGCCGAGTATCTCACCCGCACATTCGACGAGAACGGCGTGGAGATCCTGAAGAAGGCAATCGAGCAGGACATCCACAAGTTCTCAAACATCCCATGCATGACAGACGAGAGCTTCGGAGGCAACGTCTCCGGTGTAGCGATGGAGTTCAAGCTGCTGGGCATGGATAATATCACGAAGATCAAAACCCGCTATTACAAGCGAGGGCTTAAGAAGAGGCTGAGGATCTTCGGAAACTGGCTTGCGAATAAGGCAATCAGCGTGGATGTTACGCAGATCACGCCGATGTTCACGCGAGGAATGCCGAAAAACAACTTGGAGATCTCGCAGATCGTCGACAATCTATGGGGCAAAGTATCGCAGAAGACGCTTCTTGCTCAGATCCCATTCGTCGATGATCCGGATGATGAGATCAAATCCGTGCAGAAGGAGCAGCAGGAGGCAGTAGAGCAGCAGCAGAAGCTGTTCGGCGGGCTTCCGAATACCCCGCCTGAGCCCGAAAATGAGCCCGAGGAGGAGCCGGAGGAGACAGGCGAAGAAGAACCGGAAGAGGAAGACGAGAAGCTGAAAAAGCCGGAGAATGAATGAAATACTGGGAAGAGCGGGCCGCCCGCGACATGTGGGAATACATGCGGAGCGCAGAGGACAAAGCCAATGAGATAGGCTTGCTGTATTCGCGGTCCGCACAGTATCTCACCAAAGCGGCAGACGGCATATTCGAGAAATATCAGAAGGAATACGGACTGTCCAAGGCAGATGCAAAGCGCCTGATCAACAAGCTGAAGAGCGGGAATATCCGAGAGGCAGTGGACAAGCTGCAGACGATGGAGGACAGCCCGGAGAAGACGGAGCTGATAAAGCTGCTTGACGGAGCCGCATACAGAACGAGGATAGCCCGCCTGGAGGCGCTGCAGAGACAGCTTGACGTGCTCATGGAGCAGGTCTATCAGGTCGAGAACATAGAGACGCATGATTTCTATGTGGAGCTGGCAGCGGACGTATTCGATCACAGCATGTACCGGATACAGCAGCAGGCCGGATATGGTTTCAATTTCAATCATGTCAGTCAGAAGCAGATAGACAGAGTGCTCAAGATCAAGTGGGACGGGGCCAATTACTCCGAGAGAATCTGGAGCAACACGCAGATGCTGGCGGAAGACGTCAGGCGGCAGCTCACATCCGCACTGCTTACAGGTCAGACGGAGCGGGCAACGGCAGCGGAGATCATGCACAAGTACCATCAGGGAGCAAGCAAGGCAAGGCGGCTGATCCGGACGGAATCAAACTACCTGGCAACAGGCATGCAGCAGATGGCATATGAAGAGGCCGGCATAGAGCAGTACAGGTTCACCGCGGTCCTTGATCTGAAGACGTCGGATATCTGCAGGAAGATGGACGGGAAGGTCTTCAAGGTGAAGGACCGGAAGCCGGGGATCAACTGCCCGCCGATGCACCCATGGTGCAGGTCCACAACGACAGCTGTTTTTTCGCCCGAGATAGAAGAGCGGATGAAGCGGTCAGCGCTCGACCCGAAAACCGATAAGCATATCCTGGTCCCGCGGAATATGACATACAAGGAATGGCATAAGAAATTCGTGGAGGGAAACCCGGAAGCGGAAGCGAAAGAAAAGGCGCTGAAGCATATCCGGATGGACAGGAAGCAGTTCGAAGCATACCAGAAGATCCTTGGAGACAAGGCGCCGAAGACGCTGGAGGATTTCCAGAAGCTGAAATACCAGAATCCGAAACACTTTGCAGAGCTGAGGAAGCAGTACGCGGAGAAGATGCGGGCACAGCGGAAGGAGAAGAAGGAATGAATACGCCGGTAATGGTCACATTGATCATCTGTTTGACGATCATCGTTCTCAATTACATTCCACCGAGGAAATAAGGGGCCGACGGGTCCTTTTATTTTTGCCTTTTATCGGCAGGCGTAAAAGAACCGAGGACAACACGGATGGCCTGGGCCGTTAATGGAATGGGCTGGACGCACTAAAGGAGGAAAATATGCATTACAGAGCAATCAGACGGGCATTCAGATTCGCAAGGTTCGAAGTACAGCCGGAAGGTGTTCCGGCAGGAGGCGGAGCATCTGCGGGAGGAGACGGAGCATCTGCGGGAGGAGACGGAGCAGGAAAGCAGGATCCACCGAGTTTCGATGATTTCCTGAAGGATCCGAATAACCAGAGCGAGTTTGACCGAAGGGTAGCAAAGGCGCTGGCGACAGCTCACGAGAAGTGGGAGGCCGCGAGCAACGAGAAGCTGTCCGAGGCTGAGAAACTTGCGAAAATGAACAAGGAAGAGAAGCGCGAGTACATGGTCCAGAAGAAAGAGGGGGAGCTTGCAGCGCGTGAGAAAGAGATCGCGAGGCGGGAGCTGATGGCGGAGGCCAAGAACCAGCTCACAGCAAAGGGGCTTCCTATCGAGCTCGCGGACACGCTGGACTATACGAGCGCGGACACCTGCAGCAAGTCGATTGACTCTGTACAGCAGGCGTTTCAGAAGGCAGTAGAGGCAAGGGTCGAGGCAAGGCTGAAGGGCGGAGCACCGGACAAGAAAGCGCCGGAGACAGACGCCAACAAGCAGCTCGAGGCCGAGATCCTGCAGTACATGAAAGGATGATGAAATATGGCTATTAACACTTTAGCAACAGCTACCCTGTTCCAGAAGACTCTGGATCAGCTTGCAGTTCAGGAGGCAGTTACCGGATGGATGGAGGCTAACGCTTCCCAGGTCCAGTACAACGGCGGGGCAGAGGTCAAGATCCCGAAGATGACCGTACAGGGTCTTGCAGATTACGACAGGGACAACGGATATGTCCAGGGCGCAGTCACCATGGAGTACGAGACTTTCAGGATGACTCAGGACAGAGGCCGTAAGTTCCAGCTTGATGCAATGGCAGTGGATGAGGCAAACTTCATACCGACCGCAAGCACCGTCATGGGCGAGTTCCAGAGGACTTTCGTCGTTCCGGAGATCGATGCATACAGAATCAGCGCGCTGGCAACCAAGGCCATCACCGCAAAACAGGCGTCCGAGTTCAAGCCGGAGATCGGCAAGACTACCGGCGTGCCGGCATTCGTTGAGTTCAAGACCGCGCTCAAAGAGGTCAGGAAGCATTACCAGGGACCGCTGGTCGCTCATGTTTCTTCTGACTTCCTGCTTGCGCTGCAGCTTGAGCTGGCAGACAAGATCCATACGGTCACGTTCGCAGTCGGCGGGATCAACACTCAGGTCCCGAGCATAGACGGCGTGCCGCTGATCGAGACTGCATCCGACCGCATGTATTCCGCTATCACCATGAATGATGGTACTACCGCTGGGCAGGAAGTAGGCGGATACAAGAAGGCAACCGACGCGAAGGATGTCAACTTCCTGATCGCGTCCCGTATCGCTCCGCTTGCAGTTTCCAAGCAGGACAAGATGCGTATCTTCACGCCGGACAACTACCAGAAGGCAAACGCATGGGCGATGGATTACCGCAGATTCCATGATATCTGGGTAAGAGACAACACCGTCAACCAGCTGTTTGTCTCCACCGTGGCAGCAGCGTAAGGAGGTAAGTGCAGATGCGATTCGTGAGGGATAACGTGGAGAGGGTCACAGATGACAAGGCAAAGGCCGAGGAGCTGCAGGCCCTGGGATACGTTGAAGTGAAGGAAGAAGCAGAAAAGCCGGTCCGCAAGACCAGAGCAGGGGGCAGGAAATGACAGATGTGGAAACCATCACACGCTTACAGGCGCTTACGGGGTCCGCTGATACTGATCTTCTGACGGCGCTGCATGCAGAAGCCGTTGACTTCGTGCTTGCCTACACGAACCGCACGAGCATGATATCTCAGCTGGAAAAGCCTGTGCGGGATCTCGCAGTCATAGCCTATAACCGTATGGGCACAGAAGGCGAGGCATCCCGCTCAGGATCCGGCGAGTCATACAGTTTCGACAACGCGCCGAAACAGATCTATGACGTGCTCAACCGGTATCGTCTGGCGCGAGTGGGAGGTGTCGTTCATGAGGCTAAAGCATAACCGCCTGAAGACAGTTTATTTGTATCAGGCGCAAGTTGTGAGGGATGCGGAAGGCGGGAAGTACAATTCCTTTGCAGATCCGAAGGAAGTAAAGGCGGAAACATGGGCCGGCGTGGGAGATCTGCAGCAGGAAATGTACGGAAAGACGCTCCCCAACATCCGCAATTTCCGTCTTGACGGCAGCTTCACAGAGACGCACGAGGGAAACGGCAAAACCTTTTTCACGCTGAATGGAGACATACAGATCACAGCCGGAGACGGGATATCGCTCAGTGGGGGCACAAAGCCGGAATACATCATCAAGGCGATCTATCCGTATCGATGGCTGACGATAGAGGCGGAGGCCGTGACGACATGAATGTATCGATAGAAGGCGATCTCAACCTGAAAGAGAAGGCGGATGAGGCAGATGCAAAGCTGTATTCTGCAGTCTCGCAGGCAATCGAGATCGTCCGCGAAGAAGCCGTGGCAAGAGCGCCGACAAGCGGAGCCACAGGGGGCGGCGAGCTTCGGAATTCTATCTTTGCAGAGACGAACCGGGAAGGGGAAGACGAGGTAACAGCTACCTGCTGGACGTATAAGGAATACGCGCCATATGTGGAGTTTGGCACTGGGCCGAAAGGTGCAGCCAATCACAGCGGCACGAGTCCGGACGTGGCAGTTGCATACAGATCTTCTCCCTGGTGGGTCCATGAAGGAACAGGAGAAAACGAGGTAGACCGCGCTACCGGAGAATTCTATCACTGGCCTTACATAGACACGGAACAGGGGCGTTTCTACCACATCAGCGGACAGGCGGCACAGCCGTTCATGTATCCAGCGCTGAAGAACAATGAGGACTCAATCGTTGAGTTTATCCGAAAAGGGGTATTTTAGGCATGAAGAACGTAAAGGACCAGGTATATAAGGCTTTAGCTGACACATTCGGAGAGGATCATGTTACAGACACCTATCCGAAGGACTGGGCCATTCTTCCTGCAGTCGAGTACACCGAGGAGGACAACTCAGTGTATGAGCATACATTCGAGGGAGAAATGCCGCACGAGGACAAGTCCCGCGTAAGGTACAAGGTCGATATCTGGCATAATAAGAGTACGAGCGCAGCAGCAATACAGGCAGACACAGCGCTTTCCGCACTTGGGCTGAAACGTATCGCATGCGGCGACGTGCCCGACCCGAGCGGGCTGAAACATAAAGTAATGAGGTACGCGGCGATCATCGATTGTGAATCGGATCGTGTGTACTGGGATGAATAAGAAGGAGGAATAACAAATGCTTGCTAATGGTGCAAAACTGGGATACAGCGAAACCGAGCCTACCGGCAGCACAACTGCATATACCGATCTTCCGGGTCTGAAGGAGATCCCGGATATGGGCGAGGATCCGACGTGGGTAGACAACACCACCCTGACAGACGATCACATGCAGTACGAGAAGGGTATCGGAGATTACGGCGATCTGACGTACAAGTTCAAGTACGACAACAGCAAGGCCGATTCTCCGTACAGGAAGATGCGTGCTCTTGAGGAATCCGGCAAGAAGGCATACTTCCAGGAGACGCTGCCGGATGGAACCAAGACCGCATTCCCGTCTTACGTTTCTGTAAAGCGTACAGGCGGAAGCGTCAACGGAGTCATTGAGTTCAATCTGGCTCTTAGACTTGCAGGCAGCCCGAAGGTCACTGATCCGGCAGCCTGAAGCACAACCACACCAAGGGCGGGCCAATAACCCGCCCGCATTATTTATATATCTGGGAGGATAAAAAGCATGGCAACGAAAGTAAGGAATATTTCTGCAGGCCTTGACGAAGAGGAAGAGCAGCCGGCAGTCGAGACGGAAGCGACAGAGGAAGTGGCGGAGAAGAAGGCCGCGTTCTCCTACTGGACCGTTGGCGGGAAGGATTACAAGCTGAAGCTCACCACAGAGCAGGTCATGAGGCTTGAGACGAAGTATGGCAAGAATCCGATTACGCTCATCATGTCGGATGATATGCCGCCGCTCAGTGTAATGCTGACATTCGCACAGGCCGCGCTTACACCCTGGCATCATGGAATCAAGTATGAGGACGTCCGCAAGCTCTATGACAGGTATCTCGACGAGGGCGGCAGCATGACGGATTTCTATAACAAGATCCTGGGAAGGTGCTTTGCTATATCGGGTTTTTTCTCTCGAGATCAGAAGGAAGCAATTCTGAAGGAGATCGACGCGGAGTAATCGACCAGATCCGCGACATGTACCCAACAGCCCTGGACTGCGGGATCATGCCTCAGCAGTTCTGGAATATGTCTGTAACAGAGATAGTGGACTGCGTGGACAGCTTCAGGCGCCGGCAGAGGCAGCAGCAGAAGCAGGATCTCAGCATTGTGCACGAATTAGTTGCCATGTTAAGTATGTCGTTCAATGGAGGGCTGAAGCCGCTCACAGAGCTATATCCGGAGCTGTTCGCGGAAGAGATACAGGCGGAGCAGACGGCGGATGTAGCAGAATCGCGTCACAGATGGGCGGCAGCCATGCAGCAAAGGTACAAAGGATGAAAACAGAGACTTTATCCGTTGTCATCACAGCCAATAACTCATCATTCAAGAAGGCGCTCAGGGAAACTCAGAGCGCAGTCAATGGACTTTCAAACAGCGTAAATAAGCAGAGCAAAAATCCATTCCAGAAGGCCACAGAAGGGGCGCAGGGGCTCGGTAGGAGTATCCGCGAGGCCGGTACATCATCCATCAATACAGGAGGCGTGAAAGAGCTTGAAAAGGCACTCGCACAGGCCGAACGTCAGGCAGATGCACTCCGCAGGAAGATGGAGATCCTGGACGATAAGGGCAAGGCGCAGGAATTATCGCCGGCATATAAGGATCTTACCGGGAAGTACGAGGAAGAGAGTAAGCGGCTTGCTACTCTCCGCCAGCAGTACAACGAACACGCCATGCCGAATGGACAGTCATTCGGAAAAGGCGGTTATGATATCGGGGCAGCGCTCGATCAGCAGACGGCGAAGGTGGCAGATCTGAAAAGGCAGCTTGATGATCTGAGAAATTCCGGCGGCAAGTACCAGCCAACCGCGGAAATGGAATCTCTCGCAAATCAGGCAGACGCAGCTGAACAGAAGGTGGCAAGCCTCAAGGAACAGCTTGAGTCCGCAGGAGACGCGGGCAGCACCATTCAGAAGGCAGGGAAGGAAGCCAACAAGTTTGGCGCCATCCTGAAGTCTCTGGGGGCCGCCGCAAAGAATACGGGAAGCATCATCAAAAACGCGTTTGCAAAGGCCGGGTCCGTTATTGGCAAAGGTGCAGCGGCTATTACGAAGAACAGGGGAGCATTCAAGTCGCTCCTTAACCGTTATGTATCCGGCATTCCGATCATAGGCCGGTTCACAAGAGAGCAGAACAAAAGCCATATGACCATGCAGAAGGGCATAAGAATGCTCCTCATGTATGGATTCGGCATCAGATCATTGTATTTCCTGGTCAATAAGGTCAGAAGTGCAGTATCGGAGGCCATGAAACACCTTGCAGCCGTGGACAGCAGCGCAAACAGGAGCATGTCGGAGCTCACGTCTTCTCTGACCATGCTCAAGGGCTCGCTTGCATCGGCGTTTGCTCCTATCCTGGAGACGATAGCACCTATCCTGTCTGGATTCATCCGTCAGCTGGCGGACGCGATCAATGCAGTGGGCGCATTCTTCGCAGCACTGACAGGACATTCTACATACAAGAAGGCCGTGTATAACATGGTCAGCTATGGGGCCGCGACAGATAAAGCCACAAAGTCAACGAAGGCCCTGCAGCGTACTATCCTCGGATTCGATCAGATCAACAAGCTGGATGACAACAGTGGAAGCGGAGGGTCCGGAGGAGGAGGAGGAGCCGGCGGAGGAAACGGCGGCTTTGCATGGGAAGACGCGACAATCGGGGACAACATCAACAGTTTCGCTGATATGGTCCGCAAAGCATGGCAGGATGCGGACTTCACCGAAATCGGAAACATCGTTGCTCAGAAAATTGCAGATTCTCTGAATGCTATCCCGTGGGGGAAGATCCAGAATGTCTGCAACAAGATTGCAAAGAGCGTCGGCACATTCATCAACGGAGCACTTGGCAATAAGGATCTGTGGCCCGCACTGGGAAATACCATTGCAGAGGTAATAAATACATACATCGGGACCGTATCGACATTCTTCAACACTGTCCAGTTTGATAAGCTGGGTGAGGATATCGGCACGATGATCAAGACCGCTATCGGCAGGATCAGATGGACGGGAGAAGGAGGCCTCGGCAACTATCTGTCATCCCTTCCGGATGCGATCATCGATACAATAACTGGATTCACGCGCAATTTCAAAGCCAGCGATTTCCGCATGCTGGGAAGCAATATTGCCAGGGCTATCAATGATGCGATCAGGCGGACAAGCTGGGAAGACGCCTTCCCTGATGCAATTAAGATTGCAAATGGTATCCTCAGCGCATTGAATGGCTATATGTCTACCAGAAACTGGGGAAGCATTCTGAATAAGATTGCAGACGGGATCCCGAAGAAAGGTGACAAGTCCTGGTCCGACCTGGGCAGCAATATCGGAGAGGCAATCACGCATGGCCTTGATGCAGTAACAGGCATCGCAAATGGCCTTGCAAATGTATTCCGCAGGATAGACTGGGAAACCGTATTCACTGCAATGGTCAAGCGCCTGAACCGCTATGACGGATGGGAGAAGCTGGGCAATTCTATCGGAAATGTCCTTGCATCTGCGCTGTCGAATATTGCCGGGATCCTTTCAGGCCTTATCCGCGTATTCAAGGCGATCAAGTGGAAAGAAGTCCTTGAGGGAATGAAAGAGTCATTCAAGCAGTATATCAAGGACAACAAGGGTACACTTGGAAAGGACCTTGGAGAGATCATAAGCGCTGGGCTCACAATAACAGGGGCCATCTTTGCTATCGAAGTTGCAAAGATGACGATCAAGAATACTGGGCTTGCGCTCTTGAGCAAAATCGCGGGAGCTCCAGTTGCAGGAGCCGGGAAGACACTGGGATCATTCGTCAAGAACATAGCCATGGTAGGCGGGATCGTCCTTACGATCAGTACGATCAAGGACATCATCAACGCCAGTACGAAGTCTACACTCACCATGCCGGATGAGATCAAGACAAGCCTTAAAGGAGGAGCCGCAGGCGCTCTTGTTGGCTTCAAGTTTGCCGGCGTAAAGGGAGCGCTTATCGGATTTACAGTAGGTGCTTCGCTGTCGTTCATCGTCCAGGAGGCAGAATTTGGCAATGTCGCGCATGCTCTGTCGAAAGGCTTTAACGATATGGTCAACAGTCTTCCGGACAGTGTTGCTAATTTCTTCTTCCCTAGGAAAAAGACGCAGCATAGGGCAGAAACCTATCAGTCACCGAAAGAGATCCTGTCCGGGGCGGAAACGCTGAGCGAGCCGAGCGATAACCTTCATTATCTTGATCCTGCATCATGGTTCAGAAGAAAACAGGCAGAAAATCAGCAGCATTTTAAGGATCTGGAGGATAACAGATCCGGAAACAAGAATGCCAAAGTCGCTCCTGACACGCTGGTAGGAGTCGGCGGAGAAGTAACCGTCAGCGCCAAGGTCGACCCGAAACCGGTATGGAAGACGATCCAGGACTTCATGACGAACAATGTCATCAAGTCTATCGTCCATACTACCGATTCACTGTCCAGCAACCCGATATTCAATCTGATCCAGAGATTTTTTAAGAACAATAAGTTCTCATCCTGGTTCAAGACGAGTGATGCCAATTCCAGCACGCCGATGTTCAGCCTGATCCAGAGATTTTTCAGAAATAATAAGGTGAAGGCCGGAATGAAGACGGATGATGAAAGCTCCGGAAATGTCCTTTTCCAGAATGCAGCTAATTTCATGCGGAAGAACAAGATCTTTGCATGGCTGAGGACAACGCAGGAAGACAGCGGAGGAAATGTATTCAGCGTGGC
>Ga0256871_1000660_pt1 | contig 15104 bp, 5 predicted proteins | sample RumenRJG_07RNA_FD_185439 | JGI IMG/M metagenome (GOLD analysis project Ga0256871, IMG submission 185439) | Metatranscriptome of bovine rumen microbial communities from Lethbridge, Alberta, Canada - Rumen RJG_07 (Metagenome Metatranscriptome) | ecosystem: Host-associated > Mammals > Digestive...
GGCTTCTGCCAGCGCAGGGGACTGAAATGCCGCGCGTAATTGTGACCGGCGATCACCAGATTATTTTTGTAGACTGACCCAGTATACCGGCAGGGAGCCACCTTCAGCCTCTTGTAATCCCATTCTTCCATGACCGGAAGCTTCAGTCCGGCGGAAGCGCACTCCAGGTAGCCGATATAACGGTACCCGTCAATCTCGATTGTGGGCATCTGCCGGTCCTCCAAAAGAGAGTCCCCGGAACTGTCCTTCTGAGAAATATCTCCTGCCCCGTCATTAGATGCATCCGGCGGATCAGGAATCTGCTCCTCCAGAGCAGAGAGGACCTTCGAGGAGCGTTTTCCCGCCTGATCCGACTCCCACACATTGTATAAGACAAGAACAAGAGCCGCCGCAAGAAGCAGCAGCCCCGTAAACAGCCAGACTTTCCAGCCGGCACGTTTTTTTCTTTTTTTATCACTCACGCCTGGTTTTTCTTCCTTATGTAATATGGTAATTATTCAGCACCCATGCCATGTTCCACAACCACTCATCCATTTGTAGAGACATCGTGCTCACTGCTTCCGGGTATTCTCCCGCCCGCCTCTGCTCTTTGTCCAGACAGCCGCCAGGAGACAAGCCAGTCCGGCGAGCACCAGAACCGGAACGGACCACCAGAGCTGTCCGGTCTGCGGAAGTTTGCCCGATACGGTCGATGTGACAGATGTGGACTTCTTCGTGTTCGTGATCACGATCTTCGCTCCGTCCCGTGACACAGCCTGCGTGTACCCGTTGGGAACTCCTGTCTCTACTGCCTGATAGACATAACCTTGCGGCAGATCTTTCCAGGTATAGGACCAGTTGTTGTCCGCGCTCAGCGTCTGCGTGTCAACCACCGAACTCTCCGCGCTGTTCCGCCGAACCAGAGCGACCTTGACGGACGCCGGTCTTCCGGAGCCTGTTCCGTCCTTCCAGACCTTATACACGCTGTACTGCGTGGTCTGTGGAACCTCCGCCGGTGCCTTTTCCTCCGTGTCCAGCGAGCGTTGTTCCTGCCCGTCTACCGTATATGGGAGATACGCAACAACCGGAGAAAACTCCAGCAAGTTTCCGTTCTCCGCCTTCGGCGTGCCAAGCACCAGATACAGGCCATCCGAAAGATCAGACCACTGGCAGACTCCATCGGTGACCGTCTGCGCCGCCGCTGCCGGTGATGGCTGATTCTTGCCGATGTAGGCAGAGAGTGTGGTGCCCAGCGCCTCCAGGCCGTCTGTCGAGAGATCGTTGACTTCCACTCCGGCGGAAGCAAAGTCTTTTGTCAGGGAGAAAGTGCCATCATCGTTTTTCTGTGCCACCTGATAAAGCGTAAACTGCGCTCCCTCCGTGTCGGAGTGCAGGCGGATACTGTTCTGCCCGGATTCCTGCGCCGCCACCGGTACACCGGAGCATAGCAGGCACAAGCTGCAGAGCAGAACCAGCAGACAGGAAAGAATTCTCCACCTTCCTCTTCTGCCATTGGAATACTTCATCTCCTGGTCTCTCCGGTCACACCCCGGACGCACGGACATCCTTTTTGCTTTGTCTATCAGTCGCAACTTTTCTGAAATCATAGCGCATCACCTGTCTTATCGATGTGTCAATGTGAATTTCATCCCGAAAAACGGGACAGATCTTTATCTCTCCGACTTGCCAGAAGCCACCGGGACGTGACTCTGCGATCTTCTCTTCCGCGCGCGGCTGTTGAGAAACACCCACAGCATTAGTATAAGAAGAATTACCGCCGTGATCACCGGCGCCACCACCAGCGGGCTGATCTTTACCGCGTCCGCCACGATACGGACGTCATCCGCCTCGTTGGGAATCCTATGTCCCCGTACCAGGAGTCGATGGGTATTCACACCGTAGGGCGTGCAGGTGACAAGCGTGCAGTAATCCTGCCCTTCCTCAATCGAGAGATCCTGCAGCTCATCCGGAAGAACCGTCCGGATCTGGTCCACCTCATAGGTCAGTGTCTGGTCCAGTATATTCAGGGAGAACGTATCCCCCTCCTGCAGCTGATCAATATCCGTGAACAGCCGGGCGGAGGGAAGTCCCCGGTGACCGGAGATCACTGTGTGGGTGTTCTGTCCTCCTACCGGGAGTGATGTCCCCGGAATATGGCCGACGCCCACCTCCAGCACCGCCTCGTCCGTCCCGTGATAGATGGGAAGCTCCACCTGGATCTTCGGGATGGTGACATAGCCCATCATCCCATCGCCGGTGATATTCAGCAGACTGTCATACTCCCTCTGCTCCTCCTCGGAGAGGTCGTGAGGCATGGATCCATTCTGAAACAGCTTCTCGTTATATTCTTCCGCCGCCTCAAGGAACTTCTTGTTTTTCTCCTCAGAATAATCCGCGACCTGCTGGACATAGGAGGCGACCGCGTAGGTCTGGTGGAGACTGTTCCACCAGTTGCTGACCGCCGGATACAGCAGTAGGGACAGACCCGCCAGGAAGATAATCACCAGAAGTATCGTTGTACTCTTTTTCTTCACTGCGGGTTTCTCCTTAACACTGCATCAACAAAAATCACGCCATCCGCGGCGGAATTCCGCCGCGGAAAAGACGTCCCTCCGGCGGCAGAAGCCGCCGGGAAAACAATTCATTACTTCCTGCTCATTCTCTTTCTTGTGATCAGATTATCCGTCAAATCCCCTGCCGGATGTTCGGAGCTATTGTTGTAGGGATCCTTTGTATACCCTCGATTTTCAAGACTCTTCCAAATAACTTTTTTGGATAATATCCCTGTCTTGTCAGCAAAGCGTTTTGTATTTTTCACGCAAATTAGTATCCACCAATGACAATTCCCTCACCTGCTACTTTACCGGGCCGAATTTCTTAATCGGCCAGATGCGGATCCACAGTTTTCCGATCATATTTTCCTTGGGGATACAGCCCATCGCCTTTGTCCGGGAGTCAATGGAAACATCCCTGTGATCACCTAAAACAAAAACTGTTCCGTCCGGAACCTGATAGGGAAAGTCAATATCGCAGTTTCCCAGGCTCTTCTCCTTTACATAGGGTTCATCCAGAAACGTGTCATTGACATAGACATTACCGGATTCATCTATACTCACCCAGTCCCCGGCCGTGGCGATAACCCGCTTGACAAGCACCTTGTTGTTATAATAAAAGGCAGCTAAATCGCCCTGATTTACATTTTTGTCTTTCAGGGCAAGAACAATATTTCCCTCATCCAGGGTCGGCGTCATGGATGTTCCGACAATCCGCAGAATCGGAAGAACAAGTGTGGCGATCAGCACCGCCGATGCGGCGACTGTGATAAGAATAAAGATGGTACTTCGCAGAGTATCGCGAAACTTCCGCTGATAGGCAATCCGATCTATCTCCGTCTGCAGCTCTTCTGTCGTCAACGACATCTTCTCTCCGGGAGACTGCCTCTTCTTTTCGGAAATCTTGTCCCTTTTCGGCTCCTCGGTCTTTGCAGAAGCATTGTCTTCCTGCAGTCCCTTCTGCCTTGCAGAAGATTTATCTTCCCTCGAATCCTCCTGCTTTGCAGAGACTTCGTCATCTGGCAGATTCTTATGCTCTTTAAAAAATTTAGGCATAGTCTGATGATCCTGCTTCTCAAAATTATAAGCGAGCGGATATCACAATATTAAATAATTGTAAGCTCACGTTCGCTTAATTATAAAGTAAGAATACCACTCATTATTCAATTTCTCAACCAACTTTCCCTTGAAAAAGTCTGAAATAATAGAGTTATTTTTGTGCATCCTTACAAAATTAAGCACATATTGTACTAATTAAGATACACTTATTTTTGTCCTTTCCGTGCAGTCTTTGCGCTGTTCAGATTCTTATTTCCTGCTGCCATTCTTTATCACCTCAAAACCAGATGGTCATACATCATTCTCATGTTTCCGCAATATCTCCTGCTTCCGATCATATTCCTCAAAATACGCAGCAAGCGCTCGTTCAACCACAGTAGTCTTTAGCTGCCCTGCTTCCTCGCATACTTCCTGAAGCTTTTTATATATCGGAGTCTCTATGCGGACATTAAGATAAACGCCATCTTTTTTCGCTCTGGCCATCGTTATTCTCCTCTATCGTAAATGCAAAATACTGGACATTTACATTATATCACAATTGGCTACTTGTTTCAATCTGAAAATACCGCCTTGTATTAGTTCCAGCTAACCGTACCCTAAAAGAAAAAGCTGATCCTCAGTTTCCTGAAGACCAGCCTCTCTGTTTATCTTGTGTTAAATTGTTCTCCGTCTCCTCCACAGCAATACACCCGCTCCAAGGATCAGGATGCTGCCGAGGATCGTGAAGAGGCGTGTTCCGGGGCCGCCGGTATGCGGGAGGGCGGCACCGGGTGTGTTGCCAACGGTGAGTGTGTATGTTTCAGCATTATACTGAAGTTTGTCATTCTCAGTTAATGTTCTTGTCTCCCATTCCGTGACGATTTTACTGGTATCCTTTGTCAGCAATGAAACGGATCTGTTTGATATGTGAATATAGATTTTCCCATCATCAACCAGAACATATCCGGCGGGAACCTTGGTTTCACTTATCTCATAGTATCCATCTTCAATATCAGAAATTGATGTGGCTCCATCATTTTTTGTAAGTCCGGAAACCTTTGTGACAGCTCCGTCCCCTGTCAGATAAGTTCCTTTTCCTTCCGGATCCAGCTTTATCAGAGTAAACTGCGCGTCTTTCAATGGCGTAGTCATATCAGATGCATCAACCTTAAGAATATTGAGATCGATATTGTTCAGTCTGTAAGTATTGGTAATGGTCCCTTCATGCTGACTTGCGGCGGAAGCTGTTACCGTATACGTTGTGGTACTGACAAAGGTATAGTTCTCGATCTCGATCTTACCTGTGGACGTATCCTCCTCAACGGTATAGGTATACCCGGTATCAAGGCCGGTAAATGTTACGCTGCCACCATTGTTGAAGGTCCAGGTCGACGCGTCAGCCAAAGAAGACACCCATCCATAATCAGAGTTGCTCGTCCACCGCAAGTATTGGTCTCCCCGTTTCAGACGGATCGTAAATTCCCGGCTGATCTCCAGTGGTGTATTGTTTTCATCAACAACACTCTTAATCACCTTCAAGCTTGCATATTGCGGAATGGTGACAGGCGTATTATTGATTGTCACCACAGTATTGTTGTTCGACTCATTGCGGGTATATTTTACCTCCTTCGTGTTACCGGGAACCTCTTCAACAACATAATAATAGTACTTCGCTCCCGTCTCCGGATCAGACGCGGCAAGTCCTGTCCACTGATAATGCCAATTGTTACCCGCATTAAGTATTTGCTCCTCAACAAAGTCAGCCTGGGTGAATGCCGGATAGTCGTCCGCGCCTTCAATTACAAGGGTGGTATCGGAGGCCTCATGTTCCATGGCGACTGTTGTTGAAGAAGGTACTATTGCCCTGGTATTTAGTACCGGTATGTCTCCGGTAAGTCTGGCACTGCTCGGTCTTACCCCCGTATCCAATATGCCAAACAATCTTCCCAATACATTGGCAACAACTGGCGCATTTACCGTGATGGTCCTGTTCTCTCCTTCGGCAAGTATGATATGGATATTCACATTAGGCTGAGCCGAGTCTCCCCACTGGTCTACACTTTCTGCTCCGGAAATCTGGCTGAAAGTTGCAACGCCAAGCTGAACAGTAAATTCTCCTGCAGGCAGGTTGGATATCGTATTGCTATTACCGCTTTCCATCCAGCCGCCAAAATTACCATAATTAACATTGTGGCTTAACTGATTGATCCAGATCCCACGACCTGAATTGTTGACCAGAGTAATGCTTCCCGTTCCTTCCGGCTCATCTCCCTTTGCTTCAACTGATACGTTGATGGTCACATTTGAATCGCCGGCAGCGATATCTCCAAGAAGCAGCTCAGCGCCATTCGCATTGAAAGAATGACCGGAGCCTGTCACATTCACATTGAAGCTATTCTGCAGATTATATCCGTTGTATCCAAGCTGGACGAACAGGTTGTTTCCTGTTGTCGGAACGCCGCTCCAGATAAATGTCTGGGTGTTTCCGCTGGAGGAAGTAGCCGCTGTTATTCCGGTTCCGCTCCAGCCCGAGTAGAACAAGTTATGATAAGAAGCGCCAGGATTGTTTCCGTTCAGCCACGTTACATTAACCGTAATTGTTCTGCCATCCTGCTGTTCCGTTACCAGTCCGGAAACATTAACGGTTTGTGTTTCCGCATCATCCACAGTAAACTGCGAATCATTTAAAGTAACGGTATAGCCCTCGGCCACTTGTGGGTCTGTAAAGCTGATCGTTGGGGTTGTACCTTTCTCCAGCCTTACCGTGCCAGTCCAGAGATCATTATCACCGTCCTTCACGAGTGAAACGGTCTTGCCTCCCACAGTAGCTGTTATTGAAGAATCCGTAATCTTTTCATAGTTGTTTCCGAAGCTCAGGTTGATTGTTGTCAGGCACAGCTCGTCCGCTGGGATTTCCGTGGTTCTGTAAAGTTTCACGGTCACGGAATCCGCGTATGGAGTATTGTTGGCCCAGGTCTTTGTCACGTCAACGCTGACCATTTCGTTTGTAAGCGTTGCTTCATAAACTGCGCCGGTTTCTGTCGTTTCAGACTGGTCGCCGGATTCCTGTCCTTCGTCCCCAGTCTGACCATCATCCCCGTCAAGCTGCTGCCCGTCTGCAGTCTTTTCCGTAAAGTCAACTGTCTGCTCTGTGAAGTCGACATCGACGCCGTTTTTCTTAACTGCAGTTTCTTTTACACTGTAAGTATAAACCACAGGATACACAGTTCCGGCTGTCAGGGTCACACCCTTTTCCGCCGCTGCCGTCACATCCTCTTCGGATGCAGTAAAGAAACCGTACAATGGCAATCCATCCAGCGACAGATTATGATTGCCTTCTTCCAGTGTGCCGGTTGCCTGTGGATGTACGCTGTCATTGGTGAGCCCTTCCATAGATGAATTTGGCTTCACCATATTCACTTTCTTGATGGCCTCTCCATAGTAGTATTCTGGCGTCCCACCGTTCAGATTAACACCGGCCAAGTGGAAATTCTGGATCAGCTGATAATATACAACGTAGCCGGATGGCCAGGTCGTCCCTGTTCCCAATCCGGTCCATTCCTTATTTAATTCCAGAGTGCATTCTTCTCTCTCATTTGTAACTGTGTTTTTCTCACTCAGTACGCCTGCACTGCCCTGGGTGTTGTCATCAATTGCCTGATGACCGTCCTGCTCTTCTGCTGCTATCACACTGTTGAACCAGTCGGGCGTACTTACCTCTACCGCACGGTAATAAAGCTGGGCTATTAAAGAGTCCGCCGGATCTGCAGCTTCCGAAACAACTTTTGTGACATCCAGTCCTTCCCATGTATATGACCATGCCGCAGCACTGCCGTACCAGGCCTCATCTGAAAGAATGGAGCCCTCCGGCTTGTCAAGAGGAAGCGCAACACTGCCCGGGCTTGCGGATTCAGCCGCCTGCCAGCCTTCGTTGCTTGCATAATTGCACCATGTCTCCGCTGCTTCACTACTGTCTGCTCTCACCCAGTTCTCATGATCCGCGGAAACATAATCCACTCCGCCTTCTGTCTTCTCATAGCGATAACGCTGCTGGAGCATGACAACAACCTGCTTGGAGCCATCCGTCGGATATCTTCCTGTCACAGAGCTCTGGCCACCGGTCGAGTTCTGCTTTCCATAAAATGCTTTCGTCACGGTGTAGCTGGTAGATGGGCTCGTACGGTTGGTGACCTTGAGCCTATTCTCACCTTTTGCACCGATAGTAATACTATTGCCTGCATAGTCATTCATGCCGACTGGCGCACCGGTATAAGCGCCTCCATCGGCCGTTCCGACCCATTTGTCATAGAGCGGTTTGAATGTGCCGTTGACATTCGTCCGGTACTCTCCGCTCAAAGTCCTGTATCCCACTTCCTGAATGTAATAATGGTATTTGCCCGTCTCAGAAAGTGCGCCAAGCAGTGCACGATTGACCTTGATAGAGTTCTCCCAGATTCCGCTGCTGTCAGGTCTGACGATCAGCGCATTGCGGTTCAGATCTATTTCGGCCGGATCGTTGACATACATCTGCCAGTTTTGGTTATTGCGGATATCATTGGCGATGATGGATGTGAAGTCTTCCGGCGCACCGTCTCCGGACGTACGCCAGATCTTCACATAGACCGCAGAAGCAGCCGGATCACCGATCCATTCCTTGTCAATAATCAGGTCGGATGCCTGGAAGTTGGCGATACGCTTCTCATCCTGGCCGTGGAATGCTTTCGGAAAAGCATCCATTGTTCCAGTCGGTCCATAGGCTTTGACCGGGGTGATGGAGCTGAACCAATCCCATTCCGGATAAGGCGTACGATTCAGATCTTTATAGACATTGGTCTCGCGGACGCAGTACCAGTATTCCACCGGAATGTCTTCCCCGTTTTTGATATAGAAGCCGTAGCCCGGCAACCCGGCGCCGCCTGCGTCGACATTGGTCGCATCTCCCTGGTTGTCCTCGATCCGGAAATGCCAGTCTCCGCCCGCGTCGTGCAGCCAGAAGATGTCATTCTCGCCGCGATAGACGACCGCATTACCGTTCTCGTCATAACCACAGAGCATCTCCTCGCTGTAATCCCTCCAGACAGGCACATTTGACTCATTGCCTGACGCATCCAGCCACTTTCCATCCGGAGCCTTGATCGCACGGATGACCTTGAAGCCGAGTATCGCATTTCTCTTCATGTCGGAAGTCGCGGTGACATTGTTCCAGGAACCTGCTTCCTCCAATTTGAAGAACTGCTTCTGGATATCCAGCTGCATATAGTTGTTCATCTTGTTGCAGATGGTGATGGTTCCGCCATCCTCAGCCAGATCTGAACCATTCAGCGCAGCAAAGTAACCCTGGTGCCCGGCATTGGTCTGCTGCCCCTTGGAATTAATATAGTAATAGAACTGCCAGGATGTGGTAATACCATCCTTTGTCGCAGAGCCTTCTCTTACATCCTCCACAACATAGTATTTCACCGCACGGGATGTGCTGCCATCAAGCTTGGTGGATGGCAGTGTTTCCGGGCAGATCCACTCCAGAGAATTTCCCTTCAGTTCGATATGCTCATACCTTGCATGTGTGTTTTCATTTTCATAAACCCAGCCTTCATTTCCATCCGCCCAGGCTTGATAAAGAGTAAATTTCACAGCCGGGAAACCGGTAGTATCCGGTACACCACGCCAGTATTTTTTCACGATCAATCGATTGCTCGGACCATTTACGGCAACAATCATGTCGTCATGTTCAATCTGGTGATCCGAATCACCGGAAAGTACAGTTGTCGGGTTTCCGGAAGAATCCGCACGGAAGTATTGTGCAAACCCCTTTGGATTGCTTTCTTTTTCTACCAGATAATATTCGTAGAAGGTGACATTTTCCTGATCGTCATCATCTCCGGCACTTGTCTCGCTCCGGATCAGATCGTCAAATGCCACATGCCAGTTGTTGCTGCTGTCCAGACGAATAGTCTCTCTGTAGGACCTGTCGGGAATAGGAGTGGTGCCCGCACCGGTATCCAAAACCCTGGCCATCTGCGACGCTACCAGAACATCCTGTCCGGAAGTGATTGTAAACACAGTATCCTGCGTTACAAAGAATTCCTGAGAACGAACCAGTGCATTGCTCTGATTCTCACCCGCTGCTGTAACCGTAAGTGTCGATACACGGCTGTCATTGGCCAGCCTGACCGGATGATCCGATGTAAATACGGCTGACTGATCCGTATTATGAGGCAGGAAATTGCCGCCAAGATACAAGCCGACATTCGGCTGCACCTCAAGTGTATCGACAACGGTATCTCCGTTCTTGATCGTGATGGTGACAGGATCCGCCGTCCTGTCCGCATCGGACATATGGCTGATGTCGCAGTACTCTGTGTGTACAAATCGCCTCAGTTCAAATTCTGCCCAGTAGGACTCATCTCTCGTATCCGGTGTTCCGTCGTCGTTAATATCCCACTGCTTGTCAAGGGTCACATCGATGTATTCCTTCTGGCTGATGTTCCTCAGCGCATTTGTGACATCGACGTAGTAGTTGGTGTCCGCTTCATTCTCTTCTGCCGTGTTCCCTTCTTCGGTTTCGCCGGCGTCATGCGGATAGAACGGATGATAGTGCGTGCTCTCATCCGGGTCATTGTATCCGTCCGTTTCGCTCCAGGAATAGAGGATAACACCGGTAGAGGCATTGATGACGCGGTAGGATGTCTCCTCCAGCGAGTACTGATAGCGGAATGTATTGCCGTTGGAATCCGTACCGTATTTCGGCAGATTTTTAAAGGTGATTGCTTCGATCTTATCGATCTCCTGCTGCGTCAGCGTTGTGTCGCCGGAAAGATACCGATTGATCAGCTCCTGTGTGATCCCGTCCATGTCGGATTTGTTGATCGTCATGGTCTGGACAGGCGTCACATCCTGGAAACTGACAGAAGGTCTTGCCTCGCCCTCATAGAGCGGCGCCCACTGGAGCTTGAAGCTTGCCTGCCAGTCATAATTCTCATGCCCTTCCCCATCGAAGTCAGGCCATGCTTTGATCACCGGCACGTCGACCTTCGGGGATTCATAGACGTTATATACATAGAATTCCAGAAAGTCGTTGGTGTAGGTCTGTCCGTCACTGTATCCGGGATGATCGCCGAGGATCTCCGGAACGCTGCCATAGCTTCCCTGTCCGTTTGAATAGGTCGGGCTGACATGCATGTAGTTGTCATTCGGATGATTTCTCCATGCATATTCCGTTAAAATATAGGTTTCCTTATAATCCCATCCTTTTCCGCTTGTATCGGTAATATGCTCTGTGATGCTGTCCGGATCTTCGGAAATATAATACACGCCCGGGGTGACGTCATAGTCATATACCAGGCCAAGGCCATCATTTCCGATGCTGATCGATTTTGAATGCTGCAGGACATAATCACTGTAAACAAGCGGATCCGTCGTAGCAGCGCCGATATTCAGATCTTTGATATCATCTGATGTTACCGATGTACTCTTATAAATATTAAAGGTATTTGTTCCTGCATCATAGGATTTGATACGGTTGCCGTTTTCATCGACCACAAGTTTGGTGATTTCCACAGCATAGACTTTGGACTGCGCAGTTGTATCCGCACCAAGTCTGAAATCCATTCCACAACCGCCGATACGATCCACTATCTGCCAGATCTCGCCAGCCTGCCACTTATCATAGCCAAACCCATAATCGTTTGTTCTTAAAGGCGGGCACTCGTTGCGGGTATCCCAGAAATCGAAACTGGCAGCAAATGCAACATCTGCCGTAACAGAAAGAGGATTACCATCAGCATCATAGAGTTGAATCATCGCCGGATCATCAGATGTATCGTTCGGATCAGGCATCTGAAGATTGAAGGTGATCGGTTTTACAACTGTAACGGTATACGTTACTTTGTTGTTCAGTCTTGCCGCATTGACTGCATCATAGTAATCCCGATCATAAGGGTTATTATATCGATTTGCGTCAACTTCCTCATATTCGGTTCCGTCAAGATTTGCGACCTTAAACGAGCCCTCAATGCGCACCTGTACGGTGTCGCTCCCCTGTGAGGGGTCTGATCCGTCACCGTAGACGTCATTTGCTGAATATCCGGCTAGGTAGAAAGCATCCTGCAGCTCTACCGGACCATTAGGACCTGGAACCGTAGCGGTTATGCTTGACCGCTTCATATCGGCTAACGTAATTTCGAGTTGTTCCGGATCTGCAACCTGTTTTTCTGTCAGCTTAAGTTTTTTAAAATCCGTAACTTCAAGGACAACGTTGTGATCTGCATCATAGTACTTGCCATAAGCCAGAGGTACATCCGCGTTTGCCGTCCCCTGGACAGAGATATCGATATGATTGACTGTATGATGTGTCCAGCCAACGCCGGGTACTCTCACAGCATCCGCGAAGAATATCTCAACCGCTTCATCCTGAGAAGCCTGTCCTTTGATTTTCAGCGCTCCGTTTTCTTCCGCAACACCGATGTATTGACCGGTATTTACCGTACTCCTGAGCAGATTGTTTTCATAAGTCAGTGCAGTGGTGCTCATCTGCGGACGTGACGTTACATGCTGCCCGTCAGGTGTAAGAGGTGTACTGTCAGGATCTTCTGACCATCCTTTTTCAGCTGTGGGATCAATATAGCGATAGTAAAAATCGGTTGGCAGCTTGTTGCCATCGTATGCGACCTGCATGGAATGATGATAAATGTTGGTTCCCGTGTACGTCCACAACATTGGGTCATCTGCCATAACAGATTTGTCGCTCTCATTATACTGCACCGGTTTCAGTGTGCCGTCATTCAGGACGACATAATACTTATTCACGCCATCCTCATTGCGCTTCACAACCACCATGTATTCCTGATTGTTCTCAAGAAACAGCTGGGTAAAATTAAAGGTCAGTATGCCATTGTCGCTTATACCTGCATATCCGGCAAAGCCATTACCCGACGTCCCATTGTGTTCATCCAGATAATACCGCGTATTATTACTGTATGCAGACAGCCGATATCCTCCATTTACCTGATCAACAATAAAATCCTGCGGTGCATCCGACAAAGATGCATTGGCCCGGCTGTAGCCATAATGCTCCAGATGCATGTATTTTTTCTGATCACCTATCATGGTGAAAATGTGATACGTATTTCCGCTGACCTGCTCAAACTGCCATACAGGCGCATCGGATTCGTTACCTTTTGTAAAACCGATGGCACCGTTTCCATTGTTACCAATATCACCTGTTGTGGTCATCAGATAGCGAGAATCTCTGCTGATGGTAAATGTCTTGCCATCCAGATCTGTCACCCCGCTCGGTCCCGGGTCTGCAATCACGCCGTAAACCGAGAAAGAATCCGTCTCGAACCGGATATCCTTCGGATTCTCTGTATCCACATCCATCACAACGGGTTCTGTCGCTGATTGGTTCTGCTCAAAATGAATAACAGCCGGTTTTGCATTTTCCGGTATATCCTGTAGTTCTATCTTGACTCCGACTGCTGCTTTAGGCTCGATCTTCTGTCCCTTGTTCCGGATTTCGATATCAAAAAAGCGAGCATAGCTGTTTTCCGGGTTTTCGGAAACAATATCTTCTCCAGTTATCTTCTCCAAAGCTTTCTGATAATACTCCGAAAATTTTCCATTATCCGGAAGAATTTCACCAACGACCAGCTCACTGCCATCAGGGATTTCTGCATCGTCGTCAAAAGTTACTGTAATCTTATATTTTTCTCCCGCAGCACTCACATAATCCTTAGAAATCTGCGCATCCGTCACCCGGATCGTGAACACCTCACCATCCTTCATGGTAACCGTCAGCGTCTCTTCACTCGTAAACGGCTGCATGCTGATCAACGCCCAGTCTCCTGCTGCGACTGTGCTGCTGTTGATCTCCGTGATCTGTTCTTCTGTCAGTTCGAAGCTGTACTCACACTCCAGCCCGCGGCCTTCCTTAATCTGACCAACCGTGGTATCTGCTTCAACCTTGCTAACATCCACAAGGGACGGCGTGCTGAATTCCACAGAAGCCACGTCCGCAACAAATTTCCTTGTGGCTTCGCTGACTTCCACATCGCCCAACGTGAGCGCCGTATTCGTATCGAAGTTTACACTATTCTCTTCTACCACATCGTTGGCAGCGTTTTCCTCGGCATTTTCTGCAATTACAGCCCCAGATTCGCTCCCGTTTTCCTCAGAGTTCGTATCACCAATTATACCCAGCACTTCCACAAGGTCTGTAAAGCTTACAAATCCGCCTCCGGGAAGGCTAAACTGGTACATTTTGCCGTTCACTGAGTACTCAAAGTCCACCGTGTATACCACAGCATAGATAGAGAACTGTTCAGTTTCAAACTCTATGGCTGTCTTTGCGGCAGTAGCAGAAGACTCGTTTATTGCTTCAGCCTCAGTCTCAGCCTCTGCCTGGTTCGCTGCCGATCCATTTGCAGTCAGTACAATCTGGTCATGAGTTCCTGTCGTGTAGACTTCTGCATCCTGTACGGTTTCAGCATGGCCATCGTCATCCACATGAACCACAACAGGATCTTCCTTTGAAGCCTTATTCTCCGTGATCATGCAGACACTGACCGGCGCTTTCGGTTCGATCTCATTTCCATCTGCATCACGGAAGCATATGTCAACTGCCTCTATGCGACTAATATGTTTTTCATCTGTCTGGGCAGCTTCCTCGATTCCCTTCAGGGTCTGTTTATCATTCACATGGCTCACAGTCATGGTGGTTCCTTCAGGGAATGCCGACTCAGGAGCATTCACGATGATCAACACGCCACCTTCTGATGCAGTAAATCGCTGCGCCGGGTAATGTATCTCTGATTCAGTCTGTATTTCGGTTTCTGATTCAGTTTCTGATTCTGTCTGTATTTCGGTCTCTGATTCGGTTTCTGATTCCGTCTCTACTTCGGTCTCTGATTCAGTCTCCACGCTGATCTCGATCTGGCTCTCAGTTTCTGTTTCCTCTTCATCTTCCGAATCCAACTCTATTGCAGCTGTTGTTTCCGCCTCTGTGTCAGTGGATAGTTCTTGCTCATATGTATAATGCGCATTAAGGTTCTCGCTCTGGGCAGGCTCTTCCAACTCGATTCCGGAGCCTGTTTCTTCGGTTTCATCCTCTGTTTCTTCCTCGATCAGGATGCCGTCCCAGTCGTCTTCCATTGCACCAGCGTGCTGTATAACGGTATCCTCTGAAGTCCATAGTTCGTCCTCATCTCCGCCATCTTCCACGATGTCGAACACCTCTTCAGAATCATCCAGATACAGACCTGCTATCTCGTCCGCCTGATCTCTGGATACAGTAATGGCAGGCATTATAAGACTATACGTCACTGAAAATGTGACGATGATAGCCATAATGCCTGCCAAAGCCTTCCATATTTTATTTATCTTATGCTTTTTCGAGAGGAACTTCCGGATAAAACTATCTGTATATCTCATATCGGTATCCCTAATCCCTTAGTCAGACCATTCTTTGTATCCCTGTGCTATTCCACCTGATCCCATATATCTCTGCTATTTGTTTTACAAAAAGTACTTACAGATGCA
>Ga0256871_1000679_pt1 | contig 14944 bp, 18 predicted proteins | sample RumenRJG_07RNA_FD_185439 | JGI IMG/M metagenome (GOLD analysis project Ga0256871, IMG submission 185439) | Metatranscriptome of bovine rumen microbial communities from Lethbridge, Alberta, Canada - Rumen RJG_07 (Metagenome Metatranscriptome) | ecosystem: Host-associated > Mammals > Digestive...
ATTACTTATAAATTTATAATATGCAATGCCATTTATAAAAAAAAAAAAAAATTAATAAAAATTACTAATATATAAAAGATTTAAAAAACGGCTAAAAAAGGAAAAAAAACAGGTTTAGTATTAAAGTCAAAGCCTCAATAAAAAGAGAACTTAAAAACAAAAAATAGAATAAATCAAAATCATAATAAAAAAAGAACTTAAAAATAAAAAAAAGAGCAAATCAGAATCCGATGAAAAATTAAAAAAAAAAGATAAAAACATTAAAGATTTTATTTATCATCATCCTCTTCATTATGAACTGAGGTGTTGACTGTGATTTTAAAATCGTCTGCATCTGTTTTTACATAATCAGAATCAAAAGACTTTTTAGTAACATTATAATTGTCTTCATTATCTTCTAGTTCATATTTTTCTTCAGATATTTCAGTTTCATCATCTAAATCTTCATTATCTGTCTCTTTACCCTCGGGGATATCATCAACAGTAATTTCATCTAGAAAATCATCCATATTGATATCTTCCCTATCAATACTTCTCATTTCATCAAAAGTGTTATCGAATGGAGTTTTAACAGAAACAATCTGTATTAAAGAAAATATAAAACAGATAGCCCCAATTATAAACAAGAGAATAGACATACCAACATATTCTCCAGAAGCCACACTATCTACAACTCTTGCAGATCTGCCAAATACAAGATAGATTCCTAAAGATATTGTAACAATACCTACAATAATTCCCAATATGGGAATTATACTCAAGTTAACTTTTTTAATACCTATGCCAGACGGGTTATCTTCAACAGATTTTCCTGGTTTGGTATTCTTATCTCTATCTGCATCAAATATAGAATTTTCAGTTTTAGATTCTTTCTTGAAATCTTTAGATTTGTTTTTATCTTCATCTTTATCATTATCTTCTTCAACTTCTTTAAATGATTGATGAAGTTTAGATAAGAAAGAAGAAGAAGTTTTAGATTTTAAAGAAAATTCCTTATCAGAATTATCTTCAATATCTTCAAAATTTGAAGAGTTATCTTCAGAATCAACCGAATCATTTTCATCTGATTTTTCCTTTAAACTCATATTAATATCTTCTTTATCATTTTTAGAAGGTTTATTATCGTCTTCAAAAATATCATCAACATTATTTAAAATATTGTCTTCAAATGAGAAAGATGCCTCTTCATCAGATTTATTAATTTTTGATTCTTCTGTTTCATCTATTTCTAATTTATCAAAACTTAACTTATCATCATCTGCAAAGGAGGAATCATGTTCAAAATCCTTAGCATTTTTTAAACTCTCATAATTTAAAGTTTTTTGAATATGTACAGTAGGTTCATCATTTTTAGAGGAATATTCTGTAAGTTTTTTATCGTTTTTACCTTCATCTAAATCCTCATCTAAAATTTTATCAACCTTTTTGAAAATATTTCCAAGTGAAGATTTCTTGTCTTCTGCAGAATCGGACTTTTCAATATTCTCAGTTGGTTTTGAACTATCTGATTTAGAGGAAATGCTTTTGGATACAGATTCTTTTTTTTTGGGTTTTCTTTTTTAGAACCATCATTATCAGATGATTCGGAAGAATACTCTACAGATTCATCTTTAATAGAGATAGATTCTGTAGTTGCTGGTGTCTTCTTAACAGCTTTCATAATATTTTGAAGATGTTTAATAGAATCTTCATAATCTGATCCATTATTAGATTTTTTCATAATAAATCTCCATCACTATGATTAAAATTAATCATATTCTCTCCAAACATGTTTACATTCCATACATTTAAAGAATCTAGTTTCAGCTTCATCAGCACTACGTGTTTGTTGTAACCACCAATAAGCCTTAGTAAAACCACAATTTGGACAAGTAACTTTAGTAGTCGGAAGGGTCTCAATATCTTCCCCTTTCATAATAACATTATCTTTAGCTTGTACTTTTTCAGAAACCTCATATTCATCTGTTTCTGATTTGGATAAATCTTTTTCATATCCACATTTATTACATTTGACCTTGTTACCTTGTGGAAGTAACATAGCACCGCAATTTGGACAGAATTCCATTTTAGACCTCCAATAATATAATTGATTATAATAATAAATTACATTAAAAACTTTTAGAATGTAATTTGTAAATTAATATTTAAAAACATTAATTAGATTTATTTTAATATAATATGAATTATATTTAACTTACTATTATATAAAATTTATAGGATTTTTTAAAAAAAAATAAGCATTTTATCAAATATTCTTAAACTTGTTTTAACATTCATTTTAAAAAAAAAGTTGAAATAGAATCAAAAATTCCTAAAACTCTTTAAAAAAAAATAGAAAAATAGATTTAAATTTAATTGAAAACTAAAACCAATATAAATTTAATCTATCAACCATTTTAATTAACCAGTTTATGGATATCCTTAATAATTTCCCCATGGTCAAATGCCAAGTCAATATTTTTTAAATCCTCAAATGAGAAAATATCAATATCCTCTGCATCGTCATCTGCTTTTCTATCATCAAAATTACCTTTTGCCAGGAAAACAACAGTGACTGTATGACCTCTAGGGTCCCTATTGGGATCGGAATAGACTCCAACTAATTTAGTTAATTCAACATCAATACTTGTTTCTTCTTTAGCTTCACGCCTTGCGGCATTTTCAACTGTTTCCCCATATTCTACAAAACCTCCAGGAAAAGCCCAGCAGTCCTTATATGGATCATTTTTACGTTTGATGAGTATAAAATTATTCTTATCATCATATATAAAAATATCAACAGTTAATGATGGCTTTTTATGATAAGACATTTAAATCACCTAAAACTTTTTTTTATTTCAATATAAAATTGGAATAAAATTAAGAACTTAATTAGAAATTTACTAAATTAAAAATAAATATTAAAAGATTATTCTAAAATAATTCAATATCTAGCCAATAATTTAAAAAAAGCAAAATAGCCTAGAAAAGAATAATTTAAAAAAATTTAGTTTTTTTAAAAAAAACTAAAATAAATTAAAAACGATTATATTTGTTCTACTAAAGATTTAAATTCTTCAGCTTGATCTTTTAAAGTTTCAGCAGCTTTTTTAAGGGAGTTTCTTGCAACTTTTTTCTGCTTAGTTTTGATAGTCATTATTGGCTCACCAATCAATGGATGGTCAATACCATATACAGCATATTGTACATCATCATCTTCCATAAGAATTTTTCTTAAAGCATTACAAAGTGCATGTTTCTCTCCATGAAGAACAATTTCTAATTCTAATTTTTTATCAGTTAAAACTTCAATATCCATTTTATCAACCATTATAATTATAATTTAAATCTAAATAACACAATAAAACTTAAATACGATAGTTTGAAGAGACTTTACGTTTCTCTTTTTTACCACATCTAGGGCAAACTAATTCATCTTTCATACTAGTAGGTTCTAAAAATTGGCGGCATCTAGTACACATAGCCTTAACAACACCACAGTCATCATCTTCAGTATTTAAATCGATATTTTCACCTGTAATTCTAGATACTTTACCTTCTATGATATCCCCAATTCTAAAAGCATCAGTTAAACGCTCTAGATAATCATTTTTAACTTGAGATATATGAATAGCACCAAGATAAGGTAAAGCTAATTCTCTATCCTCACCAGATTTACCCTGAACATCAATTAAAGCCCTTTGACTACGAACATCAGTAATCTGCCCATAAACCATGTCTCCTTTTTCCAGGACAATAGGACTACCTGTAAGTGGACTGACTGATACCTGTCTATTTACCAAATCTAAATTTACATTACCAAAAATAGAAGATTTAATAGTACCATTATCATCAAATGTTCCTTCACCAGGTAAATATTGTTCTACAATTCCTAAAAAATCGCCGGGCATTACTAAATCTCCTGATTCCACCTTCATTTACACACCTCTAAAAATAGGAAAAATGAAAAACTATTAAATTTTTAATATAAAGTTTATCAAATACTAACTTATAGTTTTTTTATAATATAAATATATTTAAAGTTAATTACTATTTATATATTTCATATTAAAAAATATTATTCCTTATAACGTTCGTCAAATAATATCTCATCTAATTGATAGTCTTCCCATTTTCTTTTATCTGTAACGATTTCCAATTCCTGGGGAGTGATTACCGGTTTTTTATACATTGCAGAGTCATCAATTGCTATTCTAGGACATGCAGTTACTACAAATCCACCTAGGTCCATATAGGGTAAAAGAATTTCAGGACTAATCATATCTACAAGAATAATGTAAGCCTCCATCCCTTCATCCTCAAGGCTTTTCTTTATTTCTTTGGCCAAAGCCATTCTATATTGACCTTCTTTAGTAGATACTAAAATACCCCACTTGTTTACAGCTTTAGCTTTAGTTATTCTTGCAAATCTGATTCTTAGAATCCTATCTGCATAATCGGAAATCTCCCTAACCTCTCCAGTATAAGGATCAGCTGCAATAACAGGAGCCTTTGTAAACAGATGAATACCTACAGGATGAAAATTACCAGTGCCTATAAAAAGATAGACCTCTGCATCAAGATTTTTAATAGATGAAAAATTACAGCCTAGAACTTGGCCCTTTGTAGTGCCTCTAGAGGAGGAACCTACCACCACCTCTTTACCGTTATCCTCCAAATAATCACTGATTTCATTAATCAAATGAAGGTGTTGGGTTGTAGTTGCAAGTGCTATTTTACTAGAATCCTCCAATAACTCTAATGTTTTATCCAGAACCTTTTTAATTTTAACGTTAGAATAAGCCTCAATGAACATTACAGGAACCTTATATCTTAAAGGTAATGGCGTATGGGCATAGTGAACAATCATATCCACCATACCTTCCATTTTTTTATCACAGACATCACATGCTCCAAAACAAGGATCCCCTGAGATGATGACTGTTGCATCTGTTTCCTCCTCAATTTTTTTTGCAATAGAGGTAGCCTGTGTTTTTAAACCCTCTGGAAATTGTAAACCAATCGTTTTATAATCTTTTTTATTAATATGATTGATTACCTTATCCACATTCATATTATACAATGACATAAATATCAAAAAATTGTAATTTAAAAAAAAGATAGTTAAATTTAGATAGTCTTTAGGATTAGTAATCCTCTCCAACTACACCGTCGACAACCACTTTATCGTTTTCAATATGTATTTTTACAACGGTATTTACCTTACAACCTGTTTCCTTTTCTACAATCTTCTTACCCTCACCTTTTTCCAAAACGGCAATAATGGTAACAAGATCCACACCTATTTCCTTAAGGGCCTCGATAGTATTGATTAATGTTCCGCCAGTACTTACAACATCATCAATCAATAGAATCCTATCACCCTTATGTAGATCATTTACATATAAAGTTGATTCGCCATATCCTGTTTTTTTATGTATGGTTTTTTCTCCATCAAGACCATATTTTCTTTTTCTAATAATGACAAAAGGAATATCTGTTTCTAAAGATAAAGCAGTAGCCAAATGAATACCCATAGCTTCGATAGCTACAATTTTATCCACATCAATATTAAAGTTCTTAACAATAAGTTTTGAGATTTCCTTTAAAACCTCAGGTTTCATTGTTGGAACACCATCACTAATTGGGTGAACAAAATAATCGTAATTTCCTTTTTTAACAATAGGTGCATTTACTAATGATTCTTTTAATTCTTCAAGCATAATTTTCCTCTTTAATTTAAATTAAAAAATATAATTTTAAAAATTGTTTTAAAAGATAGTTAATTAAAATAAAATTTACAAAAAAAATTTATAAACTATTAATTAAAATTATAGTTTTATATATTTACTTAATAAAATATAATATTGCTTACTATATTATTAATATTTAATATATTTTAAAATTTTACAAAAACCAATATTTTAAATCTATTTAATAATTGTCAAAACAATTACAAACACAATTCAATTAAAAATTTAAAGGCTGTTGATAGATATGTTAGGAAATTTAGGAGAGAGCCTAAGTAACAGTATAAAAAAATTAGCAGGAATGTCTGTTATTGATAAAAAAACCGTTAAAGAAGTTGTAAAAGATATACAACGTGCATTAATTCAATCTGATGTTAACGTTAAATTGGTTTTTAAATTATCAAAGAGAATTGAAGACAGAGCTTTAAACGAAAAGCCTCCTAAAGGAATAACTGCAAGAGAATATGTCATTACAATTATTTATGAGGAAATGGTTAATTTATTAGGTGGTTCAGAACCAGCAAAACTAGAAATTACTGAAAAACCTTTTAAGATTCTATTTCTTGGATTACAAGGTAGTGGTAAAACTACCACCATCGGTAAACTATGTAAATATCTGATTAAAAAAGGATATAACCCTGCTGTTGTATGTACAGATACATGGAGACCAGCGGCATATGAACAATTAAGACAATTGACTGATGAATTAGATATTTCCTTATACGGAGATCCTGAAAACAAGGATGCTCTTGATTTAGCTAAAAAAGGTCTTGAAAAATTTAAAAACCAGAGAATCATAATATTTGATACAGCAGGTAGACATAAACAAGAATCCGATCTAATCGAGGAAATGAACAAATTGGACAATGTTATTAATCCAAGTGAATCCATACTTGTAGTAGACGGAACTATTGGACAGATTGCAGGAGAACAGGCAAAGGCATTTTCCGAGGCTACCGATATTGGTTCCATAATCATCTCAAAATTAGACGGTTCAGGTAAAGGGGGAGGAGCACTGTCTGCAGTAGCGGAAACCGGTGCACCTATTAAATTCATAGGTACCGGTGAAAAAATTGATGATTTCGAAGTCTTTGATCCGGAAAGGTTTATCTCAAGATTACTTGGTATGGGAGATATCCAATCACTTGTTGAAAGGGCAGAGGAAAACATTGATGAGGATGTCGCTCAAAAAACCATGAACAATATGATGAGTGGTAAGTTTACACTTGTGGACATGAGGAATCAATTCGATATGATGAATAAAATGGGGCCAATGCAACAAGTTATGAGCATGATACCTGGACTTGGAAATAAAGTCCCCAAGGAATTTACAAAGATGACCGAGGACAAGATTGAGACATTTAAAATAATCATGTCTTCAATGACCCAGGAGGAGATGGAAAATCCGAAGATGATAAAACAGTCAAGAGCAAGAAGAATTGCAAGAGGTTCTGGTGTTGAGGAAAAAGACATCAAAGAACTTTTAAAATACTATAACAATAGTAAAAGAGCAATGAAAGGTATTGGTAAACGTGGAGGATTTGGTGGCGGAAACATCAATCGTATCATGAACCAAATGAGAAGATAATCCCCAATTAAAATTTAAATTTTTTTATTTATTAACCTTAATAGTCGATAGTATGGAAGATGAAACATTAGATATTGCAAGAAGATTAATAGAACTTAGTGATAATAGGATATGTAATCACTGTCTAGGACGTAAATTTTCAGATAAGATTGAAGGAAAGGACAATGAGGAGAGAGGTCTTAAAATAAGAGAAGAACTTTCTTTTGACAATCCTAAAAATGATGACATATGTCCAATATGCCAGAACACATTTGAAAAGATTAATGAGGAACTATTCAATAGGATACAAGATAAAATTGATTCAATAGGCCTTGAATTTGACAATTATTTAGTAGGTTCCAAGATTCCTAAAGAGATTCTAAATAAGGATGATGAAATCTCAGAAAAATATGACTTTAAGGTTGAGAATATAAAGAAGGAAGTCAATAGAATAATCGGGAAAGAAATTGGTTTAATCTACAATAAAGATGCCGAATTCAAACATAACGATATTACCATTGAAATCAACTTTAAAAAATACAATCCAAGTGTCTATATCCAAATAAATCCAATCTTTATAGAGGGAACCTATAATAAATATAAAAGAGGCATTCCCCAGACCAAATGGTTATGCAGAAAGTGTCATGGAAAGGGATGTGAATACTGTAATTATAAGGGAAAAATGTATCCGGAATCCGTTGAGGAATTGCTATCAGATGTTTTACTTGAAAAGACCAAGGGGAGATCCTGTAAATTCCACGGCGCAGGTAGGGAGGACATTGATGTTTTAATGTTAGGTGACGGAAGGCCATTTGTTATTGAGGTTGTGGAACCTAAGATTAGAAACATAGACCTTAGAGAACTGGAAGATGAGGCAAATAGACATGCTGCAGGTAAAACAAAATACAACAATTTAAAGTATTCAAAGAGAAACAGGAAAGCAGAGATAAAGCTTTCCTCACCAGATGCATATAAGGTATATGAGGCAATTGTCGACTGTGATGATGAAATCGATGAGGAGGAACTTGAGATTTTAAAAACATTAGATTTGATTAAGCAGCAAACCCCTCAAAGAGTGTTAAGAAGACGTGCCGATAAAGTTAGAGAAAAGAGAGTTTTAGGTGTTGAAACTGAAATAATAGGCCCAAAATCATTTAAAATGAAAGTTAAAACCCAAGGGGGATTATATATTAAGGAACTTATCTCATCAGATGAGGGAAGAAGTAATCCCAGTGTTACCAGTCTTTTAAATAAACAGTGTGTCTGTAGACAACTAGATGTTATTGAGGTAAGTAAAAAATAGTAGGTGAAGAAATCCCCTAATTCCATTTAATTATAAAAAAAATATTAAAATATTATTATATATTAAAAAATTAAACTAGACAGATATGCTTTATTTTAAAAAAAATAGGAATTTAAGAGGATTTTAGAAAATTTATAAAAAGATTAAAAAATTTCAAAAATCCTATTTTTTTAGAAAAAATAGCTAAAAAACTAAAAGTATATTAATAACTTTGTAGTAATAGATTAACATTATTAATTTTATGGAAAAAATTTTCAAAATTATTAAATCATTATTTTATAAAAATTTATGAAATTTATCCATTTTATATATTAAATACTAAAAAACTATGTTTTTATTATAAAATTGATTTATCCTAATGATTTAATCTAAAAATTAATATTATATATTTTTAAGTTAATAGGCTAATCAATATAATTTTTTATTAGAATAATTATTCGAGGTTATAAAAATGCAAAGATCAAGAGGATTTAAAAGTAGATCAAGAAATAAATTAACCAAAAAACCACGTGTTGGTCGTTCTAACCCTATTACTAAAAAACTTCAAACTTTCAATGAAGGAGATTTAGTACATATCATTATTGACCCAAGTATCCACAGAGGACAACCACACTCCAGATTCCATGGTAAAACTGCTAAAGTTATTGGAAAAAGAGGTAGTGCTTATTTACTTGGATTAAAAGATGGTAACAAATACAAAGAATTAATTGTAAGACCAGACCACTTAAAATTACAAGAGTGAATACAATGATAGGTAAAAATACAGTGAATAGAGAACCTATACCTGCAGCTAAAGTAAAAAGTATTCTTGAGAAATTTGGTGAAAATCATGACCTTAGTTATGAACAAAATGTTACATTAAACCATGTTAGTACTTTTAGCCAATTATCTGAAGAGGATACCGACAAATTAGTAGCTGAACTTGAAGGAAAAGTTAAAAGGAAATATGCAGTTCGTATAGCTGATTTATTACCTCAAGATTTAGATGATATGAGATTAATTTTTGCTAAAGAAAGAATTTCATTATCTAAAGAAGATATGGAAGAAATTCTTGAAATAGTTGAAAAATACACATTATAATTTAATAATCCAAGTGTATTTATAGTCTAAATAAGATTTAGACTACTTTAATTTTATATCTTTAAAAAAAATTATGGCTTTTAATTTAAGTACTTTAAATATCTTTTTTTCTAATTTTAATAACATTTAATTTTAACAGAATCCTTAATTTACAACTATTTTTATTCATTAACTATTTTTTCATAGATAATTTTTCCATAATCTAGAAAAATATCTAAAAGTATTTTAATAATAAAATTATTATAGATTAAAAAATAGATTATAATTCACTTATATATTATATTCCCAGGTTTATAACAATTTCATAATTATAATTAAACAACTTAGTGAAGTGATTAGATGGCAGATAAAACACAGAATAAAAATAAACACTTATTTGTTAAAGAGGAAAATGCTATTATACTAGATTATCTAAGTTTAGGTTACACAAACAAAGATCAAACTAGATATAAAAGAAAACCAATCGCACAGGCAATAGGAACCGAAAAATTCACTTTACTTGAATTAATCCCTAAAGAGAATGTAGACATTGAAATACATGAAAAGGTATACATTGGCTCTGGTAAGAGAGATAAGATCAAAACCGTCAAACAACTTAAATATGAAAACTTAACTCCCACAAGCCGTATAGAGCTTGAATATGTCGTCAAGGAAATTGTCGAGGAAAATGAGGAAAAATACATCGAATTCTTTAACACAACAGGATCACTTAGTACAAGACTCCATAAACTGGAATTGATTCCCGGAATAGGTAAGAAAATGATGTGGTCTATTCTTGATGCCAGAAAAGAAAAACCGTTTGAAAGTTATGAGGATTTAAAAAACAGAGTCCCGTCACTACCTGATCCGGTTACCATGATATCTAATAGAATCCTTCAAGAGCTGGACAACACTACTGTAAAAAAAGGTAAAAAGAAATATTACCTGTTTACCCAAATTCCAAACGAAAGGATGAAAGAGTATTACAGGGAACAAAAAAGAAAAAATAGAAGGTATCATAGAAGAAGGTAGAACAGATTCTTAAATATGAAGTTGGTGATGAATTGAGTAAAGGTTACTCACTTTCTGCTGAGACTAAAAGTGTTCTAAATAAATATAATATTAGACTAAACCATAAACTAGGACAGAACTTTTTAATCGATGCAAATAAAAGAAATCAGATAATAGAATATGGAAACATCTCCCCGGATGAAACAATACTTGAAATTGGACCGGGCATAGGAACTTTAAGTCTGGAAATAGCTAAAAAAGCAAAGAGATTAATCTGTATAGAACAGGATAGAAAAGTTGCAGATATTCTACAAAAAAGGGCCATGGAAGAGTCAATTGACAATATTGAAATTATCAATGAGGATGCACTTAAGGTAGATTTTCCAGAATTTGATAAGATCATATCCAATTTGCCCTATCAGATATCATCTCCAATAACATTTAAACTGTTAGAATATCCTTTCAAATCAGGAATATTGATGTATCAGAGGGAATTTGCAGACCGTATGACTGCAAACGTAGGAAGTAAAAATTATTCAAGATTATCTGCAATGCTATATTTTAAGGTAGATGTGGAATTTCTAATGAATGTTCCTTCAGAATGTTTTATGCCCAAACCTAAAGTAGACTCAACTGTCGTTAGGCTAACTCCTAATGACAGGTTTAAGGAAGACGGGAAACTCTTTAGAAATTATTCAAGGATATGTAAGGCATTATTCCAGCATAAAAACAAGAAAGCGGAAAACTCTTTAATTAATTCCAGACATGAAATAGATTACCCAGATAAAAAAGAGTTAAAAAACAATTTGAAATCCATTGAATCCGAAAGATTAGAAGATTTACTTGAAAAAAGAGTAATCAATTTAAGTCCTGAGGATATTCTGGATTTAACCAAAGAATTAGAAGACATTTTATAATCAAATATAATCCCCATATAGATGGAGTCTGCCAAAATTCAATCTCCATATAGAATATTACCTAAAATAAGAAGCCATTCATTAATGTTTCTTATAAAAGTTTTACATTTTTTGGCAAAGATATTAAAAACAGAAAATAAAACAAGTGATTAGATGAAAACAGAAGATTTTCAAATAAATACAAGCGATCTGGTCTACATTCCAGCAGAGGACACTTTCCTTTTAGCGGACAATCTTGAAATTGAGAAGAATGATACTGTATTGGAGATTGGAACCGGAACCGGAACCGTTGCTATGTATGCCTCCAAATTAACAGATAATCAGATCACAGTCACAGACATTAATTTAGATGCCTTAAGCTTAGCTGAGGAGAATTTTAAAATAAACAATATTGATAACATTGAAACTGTTTTCGGTAATCTATTTGAGCCATTGGAAAACAGAAAGTTTGATGTAATTTTATTTAATACTCCATATCTACCAACCGAAGAAAATGATATTATCGATGATGATTTAAATTATGCATTCGACGGTGGAGCAGATGGAAGAAAAGTCATTGACCCATTCTTATATGAAGTGAAAAATCATTTAAATGATAATGGAAAGGTTCAGCTAATACAGTCATCATTATCAAACATTCCAAAAACCTTAGACATTCTTGAAAAAGAAGGTTTTAAATGTGAGATAACAGCTAGTGAACATTTCTTCTTTGAAGAGGTTGCTTTAATCACAGGTTATTTAATCTAAACAATGAAAATTAGATTTAAAAAAATATGTTTAGATTGAATCCTAAAAATAGCTATAACATAAAATGATTGAAATAGAATAGATAATAAAAAAAGATGTTATAAAGAATTAAAAAAAATAATTACTGTTTTTTAACTCTGTTTTTGAATTTTCTAATTGGAGCCGTCATCTTCCAACTGTTAGAGGACAATAACTCTTCTAGTTTACCTGTCCTCTCATTAACCAAATTAGGAATAGCCTTATTAATCAGGCTTTTACTTACACAAACCATATCCCCTTCCTTTGAATTGTTTTTAACAAATTCAGAGTACTTATCTAGAATCTTATCTGGAATGGAACCATTTAAACTAGAATTAATTAAGCTCTCTTCAATATTATCTATAGAGTTTTCATAACTATAGAAATCATACATATCTGCAAGGGATAAACGAAGGTATACTATCTCTTCTAAATGGTTATTAAAAAGTTCAGGATTATCCTTTTCAAATACCTCATGGACAGCTTTAAACAAGTCTTTATCATGTATATTATCTTCTAATGATAAAAATATGAAAAGGGATTCGGCATATTTTATTAAGGAATCGTTAAATTTACCATCACCATCAAGTATTTTAAAACATTGATAATAATGCATCATATAATCATATTTTTTCTCGTAATTATTAATCCTTTTATCTGGTCCCCCTGCAGCCTCAAAACTATAACCATATAAATTAACAGGTACCGTAACAATATAATCAATTTTAGTTAATATATTGGCAAGAAATACAGGATCTTGACCTCTTTTTAAATCTGGAAAATGAATATCATATCTATCTAAAAAGTCTCTTCTATAGATATTCTTGTAAAAAGCCCATGGAATACCATATTCTTCTGGACGAATCTTTTCAATCTTGGAGCAATATGCATAGTTATCATCAACATAATTAAAATTCTTCAAAAGTTTACCGTGGTTATCAACCCTTAATAGATTTCCTGCAACCATGTCTGCATCATAATCCATACCGGCATTATACATTTTCTCTAATGCGTCCTTATCAATGAAGACATCATCTGCATCTAAAAAAGCGATATACTCTCCCTGGGCTTTGCTAATTCCATAATTTCTGGCTTTACCTGAACCTTGATTATCCTGACTAAATATTTTTATAAAATCATACTTATTTGATAGTTTCTTCAATTCTTCCAGGGAATTATCACTAGAACCATCATCAACACATATTAACTCAAAGTTATCAAGTGTTTGTTTAGATAGATTCTTACATGATCTTTCTAGAAAATCCTCACCATTATAAACAGGCATAATTACTGAGATTTTAACCATAATATCCCTTACATTGTTAAATAAAAATAAATTTAAACTTATTAACTATATTATTACCTTATTAATACAAAAAGTGAATTTAATAGATTTATTGTTTTCCTTTAAATCTATATTTAAATCTTCTTAAAGGCTCTGTCATCTTCCAACTTCTAGAAGATAATAATTTCTTATTAATATGTTTTAAATCATAGTTTTCAACTGATAATAAAACAACTTGATCATTATCATTATCTAAGATTGTATCAAATATAAAAGAATTACGTGTATTTAATTTGTCTTTAATCTCATCATAAGACAATTTATTATTTACCCAATTTTCATATGTTTCCTTTAATACTTCAAAAAACATTTGTTGGAATTCTGGTTTGATCTTTTTAAATCTATGAAAATTAGTTTTAACTAATTTATTTAACAATTTATACTCATATTCACCATTTAAAATATTAAATCTTTTAAAAGTATCAACTAATAAATCTCCTACCTTAATACTATCAATAAAACGTTGATCTCCTGCACGGGTTGAGGAGTTACCATGCCATCTCCTATAGAATAAATGGTCTTTTAAGAAACAAATTCTATTAGCACTTAAATAAACTTCCCAGAAAAACACATTATCCTCAAAAATAAGTCCATCAGGGAATCTAGCTCCGCATTTCTCAACAAACTCCCTGTTATAAAGTTTAGTCCATGGAGTAACAGTAATATCAAAACTTAAATCTGCATCTAAATCTTTATGATTAAATATTTTATCTTGTACCTTATTAGCTACTCTTTCCATACTATATTGTTCAGTTTTATAGTATGCATCATTATCATCATCATAGTTTATAGCTTGGAAAAGTACAAAATCAACTTGTTTCTCCTCAGCCAATTTATATGATTTTTCAAGGGCATCTGTTTTAACAAAATCATCGGAATCCATCAAATAAAGGTATTTACCTTTAGCTAAATCCATTCCCCTATTTGTAGCTACTGCATGACCACCGTTTTCTTGATCGATTACAGTTATCCTATCATCTTTAGCTGCATATTTATTTATAATATCCAATGAATTATCTGTGGAACCATCATTAACACATATGATTTCTATATCCTTTAAAGTCTGATTAACAATACTATCTAAACACTCTTCTAAATAGTTCTCAACATTATATATAGGTATTATAACTGAAACTTTTACCATAAATTCACCATTTCCAATGTTTTCCAATAATAATAAGGTAATAATTTATAAAATAAGTATAATTATTAAATATATTTCTAATTAAATTAATTAATAAATTTAAC
>Ga0256871_1000682_pt1 | contig 14894 bp, 19 predicted proteins | sample RumenRJG_07RNA_FD_185439 | JGI IMG/M metagenome (GOLD analysis project Ga0256871, IMG submission 185439) | Metatranscriptome of bovine rumen microbial communities from Lethbridge, Alberta, Canada - Rumen RJG_07 (Metagenome Metatranscriptome) | ecosystem: Host-associated > Mammals > Digestive...
CTAAGTTCAGTTTCAATATTAACTTTTTTTGATTTTGCAAGAAGCTTTATATGCTCAAGAATATTTTTTCCGTCCTCTTCAAGACTCTGTGAAATTTTTCTGGCTTCATCCGGATCCATAAATCTGGATAATGTAAGCTGCTTTATTGAAGCACTGTCAACAATATAAACAACCTTCACCTGAACCTGTGTCTGTTTGGAAAGAATTATCCCGTACTTTACAGCCCTTAATGATGAATCAGAGCCGTTACAGGCAACAAGAACTTTTTCTAATAGCTTTTTCATTATTCAAAATCCTGACGGTTTTTTAAGGCCTTGAGAACAAAAACATTTTCACGCTCCCGTTCTTCAAGTACACTTTCTATATATTTTACTGTTTCCGTATTCTGAGGAATTACCATTTTATCAAGAGCATTTACGCGCCTCTGGGTTTTCTTTACTTCCATCGCAAGACGCCAGGCTATCGTTCGTACAGAAGCCAGCTGAGTCAAAAGAGAAAGCAATTTAAAAAAATCTTCCATAACCTGGTCACTGTCAGGATATGATCCGATTATGGATGAAAAAAGTTTTCGTTCAGGAAGAACAACATCCAGAGTAGTAAAATTCATTCCGCCTATAACAACAGGCTTACTGTCTATATGAAAATCATAGCTTACGCTTTTTGCAATACGCTCGGCTTTTTCTCCACCAACATTCATGAGCATGTTTTTTAATGAGGGATATGCCTTAGCAATGCATTTATCAATATCAGCCTCTAAAAGTCTGACCCTCTCCACAACTTTCATAAGTTCCATTACAAGGATTTCGCGCTTCTGTTCAAGAAGATCATATCCTTCCGTACTTATGGCAAGCTGCTCCTTTATTGCAAGAAGATTAGACTTTGTAGGTGCGACATTAAGTTTAGCCATAAAATTTACAGCGCCTCCCCTTCCGTTTCAGAAGGAAGATATTTATCAATAAGCTCATCCTTAATGCGGTACAGTTCCTCGCGGGGAAGAATTGAAAGCAGTTTCCATCCCAAATCCAGAGTCTGGTCAATGGAACGGTCTTCATATTCACCCTGAGTAAAAAATTTTGCCTCAAGTTCATTTCCGAATTTCAGATAAAGCCGGTCCAGTTCACTCAGTTCTTCTTCTCCGATAATCGAAGCAAGATTGCGTATGGATTTTACCTTACTGTACGAAGCAAACAGCTGGCTTGAAACAGCCGCATGGTCTTCCCTGGTCATGCCTTCACCGATACCGTCTTTCATAAGGCGGCTTAAGGACGGAAGCCCGGAAACCGGCGGATACATACCTTTTGCAGACATTTCCCTGTCAAGAACAATCTGTCCTTCCGTAATATATCCTGTAAGATCAGGAATCGGATGTGAGATATCATCATTTGGCATTGTAAGAATCGGAATCTGTGTAATTGAACCTGACGAACCCTGAATTTTACCGGCCCTCTCATATAATTCCGCAAGATTGGAATAAAGGTATCCTGGATATCCCTTACGTCCCGGAACTTCTCCCCTTGTAGTAGAAATTTCACGAAGGGCTTCACAGTAGTTGGTCATATCAGTCATTACTACCAGAACATGCATGTTGCATTCATAGGCAAGGTATTCTGCTGCAGTAAGGGCGCAGCGGGGAGTAATAATTCGTTCAATTGAAGGAGCATCTGCAAGAGACTGAAACATTACAACCTTTGAAAGTACACCTGATTCTTCGAAAGTATGCTTAAAAAACTGTGCAACATCATATTTAATACCCATACCTGCAAAGACCATTACGAATTCTTCATCATTATTCAAAAGCTTTGCCTGACGTATAATCTGAGCTGCAAGTTTATTATGAGGAAGGCCGTTACCGGAAAATATAGGAAGTTTCTGTCCGCGGATAAGAGTATTCATACCATCAATAGAAGAAATTCCTGTCTGAATAAAGTCCCTCGGATATACACGGGCGTAAGGATTTATAGGATTTCCGTTGACATTTACTTTTTTATCACTGATTACAGGAGGATATCCGTCTATCGGTTCTCCAAGTCCGTTAAAAATTCTTCCCAGCAGACCTCTGCCTACAGTAAGTTCGAGAGGCTGCTCAAGAAATTCAACGGTAGTATTTTCAAGATCAAGTCCGGTCGTGCTGCCAAAAATCTGAACAATGGCAGCCGTTTCATTTAAATCAATGATACGGCCTGTGCGTTTTTCTCCGTTCTTATCACGGACATAGACAACTTCGTCGTAGCTTGAGTTTTCACTGCGCTTTACGGCGATGATAGGTCCGTCAACTTTAGTAAGCCCTGTATATTCAATTCCCTTCATTGCAGATACCCCTTAAGATTCTCGCTGATAAAGACGCTCAAGTTCACCCATCTGAGATTCAAGATGATTGTGAATTACAGAAAGCTTATCCAGCTGAGTATTCTCTACTACACCCTTTGCACGGATGATTTCATTCTTAACGGCAAGTTCATTTATCCTTAAAAGAGGACAGCCGGACTTTATCAAAGCAGCAGCCCTTTCATAAAAACTCATTATCAGAAGAAGAATCTGAACCTGTTTTTCAGGAACTGAAAACTGATCAACTTTATCAAAGGCATCCTGCTGAAGAAATCCGTTCTTTATCATTTCTGATACTGTAAGTACAAGACGGTCTGCCTCAGGAAGCGCATCCGCACCAATAAGGCGTACAATCTGCTGAAGCCTCTGTTCCCTCTTTAAAAGATCCAGTGCCCTGACACGTATATCAGCCCAGCGGGGATCAAATTTGTCCCACCACTGCCTGATTTCAGCCGCATATTCTGAATAAGAATCTATCCACCCGATTGCAGGATAGTGTCTTGCATTTGCCAGTTCCCTGTCCAAAGCCCAGAAACAGCGGATGAAGCGTTTTGTATGCTGAGTTACAGGTTCTGAAAAATCACCTCCCGGTGGAGAAACTGCTCCGATTACCGAAACAGAACCTTCCTGTCCGTTTAAAGAGGTTATGCGGCCTGCCCTTTCATAAAATTCAGCCAGACGGGTTGGAAGATAAGCAGGGAATCCCTCTTCTGCCGGCATTTCTTCCATACGGCCTGAAAGTTCACGGAGAGCTTCAGCCCATCTTGAGGTTGAATCGGCCATAATGGCGACATGCATGCCCATATCACGATAATATTCAGCAAGAGTTATTCCTGAATAAAGGGAAACTTCACGGGCTGCAACAGGCATATTTGATGTATTGGCAATAAGTATAGTTCTTTCCATGAGGGAACGGCCGGTTCTCGGGTCTATAAGTTTCGGAAAATCCGTAAGAACATCAGTCATTTCATTACCCCGTTCCCCGCAGCCGATATATACGATTAAATCAGCGTCACACCATTTAGCAATGGCATGCTGGGTCATGGTTTTTCCGGTACCGAATCCTCCAGGTATGGCAGCTGTTCCACCCTTGCTTAAAGGAAAGAACACATCAATTACTCTTAATCCTGTTACAAGCGGCTGGCTTACCTCAAGTTTCTGAGAAAAAGGACGGGGCTTACGCAAAGGCCAGTACTGGCTCATCTTTATCTGTTCCCCAAGTTCCGTTTCTGCAATAACCTCATCAACTGTATAAGTTCCGCTTCCGGCAAAAGACTTAAGGACAGTTCCCTTAATGTAGGGAGGAACCATTACCTTGTGAAGGATGGATGAAGTTTCCTGCACGGTACCGAGAACCATGCCCGGCTTTACAGCCGCACCATTTTCTACGGCAGCAGTAAATTCCCATTTTCTGACAGTATCAATAGGTTCAGTTCTCTGACCAGGAAGAAGAAATGCCCCTGATTCCTCATACATTGCCTTTAAAGGTCTTTGAATTCCATCGTAAATAGTACCTACAAGACCAGGACCGAGTCTGAGGGAAAGAGGCCTCTCGTTGCTGACAACTTCTTCACCGATGTGCATTCCGGTAACATCTTCATAAACCTGAATAGTTGCCATTCCCTCTTTCTGACGGATAATTTCACCGATGAGACGTTTTTCTCCTACATCAACTACATCATAGAGACCGCAGCCTTCCAAACCTTCAGCATAAACTATAGGTCCTGAAATACGAGTAATTTTTCCTTTAATCATTCCGGTAACCTTCCGCCAAAAAGTGTTTCTGACAATTCATAATTGTGTTTTTCAAGAAGTTCCCTGACTTTCTGATCAAGAGTAAGGCGGCATGTAAGGGAAGAATCTTCTGCCTTAAGAACAATACCTTCCCTTCTGTTAAAGCCGCTGACACTTTCTGAATACAAATCAGACACAGAACCTTCGCAAACTTCCGTAACAGAAGTTCCCAATACTTCATTCAGCATTTTTTCTGCCGGTTCTAACGCCATGCCGTAAACAGCAGCCTTCAGTTTTTTGCCTTTACATACAGGCTTTACATGTTCTGCCATAGACTTAATTACATCCATGCGTTTTTTTTCACCGATGGAATCAAAATAGGAGTTTATGGCCTCCATAACTGAAGAATATATATATGAAACCAGATAACGCTGCTTTTCCAGAGGAAGAGCGCTTCGTGTGTTTTTTTCAAACAATTCAATACGCTGAGCCGATGCTTCTTCTGCTTTTTTCTTTGCTTCTGCAATACGTAAGTCAACGCCTTCTTCAATTGCCCTGGCATCTTCCAGAGCCTTAGTCTTTATAAGCTCAGCCTTTTTTCCGCTGTCAGTACGTATTTCTTTATCAAGAATTTCTGTTGAACGTAATTCTTCCATAAGCCTTACCACTATATTTGAATGCCAACAGCCTCACGGATAGAATCAGACAGAGACTTTCTGCCTGGAATATGACCGTGAAGACCTGGAATTTCAACAATCAGAGGTGCCTTACTCTTCATCTGCCAGAGTTTTACCTCCTCTGACAGCATGTCAGACACATCCTCTGTAAGAATGAGAACCTTTATTTTTTCTGCGGATGAATCATCTGTTACAGCCTTAAAGGCATCTAAAGCTGCAGACCTGTTATCTGCAACAGAGCCTTTAACGCCGGCAAGCATGAATCCGAGAACAATTTCCCGTTCTCCGATTACATAATATTCCAAAACAAAAAAATTCCGTTTACATTATTATAATGAACAATGCAACCAGGAATCCCCAGAGACAGATACCTTCTGCAAGACCAACAAACGGCAAAGCTTTTCCTGAAAGTTCTGCATTCTCACTCATGGCACCCATTGCTGCAGCACCGATTTTTCCTACGGCCATTGCACCACCGATACATGCAAATCCAACTGCAATAGCAGCAGCAATATACTTAATGGCACCAGTAAGCCCTGAATCTGACTGAGCAGGAGCCTGTTCCGTCTGTTCAACAGTCTGAGTCTCAGCAGCCTGAGCCTCTGCTTCATAACCTGCAGTTTCCTGTGCGAAAAGTGATGCTGCACCCATAATTAAAAAAGAAGCAGCAAAAGCGATAATTCTTTTAGTCATAATATACCTCACTATAATTACTGTCCCTGACAGTTATATACAAATGCAAAAGGCTTGAATTCCCGTCCGGTCTCACTGAAGAACTTACTGAAGAATTCATAATACTGAAGCCTTACAACCTGAATTGCTACAATCATTCCCTCAAGAACAATTACAATCGCATTACCGGCAATAAGAACTCCGATTTTTCCGGCAGCAGCAGGTACCTGATTCATCATAGTTTCAATAATGGAACCAAGAACTGCATGTGCAAGGGCAAAAGCACCTACACGGACAAAACTGACGGTATTTGAAAGATATGAAGAAATAATTTCAATTACTTCAACTACAGCACCTATAACGGCACTGAAAAGACCGTTTTCAAAAACAGGCCTCTCCCCGTCCACAAGCCGTTCAAACACTTCACCAAAAGCCGTAAAAAACAATGTAACGGCAATTATTATGAAATCATAGGGCGCAGGCTGATGAATGCCGGCTGCAGTAAGTACTGCAAAAATAATTACATACCAGAAAAACAGAGCTCCGGTAATACCGGTTTTTCCAAAAAGAGCACGTCCCGTATGATGAAGTGAAAACTGATTTACAATATTTATTATAATACCGCAGGTATTGATAACAAAGCCGACAGCAATAGTAAAACCAAAGAAAATAAACATTCTTACTACAGATGAAGGATCCGTACCGCTTGGCATAAGCTTAAGGACAGGTTCAGATGCTTTTTCATAATCCGTAACCCCGAAAAGTGAATGGACAAAGCGGTTAAAAGGCCTCAGGACTTCTTCTGAAGCAAAAAACTCACCGGTAAGAAGTCCCATTATCATACTGGACACGCCTATACATATAAAAATCCTGCCGAACTTTTCCCATCCGGCAAGTTTCATCTTGTTAAGGGTCATCAGGATGCCGAGAATAAAGAACACAAGCCCCTGTCCCGCATCACCGAACATTATTCCAAACAGGATAGTAAAGAATACGGCTACAAAAGGTGTAGGATCAACGGTACCATATAATGGAGAACCATAGCTGAAAATCAGCCTCTGGAAAGAGTTTATTAATGAACCGTGCTTAAGCTGAACAGGAACCTTTTCCCTGCCTTCAAGAACGGAACGCACTTCATTAGGCAAAAATTCCCTGATGCCTGCCCTGCCTTTGGTAAGATCATCTAAAGTACGGATAAGAGTACGGCTTTCCCATGCCGGAATCCATCCCGTAATCCTGTATACAAAATCAGTAGATTCCAGCTTGTTCTTAACTGAATTAAGCTGACTTGAAACTGAAAAAACCTGCAGAAGGTGAAGAAGCATGTCTTTATGAGTTTCAGCAAAGTTTTTTCTCTGTTCCTGAATTTCCTCAAGTTCTTTTTTTACGGAATTTACTTCTCCCTCAAGGGCACCAAGAAGTTCATCCGGTACGCCTTTAAAATCCTTTGGAAGATTTATTTCAACAAAACCAGCCTTTTTTAATTCACTGTCCATAAAAAAGCGGCCTTTTTTCGAAGATGCAGCAAGAATCTTTGTCTTGTCATTTCCCAGAGTCGTAAGAATTGCATTCGAACCAAAAGAAGAAGCCAGGCTGTCATAAGCGCCCTCTTCAATACGGCCGATTCTAAGGGTCAAAAAAGATAAACTTTCAAGCTGGGAATATGGTACTTTAAGATTAGAAAACGAAGCTGCTTCCTTATATGAAGAAGAAACCCTCTTTACGTTTTCGCCGCACTCAATCTCACGGTTATGAAGATCTTCTGCCGCAGTATAAATCCTTACAGCCTCAGACCTGTCTTCTTCCGTCGGCAGGCTCACAGCCTCAGTAAAATGATCAAGATCCTTTATATTAAGAAAGCTGCGGGCACTCTGGAGTCTTGCAAATATATCTGCATCAGCATTCTGCTTTTTTTCTTCTGCAGCTGAATCATTAAAATCCTGCTGGAACTGAAAATCACCCAGTTTTCCAAGATAAGTAAGAACAGAATCAATGTCATCCTTAAGAACCATAAGCTCAAGAAGACGCATAGGTGTTGTCTTAGCCATTTTTTCCCTCCGTTTCAGGATTTACATTAAGTCTGAGACCTTCTGCCGCCATACAGATATTATCCAGTTCCTGACGCTTTAATATGTACAGACACACAAGGGGACATTCAGTAAAAGGATGCTTATGAAACAGTTTTCTGGCAGAACCGGCATAACTGACTTTAAAAGCATTACTTATCCAGCGGGAATCTACAGTCCATACAACCCCGTCCTCATGAGGATTCAGAAGTTCCCTGTTCTTCCATTTCCGCCACTGCTCATAATCGTCCGGCTCAAAACTTAAAACATTAACAGCTTCCCTGACAAAAAAATCTTTTTCTCCTTTTGATTCATCCTCGTATACAAGATGAGAAAGAATCTCTTCATCAGTCATCTTATAATAAATCCTAAGTCTTAAAGCCCAGATTGCATTATCAATCTGAATTTTTGTCCCTATAAGCTTCATCAGGTCTGAACGGCATTCAGAGGAAGATTTTTTTACCTGCAGCCACAGTGTTTTTAAATACTGACTGTCAAGTTTAAAATCCTGCTCATGAAGTTTCTGAGGTTCAGGTACTGTATTATACCATGAAAATTCAGTTTCTTCAGTCATTTCTTTTAGAGAAGGCCATTTTTCATATTTTATGAATCCGAAAGGAGAAATATCAGTAAGTTCAGGAAGCTTAGTTTCTCCGTAGCACAAGGCTCCTGTTACGGTTTTAAAGTTTTCATATTCGAAGGATTGTATGAGTTTTACAAGAAGGGGATCCGGTTCAGAATAATTGGAAAGAAGGGAACGGAATTCCTTTACAAAGCGTGAAGCTGCCTCAGACTGAAGTTTTTTTGTAAGTAAAACCTGAGGTACGGCAGGAATTTCTGATTTAAACACCAGGGACCATAAATCCGAAAGAGAGCGGGCACTAAACAATACTCTCGCATTCTCTCCGATAAATGAACGTGACAGAACGGCACATGATTTTGCGTAAACATAGGAACGCGCAGCAGTTTTGTCCATTGCCATACCTGCACCTCTATGCCTTTAAAAGACCATCCATAAGTTTGGAAAAAGAATCCGTATCTTTATTAAAGGAAGAAAGACTATCCTGATATTCCTGTATTTTTAATTTATGGGAAGAAGCAATACGCTCCCTGAGGGAAACTTCATTTTTTTCAATTGAATCTGCAATCTTTTCAAATTCTGCCTTAAACGCAGAATCTGCACGAACTCTGGCAGCAGCAATAATACTTTCTGCTTCCACCTGAGCTTCTTTTATAACCTCAGAAGCTTCATCCTCAATCTTAAGAAGATGCTGAATTACATCATCCTGATTATCAGCCATACAAATCTCCTCTACTCAGTATCCCTGAGCAAAGACAACACTTCTTTCGGTGAAGAAGCATCTGAAAGTTTTCTAGTGAAGTCAGGCTTCTGAAGCAGACAGGAAAGTTCTTTCAAAGCTTTCAGGTGTCCGGAATTATCATCTGCACTGAACAAAAACATAAACACATAATGAACGGCATTACCGTCCAAAGAGCCGTATTCAATACCTTTTTTACTTATACCAACGGCACCACAGGCAGTATCAATGCTATCCATTACCCCATGAGGAATGGCAACCTGATACACAATGCCCGTCGTCATTTTTTCTTCTCTTGAAAACAAAGATTCAAGGGCTTCTTTTCTGTCCACAGCAGGGCATGCATCTACAATCTTCTGAACCATTTCATAAAAAAGCTCATCCTTAGATTCGCTCTCAAGATTCATTATAATGGTATTTTCTGAAAAAATATGCTGCAAAACCATGCTGTAAAACTCCGCATTACTTACTCAGCAGAAACAGCAGCTTCAGTCTTTTCTTCTGCAGTTTCAGAAGCTTCTGCACCATCACCAAGAAGTGTATCCCAGTCGGAATCTTCTGCAGTTTCTGTTGCTGTACTTTCTGCAGTCTGTGAACCGGCAAGTTCTTCAGCAGCCTTCTTTGTGCCGAATTTTGCGTTAATCAAAGCAATTCCGATTGTAATGACAAAAAACAATGCAACCAATACACCTGTTGTCTTTGTAAGTACACTTGCTCCATGTGCACCAAAAGCTGTACTCTGTCCGCCGCCAAAAGCACTTCCCATGCCATTGCTGTCTTCATTCTGAATAAGAACAAGCAGAACAAGCAGAATACATACAATAACAAATGCTGCAACCAATATTGCCTTTACAATATCCATTTTCATCTCCCATCCGTAGCATAACGGACAAAAATTAATTTATTTATATGTAGCTGAAATAATACTCAATAATCATTCACAAGTCAATTAACCTTGAGAGTATATATTAATGAAGATTATCAGCAGAAAAAAACAGCCGGCCTGCCTTCTGAATTCCCTGCTCAGTGCAGAGGTAATTCAAAAAAAACAGCAACCGGCCGTCCTTTTATAAAATCTTCGGGCTATGCCTAGCACTCACAGATCGGTACGAAAGTTTCTGCCTTAAGGGAAGCTCCACCGATAAGTCCGCCGTCAATATCCGGCTGTGCAAGAAGTTCAGGAGCATTTGAAGCTTTCATTGAACCGCCGTACTGAATGATAACTTCATCAGCTACTTTCTGATTGTAAAGTTTAGCGATGTATCCGCGGATAAACTTATGAATTGCCTGTGCATCTTCAGGAGTTGCAGTTTTACCGGTTCCGATAGCCCAAACAGGTTCATAGGCAATAGTTACGTTCTTCATCTGTTCTTCAGTAACACCTGCAAGACCTGCAGAAAGCTGGAATGCACAAACCTGTTCTGCCTCACCTGCCTCACGTTCGCTTAAAAGTTCACCGATGCAGAGATCTACTTCAAGACCGTCATTAAGAGCCTTGCGAACCTTTTTATTGATAAGTTCATCAGATTCACCGATTTCGTGACGGCGTTCTGAGTGACCGAGGATTACTGCCTGACATCCGATATCCTTAAGCATTGCTGTAGAAACTTCACCTGTGTGAGCTCCGTTGTCTGTAGCAGCACAGTCCTGTGCAGCAAGAAGAATGTTTGAACCTTTTACCACCTGAGCAACTGCATCAAGATATACGAAAGGAACACCAATCATGAATTTATTTGTTTTTCCTTTGAGGGCTGCAACAAGATCCTGAGCCAGTTTAACGGCTTCAGCCTTAGTTGTGTTCATCTTCCAGTTTCCGGCGATATAATGTGTACGTGCCATATTTTACTCCTATGCGGGCCGTAGAATAATCATTGCAGCCCCTGTTTGTTTCAGAAAAAGATTTTAATGAATTGACACTCATTTTTCAACATAAATGCAGAAAAACTTCTTGTTATGTGTCATTCTTTATTACTAAACTGAAAATAATTTTAATTCCGGTAATACAACCTGCATTAGTTTGAAATGCTTATCGTTTGTCCAGATTTCGCAATTATCGCATCTTGAAATGGAACTGCAAGGCCGTTTCTCTTTAAAGTAATTCTGTCTTTATAACTCCGCAAGTAGATATTTCATTTTCTTCAAAAATCTTCTTAGCATCGTCCGTAGGTTTATCCCAGAAATCGATGATTATATTTGTATCAACGAGAATCATAGTAAACTTGCCTCGCGGAGTTCTGTTACCGAATTACTGTCAAGATGAATCTTTCCTGCAAGTTCAAGGAAATTCTTTTTTGTTTTTGGGGCAGTTTTATTAACATACATTTCTGACTGTTCAGCTTCCAGCAGTTTTATAAATGCAGAAACCGATGTCAACAATTGTTCAGGTAGAGTTTTTACTTGTTCAATTACCATTTCGTATGACATAATATACCTCCAATTGATTTTATCATACTCTTTGAGAAATTTCATCTAAAAAAGGTGAGCTTGACTCGCCGTACTAAAGATTCAGGATGGACCTTATTTTTTTTCTAAAAGGAAAAATAAAAATAATAGTAAAAGAATTATGCCCCAGAACAAAGCCCAGCCTAAATTTGCAGTCGGATTATATTTTCCTACTTTAAATTGCAGATTATTTCTATCTTCGTATACATCTATATAATTGCTTGGAACTAGGAGAAAGCAGCAAATTGCAGCAATTAATAACCAATAAATAAAATAATCGTCTATTACACTTACTCTGAAAAATTTTTCAACAATCAATGGAATGATGAAAGAAAGAATATTACATAGCCTAAGTGATGAATAAATTTAAAAGGCTTTTTTAGCTTAGCCGCTAATTGTTCAGTCATTTTTTCTCCTCCATGAGCACCCCAATGCGGGTGTCCACATAACAATTGCTTAAACCGCAACGCAGCTTGACCGCGTGTCGGCTTTGAACTTCTTGTTAGGCGAGTACAGACTGCTTCTTTGCAATAGATATATGTTCTTTTTCTGAGTTCTTAGCAAGAAGATATACACAATATTGATTCATGCTTACGCCTTCTTTTTTTGAATCTTCTGCGAGAGTTTTATGTAATGTCTTTGGAAGACGAAGCTTGAACTGACCGGAATAGGAATCTGCGGTTTCTGGTTCTGCTATTTCTATATTATCTTCAATTGCAGCGGTTAACCATGCTTTTTTTGCGTCTTCAGCATTTGCAACGACTTCAGCTACAGTTTCTCCACAAGTAATGCAGCCAGGAAGTTCCGGATATGAAGCGACGAAACCAGATTCTTCTGTATCTGGAATAATTTCCAATTTATAAGGTAATTTCATATATTCTTCAAAAGTTTTCATATCAGTCCTCCTTCTTCTTATTGGCTTCTTCTGCCTCAACTATTTCTTTTACCATTCTTACATAAACGACTTTTATCGGTTCATGATTTGGAATGGTAACAGGATTGCACCCGGGTTTTCGGAATGTATAATGACTACTACCGCTTTTTGGTTGTGATACAACATACCCATAGCTTTGCAGAATTTTGCTTAGTTCTGCAAACCGCATATTCTTATCAAGCGATTTTATTTTGCTTAATAATTTTTCCCATTGTGCCATGATTATATTGTATATGGTGTCATATACGGTGTCAAGTTATTTTTCAATTAGTAATTGATAACTCTTGGCTTTCCTATACTTCCATCCCATAATTTCATTTTCTCTATAATTTCTAAGCAAATCCAAGTCAACTTCAACCAGATAAATACCTTCTGTCTCAGGAGCTTCAAATACACACATATCCCGTACACCGTCTTCTTCGCGAAGCCAGGCAACTCCATCAAAAAGAGTGGAATGACCGTTGCAATCAGGTTGACCGGCAGGATAATTACATGTGCAAACTGCCAGCATGTTTTCATATGCACGAGTTCGCAATGCAGATAACCTGTTAATTTCCATAGGACAGGCATTTGGAGCAAGAATTATTTCTGCCCCCTTAAGCATTAGTACTCTTGCGCTTTCCGGAAACTCTCTGTCAAAGCAAATCATTGTACCGATTTTTACCTTTGTAAACCCCAAATCTAAATCAGCAACGTAAAAATCATCTCCCGAAGAAAGTACTTTTTCAACGTCAAAATCACATGTATGAACTTTTGAGTAATGTAAAACTTCGTTTCCTTTCTTATCAAAGAAGATTACAGAATTCAACGGTTTTGGATTATTAGTTTCTAAAAAAGTAATTCCAATTGCAAGATTTAGTTCTTGCGCTAGTTTTTTGAAAGAAAGAATAAAATTAGAATTCTTATTTATTGATTGAGATTCAAGTTCTTTTTGATCCAATGATATTTTATAACCTGTACTCCACATTTCAGGAAATAAAGCTATATCCGCTCCGAGTTTCTTTGCTTCAATACAGGCATCCAATCCTTTTTTTAAATTTTGCTCAATTGAAGCTTCAGGAAGCAATTGTAACATTGCAATTTTTATCTTCATATATTCTCCATAACCATTTCGTAAGACATATTGCACCTACATTTGCCAGCATTTTAGCTAATTTATCTTCCAGAATGTCAAATGATACCCGTCTTCATAACCAATCTTTTTATAAAAAAGATTTTCTCCGCCTGTCATGTGACTTGCACCAAGAGCCTTCATTCGATGATAATGTTTTGTAAGTGCAGCTGCGGCCAAACCTTTTTTTCTATGTTCCGGAGAAGTACATAAAGGTTCCATATATGCAAGCTTGTTTTCTGGTATCCACCACATTCCGGAAAAGCAGACGTATTCCTCATTTTTATCAGCTATCACAATGTCATATTGGTGCGTGCTATGTGGTAAAGGTGCATTCCAATCACTCAGACAATCTTTATGAGATTTTGCAGGAGTCCAGTCCAGAGAATCATCATACTTATTAATGTTTATGAAATCGCCCTTGTCACCGTGGTCAAAACCATACCAGCAGAGCTTTGAAAGTTTACAAATGTCAATGTCTTCTGATTCAACAAAGTGATAACCTTTGGGAAGAGCGTAATTTAATTCATTCTTAAAATCAAAAATCATATCATTACATTCGTAAACTTGATTGAATCCGCGTTTTGCTGCTGCATCTTTTAAAAACTGCTGACCATCAAATAAAATAAGCTGCTGATTGTTTCCAAAACTTGGCATTTTAGTGACTGCATAATCGATTAATTCATCTGCAAGGAATTCATATCCTTTGCGGACATTAAAATAAATATCAGTGACGGGAGCTTCGTAATAAACAAATGCAATCACTTTGTCTCCATCGAACCAGATTCTGTCTAAAAAAGAATAGGAGGAGTCCATCCAGGATGCCTTAATTGCATGTTCAAAAAAAGGAGCCGGTCTTCCAGAGTCCTTTTTCCAATCGTATGTTTCTACCAGAAAATCCCAGACAAGGTTTATGTCTGTTAATATCTGAAACTGTTTTGTTGTTATTTTCATTTTTTTATCCTTTGACAAGCGGCTCAGTGAGCCGTCCGCCTAACAATGAGTTAAACCGCACGCGGCTTGACCGCGTGTCGGCTTTGAACTTCTTGTTAGGCGTTCTCATTATCGCCAAACAAGATTCTTACAAAATCCCGTCTTGAATACATTATTCTTATTACCTTCACACAATCTTCTTCTATTCTGTAAAAAATAGAATAATTGTTCGCAAGCACAAATTTATAATCTGTTGGAAAAGAAACATATCTTTCTGCAGGAATTCCTATTTCTGGATAATTTGCTAAATCTTCATATGTTTCTACAATTTTCTCTACAGTATTTTGAGCTGCGATTGGATTCAACAATTCATTTTCAATGTAATCTTTAATTTCGAGCAAATCCTCCGCTGCCTGTGGGGAAACCTTTACTTCAAACATCAGAGTCCCACCATCGAACGAACATCTTTTGTGCTAAGCCAGCCTTTTTCTTTTGCGGAATCTTCTCCTTTTTTAAGTTCAGCAAATAAAGTTTTTGTAGCTGTAAGTTTTTCATAATCTTTTATTGAAATCACCGCATAGCAACCTCGTCCATTTTTTGTGAGAAAAACAGGAGATTCATCTGCTACATCCTGCAGAACTTCATTATAATTTCGCAAATCTGAAACCGGTTTTATTGTAA
>Ga0256871_1000689_pt1 | contig 14834 bp, 12 predicted proteins | sample RumenRJG_07RNA_FD_185439 | JGI IMG/M metagenome (GOLD analysis project Ga0256871, IMG submission 185439) | Metatranscriptome of bovine rumen microbial communities from Lethbridge, Alberta, Canada - Rumen RJG_07 (Metagenome Metatranscriptome) | ecosystem: Host-associated > Mammals > Digestive...
ATTTTATTTTCTAAAAAACGAGCTAAAAAGTTGGTAGATTGATAAATAAGATGTAATTTTGCAACCGCATTTTATGTGGCAACACGTATTTGCATAATGTTTAACAATTAAAATTTAAAGACAAAAGCATGATTATTGTACCAGTAAAGGACGGCGAGAACATCGAGAGAGCTCTCAAGAAGTTTAAGAGAAAATTCGAGAAGACGGGCGTTATCAAAGAGCTTCGTGCTCGCCAGCAGTATGACAAGCCGTCTGTCAAGAAGCGTCTCAAGATGGAGCATGCCATTTACGTACAGCATCTTCGCGACGCAGAGGAGTAAAAACTCTGTAAAAAATTTGGTAGTTTGAATTAATTTCCGTAAATTCGTTGCGTAAAAACAAATAAGCAACGATTGCAATGATAAAGAAGTTTTTGGACTACTTGAAACTGGAGCGCAACTACTCTTCGCTCACTGTACAGGAGTATGGTGACGACTTGGCGCGCTTTCAGAAGTATTTCGAAGACTTGGATTGTCATATCTCGTGGGATACGGTCGATGCTGACATTATCAGAGGCTGGATGGAGAGCATGATGGACAAGGGCAACAGCGCCTCTTCTGTCAACAGGAGGCTCAGTGCGCTGCGTTCTTTCTATAAGTTCGCCCTGAAATACCAGCTCGTTGACAAAGACCCCTCACGCGGCATACGAGGCCCCAAGAAGGCCAAGGTGCTGCCGCAGTTTATGAAGGAGAAAGAAATAAACACCCTTCTGGAACCGGAGATGTGGCATGATGGCTATCAAGACTGCCTCGCGCGTACATTAATATTATGTTTCTACGAGACAGGCATCCGTCTGGAGGAATTGATAGACCTTGACGATGGCGACGTGAGCTTCGCAAAACGCGAGCTGAAAGTCACCGGCAAGCGCAATAAGCAGCGCATCATTCCTTTCGGCGAGGAGCTGGCCACTACATTGCAAGGCTACATGATGCGGCGTGACCACGATGTGGCAAGGATCAGCGAGGCACTCTTTGTGACCCGCAAAGGCGAGCGGATGAACCGCAACAAGGTGAGATACCTGGTGAAGAAGAATATCTCTAGGGTTACCACCCTGCGCGAGCAAACCCCGCACGTGCTTAGACACACCTTCGCTACGGCCATGCTAAACCATGATGCCAGCATAGAGAGCATTAGGAAGTTGCTTGGGCATGAAAGTATCTCTACAACGGAGATATATGCTCATACTACTTTTGAGCAGCTCAAGCATGTATATCAACATGCCCACCCCCGGGCTTAACCTTTTAAAAATAGGAGGTCATTATGGAAATTAAAATTCGATCGATTCACTTCGATGCTACTGAGAAGTTACAAGCTTTCATCAACAAGAAGGCTGAAAAGTTACAAAAATCTTTTGAAGACATTCAGAAAGTAGAGGTGCAACTAAAGGTGGAGAAACCCGCTACGTCGCTCAACAAGGTTACAAGCCTTACTGTTACGGTGCCGGGTAATACGTTGTTTGTTGAAAAGACATGCGATACCTTTGAGGAAGGTGTTGACTTGTGCTTGGATTCAATGAAGGTACAACTCACCAAATATAAAGAAAAACTACGCAAACATTAAAAAAAATCGTTGAAAATTTTGGCGATTAGAAAATATTGACTACCTTTGCAGCCGTTTTACAACACGTCCTGACGAAGTGTCGCATAGCGGCTGCAAGGATTTGCCTCTTTAGCTCAGTTGGCCAGAGCACGTGATTTGTAATCTCGGGGTCGTTGGTTCGAATCCGACAAGAGGCTCAAAAAGAAGACAGCGGTCTTTCTTGATAAAACAATTTATTGGGTAGTTTCCAGAGTGGCCAAATGGGGCAGACTGTAAATCTGCTGCTTCTAGCTTCGGTGGTTCGAATCCATCACTACCCACGAAGTAGATAAAAATTGCGGAAATAGCTCAGTTGATAGAGCACTAGCCTTCCAAGCTGGGGGTCGCGGGTTTGAGCCCCGTTTTCCGCTCTCTTGCTGTAATAGCTCAGTGGTAGAGCACTTCTTTGGTAAGGCGGAGGTCCTGCGTTCAACTCTCAGTTACAGCTCTACTTTCAGAAGTGTTTAATTCTAAAGAAAACACAGATTATTCATTTAATATTAAATAAAAGAAAAAGCTATGGCTAAAGAAGAATTTGTGCGCACCAAACCGCATGTTAACATTGGTACTATTGGTCACGTAGACCATGGTAAGACAACTCTGACTGCTGCCATTTCAAAGGTTCTCCATGACGAGGGTCTTGGCAACGAGGAAGTGAAGTCTTTCGATCAGATTGATAACGCACCCGAGGAGAAGGAACGTGGTATCACCATCAACACCGCTCATATCGAGTATGAGACAAAGAAGCGTCACTACGCTCACGTTGACTGCCCGGGACACGCTGACTATGTGAAGAACATGGTTACTGGTGCTGCTCAGATGGATGGTGCCATCCTGGTAGTTGCTGCAACTGATGGTCCTATGCCTCAGACACGTGAGCACGTTCTTTTGGCTCGTCAGGTAAACGTTCCCCGTCTGGTTGTATTCCTGAACAAGTGCGATATGGTAGACGATGAGGAGATGCTCGAACTCGTTGAGATGGAAGTTCGCGAAATCCTGGAGCAGTATGGCTATGAAGAGGATACTCCTATCATCCGTGGTTCTGCACTTGGTGCATTGAACGGCGTTCCAAAGTGGGTTGATTCTGTGAAGAAACTCATGGATACTGTTGATGATTGGATTCAGGAGCCTGTTCGTGAGGTTGATAAGCCTTTCTTGATGCCTGTTGAGGACGTCTTCTCAATCACTGGTCGTGGTACTGTTGCTACTGGCCGTATCGAGACAGGTCGTTGCAAGGTAGGTGATGAAGTTCAGCTCCTTGGTCTTGGTGAGGATAAGAAGTCTGTGATCACAGGCGTTGAGATGTTCCGCAAGACTCTGGCTGAAGGCGAGGCAGGTGATAACGTAGGTCTGCTCCTCCGCGGTATAGATAAGAATGAGGTTAAGCGTGGTATGGTAGTTGTGCACCCGGGTGCAATCACTCCTCACGATCACTTCAAGGCTTCTATCTATGTGCTGAAGAAGGAAGAGGGTGGCCGTCACACACCATTCGGTAACAAGTATCGTCCTCAGTTCTATCTCCGTACGATGGACTGCACCGGTGAGATTAAGCTTCCTGAGGGAGTTGAGATGGTAATGCCTGGCGACAACGTTGAGATCGAGGTTGAGCTCATCTACAAGGTTGCTCTGAATGAGGGTCTTCGTTTCGCTATCCGCGAGGGTGGTCGTACTGTGGGCTCTGGCCAGATTACACAGATCCTTCCTGACGTTAAGGACTAATAAAATAAATGTCTCCGTTGTCAACAACGGCAACGGAGATTACTTACGGGTTTAGCTCAGTTGGTAGAGCACTGGTCTCCAAAACCAGGTGTCGAGAGTTCGAGTCTTTCAACCCGTGCTAAAGTAAAAAGAGTATGATTAAAAGATTTGTAAGCTTCTGCATAAGCTATAGCAAAGCTTGTTACGATGAGCTTGCGCATAAGACTACTTGGCCGACACGGGCTGAACTTACACACTCTGCAATGGTTGTTTTATCTGCTTCCCTTGTCATTGCATTAGTGGTGTTCGCATTTGACTTCGTGTTCAGAAATCTCATGGAATTCGTTTATCCAGGTTAAAGTAATAGGGAAATGGCTGATACTGAAATGAAATGGTATGTTCTTCGTGCCATAAGTGGCAAGGAGGCAAAGGTTAAGGAATATATTGAAGCCGAGATGGGTCATAACCCTAAATTGGCTGAGTGTGTTTCTCAAGTGTTGCTTCCTACAGAAAAGCATGCTACAATGCACAATGGCAAAAGGGTAGTCAAGGAGAAACTAAGTCTTCCTGGCTATGTTTTGGTTCAGGCCAATCTGAGGGGTGATGTAGCTTCTACATTACGCTTCATGCCTAACGTACTTGGCTTCCTGGGTGGAATGAGTGAGCCTACTCCCGTACGTCAGTCTGACATCAACAGATTGTTAGGTAACGCAGAGGAATCTGAGCTTACCGATATGCCGGAAATACCTTACTTGGTAGGAGAGTCGGTGAAAGTCATCGATGGTCCTTTCTCAGGTTTCCATGGTATCGTAGAGGAGGTTAATTCTGAGAAACACAAGCTGAAGGTCATGGTAATGATCTTTGGCCGTCAGAATCCTGTCGAGCTGAGCTTTATGCAAGTTGCTAAGGAAGAGTAAGTATAGTTACGGATACTGATTCTTCTTTATAATTTCAATTTTAAATATTAACAAAGAAAATGGCTAAAGAAGTTGCTGGATTAATCAAGTTACAGATTAAAGGTGGCGCTGCGAACCCTTCTCCTCCCGTGGGTCCTGCTTTGGGCTCTAAGGGTATAAACATTATGGGTTTCTGCAAGGAGTTCAATGCCCGTACCCAGGATAAAGCCGGGAAGATCCTTCCTGTCGTTATCACTTACTATACTGATAAATCCTTCAGTTTTGTCATTAAGACTCCGCCTGCAGCTGTACAGTTGCTAGAGGCAGCCAAGGCAAAGAAAGGTTCTGGTGAGCCAAACAGAAACAAGGTGGCAACTGTTACTTGGGATCAAGTTAAGGCTATCGCCGAAGATAAGATGCCCGATTTGAATTGCTTCACCCTCGAGTCTGCTATGCGTCTCGTAGCTGGAACAGCTCGTAGTATGGGTATAACTGTAAAAGGGGACTTCCCTGAACTATAATTAAAAACTTCAATTAAAATGAGTAAGCTGACAAAAAATCAAAAATCAGTAGCTGAGAAGGTTGAAGCAGGGAAGGCATACACTCTTAGTGAGGCTTCGAAGTTGGTGAAGGAGATTACCACCACTAAGTTTGATGCTTCGGTTGATGTTGATGTACGTCTGGGTGTAGACCCCCGCAAGGCTAACCAAATGGTTCGCGGCGTGGTTTCTCTGCCTAATGGAACCGGTAAGGTTACGCGTGTACTCGTGCTTTGTACTCCTGATCAGGAGGCTGCTGCTAAAGAAGCAGGTGCCGACTATGTGGGTCTGGATGAGTATATAGACAAGATAAAGGGCGGTTGGACTGATGTTGATGTTATCATCACTATGCCTTCTTGCATGGGCAAGGTTGGTCCTCTTGGTAGAGTGCTCGGTCCTCGTGGCTTGATGCCTAACCCCAAGAGTGGCACTGTGACCATGGATGTGGCAAAAGCTGTCAAGGAAGTAAAGCAAGGTAAGATAGATTTCAAGGTTGATAAGGCTGGTATTATTCATACCTCTATCGGCAAGATTAGCATGACCCCGGAGCAGATCTACGGTAATGCCAAGGAGTTTATCTCTACTGTAGTTCGTCTTAAGCCTGCTGCTGCTAAGGGTACCTATATTAAGAGTATCTTCATTTCCAGTACAATGAGTAAGGGTATCAAGATTGATCCTAAATCAGTTGAATAACTCTAAAAGTTTAGAAAGATGAAAAAGGAAGTAAAAGATACTATTATAAAGGACCTTGGTGAGAAGCTGAATACTTATTCTCACTTTTATCTTGTAGATGTAACAGGTTTGAATGCTGAGGCAACAAGCAACCTTCGTCGCAAGTGCTTCAAGCAGGATATTAAGATGGTTGTTGTGAAGAACAAGCTTCTTCACAAGGCTTTCGAGGCTTCTGATAAGGATTTCGAAGAACTCTATGGTTCTTTGAAGGGCAATACGGCAGTGTTCTTTGCCAATGTGGCAAATGCTCCAGCCAAGTTGCTGAAGGAGTATAAGAAAGAGGGCATTCCTTCCTTGAAGGCTGCTTATGCTGAGGAAGGCTTCTACGTAGGTGCTGACAAGCTCGATGAGCTTGCTGCATTGAAGAGCAAGAACGAACTTCTCGCAGAGGTTGTTGCATTGCTGCAATCTCCTGCAAAGAACGTTGTTTCTGCTTTGCAATCAGGCGCAAACACCATCCATGGTGTGCTGAAGACTTTAGGCGAGCGTCCTGAGTAAAATCAATATAAGTCGCAACTATTAAAGTATAAATTAAAAAATAAATTTAAGATAAAATGGCAGACGTTAAAGCTATTGCAGAAGAATTAGTAAATCTTACTGTTAAGGAAGTAAATGAGTTGGCAACAGTCCTGAAGGACGAGTATGGTATTGAGCCCGCTGCTGCAGCTGTTGCAGTTGCTGGTCCTGCTGCTGGTGGCGCAGCTCCCGCAGCTGAGGAGAAGACATCTTTCGATGTTGTTCTTACTGAGGTAGGTCCTAGCAAGCTGAAGGTTGTAAAGGCTGTTAAGGAAGCTTGCGGTCTTGGTCTGAAAGAGGCTAAGGACCTCGTTGACGGCGCTCCTGCTACTCTGAAAGAGGGCATGGCTAAGGCAGAGGCTGAGAACCTGAAGAAGGCTATCGAGGCTGAGGGCGCTAAGGTTGAGCTCAAGTAATTCTGATTACTTTACTTTTATTATATGGTTAGGATTAGCTAAGTAGGCTATTCCTAACCTTTTTGTGTCTTTAGACACTAATGGCGATGATTGCTAAGCTCCTTTGCCACTAATATAAATGACTCTTTTAAAAATTTATGGCTACAAAGATTATTGATAACAGAGTAAATTTTGCAAGCGTGAACAATCCGTATCCCTATCCGGATTTTCTCGATGTTCAGCTCAAGTCTTTCCATGACTTCCTGCAACTGGATACTCCTCCTGAAGAGCGCAAGAACGACGGGCTGTATAAGGTGTTTGCAGAGAACTTCCCAATTACGGACACGCGCAATAATTTCGTCCTGGAGTTTTTGGATTACTATATTGATCCGCCGCGTTATACCATAGATGAGTGCCTTGAAAGAGGCCTTACCTACAGTGTTCCATTGAAAGCTAAGATGAAGCTTTATTGTACGGATCCCGACCATGAAGACTTTGGAACCTTTATTCAGGATGTGTTCTTGGGTACCATACCTTATATGACCAAGAATGGCACATTCGTGATTAATGGCGCCGAGCGCGTGGTGGTATCTCAGCTTCACCGTTCGCCTGGTGTGTTCTTTGGCCAGGGTGTTCATGCCAACGGAACTGTTCTTTACAGCGCGCGTATCATTCCTTTCAAGGGTTCTTGGATAGAGTTTGCTACTGACATCAATAATGTGATGTACGCATACATTGACCGTAAGAAGAAGTTGCCTGTAACCACTCTTCTTAGAGCCATAGGTTTTGAGAGCGATAAAGATATACTTCAGATTTTCGATCTTTGCGAGGACGTTAAGGTTAACAAGAAAAATCTGAAAGCAGCTATTGGCAGACGCCTGGCCGGTAACGTGATGAAGAGCTGGAACGAGGACTTCGTGGATGAGGATACCGGTGAGGTTGTTTCTATTGAGCGTAATGAGGTGGTTGTTGAGCGTGAGACTGAGCTTACGGAAGACAACATCGAAGAGATACTTGACAGTGGCGTTTCTTCTATTCTCTTGCATAAAGATGAGGAGCAAGCCAACAAGTACGCCATCATCTTCAACACGCTCGCTAAGGACCCCAGCCATTCAGAGACCGAGGCCGTGAACTACATCTACCGTCAGCTTCGCAATGCTGATGCTGCCGATGACGTGAGTGCACGCGAAGTGTTCCAGAATCTGTTCTTCTCAGACAAGCGTTATGACTTGGGTGAGGTAGGTCGTTACAGAATCAACAAGAAGTTGGGTCTTGACATCGACATGGATGTACGTGTGCTCACCAAGGAAGACATTATTGAGATTATCAAGTATCTCATCCAGCTCATCAATTCCAACGCTACGGTAGATGATATTGACCACCTTTCAAACCGTCGTGTACGTACCGTAGGTGAGCAGCTGGCCAACCAGTTCTCTATCGGCTTGGCCCGTATGAGCAGGACGATACGTGAGCGTATGAACGTTCGCGACAATGAGGTGTTCCAGCCCACTGATTTGATCAACGCCAAGACTATCTCCAGTGTGATCAATTCATTCTTCGGCACCAACCCTCTTAGTCAGTTCATGGACCAGACCAACCCTCTGGCTGAGGTTACGCACAAGCGTCGTTTGTCAGCCTTAGGCCCTGGCGGTCTGTCACGTGAGCGTGCCGGTTTCGAGGTTCGTGACGTTCACTATACTCACTATGGCAGACTTTGCCCTATTGAGAGTCCTGAAGGTCCTAACATCGGTTTGATTTCTTCACTCTGCCTCTATGCAAAGATAAACGACCTGGGCTTTATCGTTACACCTTATCGTAAGGTGAAGGATGCCAAGGTGGATATGGATAATAAAGATGTTGTCTTCTTGACCGCAGAAGAGGAAGAGGACAAGATTATCGGTCAAGGTAATGCTCCGCTAAACCCCGATGGTTCTTTCATCCGTTCGTATGTGAAGTGCCGTCAGGATGCCGACTATCCTGTTGTGTCGCCTGACAAGGTAGACCTGATGGATGTTTCTCCGCAGCAGATTGCTTCTGTTTCAGCCGGACTTATTCCTTTCTTGGAGCATGATGATGGTCACCGTGCCCTAATGGGATGTAACATGATGCGTCAGGCTGTGCCTCTCTTGCATAATGATGCGCCTATCGTGGGTACCGGACTTGAGAAGAAGGTGTGCGAGGATTCGCGTACGATGATAACGGCAGAGGGCGACGGTGTGATAGAATATGTTGATGCTACCACAATTCGCATTTTGTACGACCGTACCGAGGAGGAAGAGTTCGTTAGCTTCGAGCCTGCCCTGAAGGAGTATCGTATACCTAAGTTCCGCCGTACCAACCAGAATATGGTTGTAGACCTTCGTCCTATTTGCGACAAGGGTCAGCGTGTGAAGAAGGGTGACATCCTCACCGAGGGTTATGCCACAGAGAATGGTGAGTTGGCACTTGGCCGCAACCTTCTGGTGGCTTACATGCCTTGGAAGGGTTATAACTATGAGGATGCTGTTGTGATTTCAGAGCGCATGGTGCGTGAGGACGTGCTCACCTCTGTTCACGTTGACGAGTATTCACTTGATGTACGTGAGACCAAGCGCGGTGTTGAGGAATTTACGAGCGACATTCCTAACGTGAGTGAGGAAGCCACCAAGGACTTGGATGACAATGGTATCATTCGCGTGGGTGCTCGTGTTGAGCCGGGTGACATTCTTATCGGTAAGATTTCGCCTAAGGGCGAAAGCGATCCTTCACCTGAAGAGAAGCTTCTTCGTGCCATCTTTGGTGACAAGGCAGGCGATGTGAAAGACTCTTCGCTCAAGGCCAATCCTTCACTCAGCGGTGTGGTTATAGACAAGAAGCTTTTCTCTCGTGCCGTTAAGACTCGTGAGAGCAAGCGCCAGGACAAGGTTACCCTGCAGAAGATAGACGACGAGTATGCTCAGCGTATTGATGAGTTGAAAGACATTCTCGTAGAGAAGCTCATGAAGCTCACCGACGGTAAGGTTTCTCAGGGCATCAAAGACTACTCTGATGCAGAGATCGTGCCTAAGGGCAGCAAGTTTACCGTGCCTACGCTGAAGAACCTCGACTACGAAGGCATCCAGTCTAACGGCTGGACGGACGATGCTCATACGAATGGCCTCATTCAGAAGCTCATCATGAATTACATCCGCAAGTATAAGCTTATGGATGCTGAGATGAAGCGTCGCAAGCTGGCCATCACCATTGGCGATGAGCTGCCTTCGGGCATCATGCAGATGGCTAAGGTGTATATTGCCAAGAAGAGAAAGATACAAGTAGGTGACAAGTTGGCCGGACGTCACGGCAACAAGGGTATAGTGTCGAAGGTTGTACGTATGGAGGATATGCCATTCTTGGAAGATGGCCGTCCTGTAGATTTGGTTCTTAACCCTATGGGTGTGCCTTCTCGTATGAACCTGGGTCAGATATTCGAGGCCATCTTAGGCGCTGCCGGCAAGAAGTTGGGCGTTAAGTTTGCAACACCTATCTTTGATGGTGCCAAGCTGAAGGACCTTCAGGAATGGACCGACAAGGCCGGTCTGCCCCGCTTGTGCTCAACCTATATCTATGACGGTGAGACGGGTGAGCGCTTCGACCAGCCTGCCACCATTGGTATCACCTACTTCCTCAAACTCGGACACATGGTAGAAGACAAAATGCATGCTCGTTCTATCGGTCCGTATAGCTTGATTACTCAGCAGCCTCTTGGCGGTAAGGCACAGTTTGGTGGCCAGCGTTTCGGAGAGATGGAGGTTTGGGCACTCGAGGCCTTCGGCGCTTCGCATGTGCTGCAAGAAATTCTTACCATCAAGTCGGATGATGTGGTTGGCCGTTCTAAGGCTTATGAGGCCATTGTCAAGGGCGATCCTATGCCTACACCGGGCATACCAGAGTCTCTCAACGTGCTGCTCCACGAGCTGCGTGGCCTTGGCTTGAGTATCAAACTAGAATAATACGTACACCCCAAAATAAGAGTAAACATGGCTTTTAAGAAAGATAATAAAGTAAAGAGTAATTTTACGAAAATTACCATTGGGCTTGCTTCACCTGAAGAAATCCTTGAGAATTCGTATGGTGAGGTTACCAAGCCTGAGACCATCAACTATCGTACTTATAAACCTGAGCGCGATGGCCTCTTCTGTGAGCGCATCTTCGGTCCTACAAAGGATTATGAGTGTGCCTGCGGTAAGTATAAGCGCATTCGCTACAAGGGCATCGTGTGCGACCGTTGTGGTGTAGAGGTTACAGAAAAGAAAGTGCGCCGCGAGCGTTCCGGCCATATCGAGCTTGTGGTTCCGGTGGCTCATATCTGGTATTTCCGTTCATTACCTAACAAGATAGGCTATCTGCTCGGCTTGCCCACAAAGAAGCTTGATGCAGTGATTTATTATGAGCGTTACATCGTTATACGTCCCGGAGTGGTAGAGGGCATGACCAACAGCGAGACAGGCGAGGAGCTGAATGGCTCGCATAAGCTTGACCTCTTGTCAGAGGATGAGTATAACGACATATTGGATAACAGACTGCCTGAGGGTAACGACCGCCTGGACGACTCTGATCCTAAGAAGTTCGTTGCCAAGATGGGTGCAGAGGCCATTTATGACCTGCTGTGCGAGCTCTCTGTAGAGGATGCTCATGGTCAGACCGGTCTTGACCGATTGGCCGGTGAACTGCGCGATCGCGCCACAACCGACTCTTCGCAGCAGCGCAAGACAGAGGCCTTGAAGCGTCTGCAGGTGGTTGAAGCATTCAGGATGAGCAAGAACGTCAATCGTCCTGAGTGGATGATCATGAAGATTATCCCTGTCACTCCTCCTGAGTTGCGCCCGCTCGTGCCGTTGGATGGCGGCCGTTTTGCCACATCCGACTTGAACGACCTCTATCGCCGTGTCATCATCCGTAACAACCGTCTCAAGAGGCTCATGGAGATAAAGGCTCCTGAGGTTATCCTCCGCAATGAGAAACGTATGTTGCAGGAGGCTGTTGACTCACTGTTTGATAACAGCCGTAAGTCGAGCGCCGTGAAGAGCGAGAGCAACCGTCCGCTCAAGTCACTCTCCGACTCACTAAAGGGTAAGCAAGGCCGTTTCCGTCAGAACTTGCTGGGTAAGCGTGTAGACTATTCAGCCCGTTCTGTTATCGTTGTTGGTCCTGAACTGAAGATGGGCGAGTGCGGTCTGCCTAAGCTGATGGCTGCCGAGCTGTATAAGCCATTCATTATTCGCAAGCTCATTGAGCGCGGCATCGTTAAGACAGTGAAGAGCGCCAAGAAGATAGTAGATCGTCGTGAGCCCGTTATCTGGGATATTCTTGAGAATGTCATGAAGGGTCATCCTGTGCTGCTCAACCGTGCTCCTACGCTTCACCGTCTGGGTATCCAGGCCTTCCAGCCTAAGCTCATCGAGGGTAAGGCTATACAGTTGCACCCATTGGCATGTACGGCATTCAATGCCGACTTCGATGGTGACCAGATGGCTGTGCACCTCCCCTTGAGCAATGAGGCCGTGCTGGAGTCGCAGATACTGATGCTTCAGAGCCACAACATCCTTAACCCTGCCAATGGCGCTCCTATCACTGTGCCCTCGCAGGATATGGTGCTCGGTCTTTATTACATCACCAAGCTGCGTGCCGGTGCCAAGGGCGAAGGACTCACGTTCTATGGTCCTGAGGAGGCTATCATTGCCCATAATGAGGGCCGTTGCGACCTCCATGCCAAGGTGAAGGTGATGGTTAACGACCTTGTAGACGGCAAACTGCAGAAACGCATTGTAGAAACTTCTGTAGGACGTGTCATCGTTAACGACATCATCCCCGATGAGTTGGGTTATTTCAATGATATTATATCCAAGAAGACGCTGCGTGGGCTTATCGCAGATGTTATCAAGGTGGTTGGTATGGCACGTGCCTGCGAATTCCTCGATGGCATCAAGAACCTGGGTTACCACATGTCTTACGTAGCCGGTCTGTCGTTCAATCTGGATGACATCATCGTACCTGACGAGAAGAAAGACATCGTGTCGAAGGGTCAGGAAGAAATAGACACTATCACGTCTAACTATGATATGGGTTTCATCACCGATACCGAGCGTTACAACCAGGTTATCGATACATGGACTCATGTAAACAACAACCTCAAGCAATCGGTTATGAAGCACATGACCGAGGCCGACCAAGGCTTCAACGCCGTTTACATGATGCTTGACTCTGGTGCCCGTGGTTCGGCTGACCAGATTGCTCAGCTGGCCGGTATGCGAGGTTTGATGGCCAAACCTCAGAAGGCTGGTGCCGAGGGTCGTGGTACGATTGAGAATCCTATCCTTTCTAACTTCAAGGAAGGAATGTCGGTGCTAGAGTACTTCATCTCCTCACACGGTGCACGTAAGGGTCTTGCCGACACCGCCATGAAGACGGCCGATGCCGGTTATCTTACTCGCCGACTGGTAGATGTGTCGCACGATGTCATCATCACAGAGGAAGACTGCGGTACGCTCCGTGGTCTTGAGTGCCGTGCGCTGAAGAATGGCGACGAGGTTATCTCTACTCTCTATGAGCGCATCCTGGGCCGTGTGTCAGTGCATGACGTTATTCATCCTTCGACGGGTGAGATCATTGTTGCTGCCGGCGACGAGATTACCGAGGCCAAGGCAAAGATTATCGAAGAGTCGCCTATCGAGATGGTGGAGATTCGTTCTGTGCTTACCTGTGAGAGCAAGAAGGGTGTCTGCATGAAGTGTTACGGCCGTAACTTGGCCACAGCACGCATGGTGCAGCTTGGTGAGGCCGTTGGTGTCATCGCAGCCCAGGCTATTGGTGAGCCGGGTACGCAGCTTACGCTTCGTACGTTCCACGCCGGTGGTGTGGCCGGTGGTGCAGCAGCCAACGCCAGCATCGTTTCAAAGAACGACGCTAAGCTGGAGTTTGATGAGCTTCGCACCGTTCCCTTCGTCGACGATCAGGACAAGGAGTGCCAGATGGTTGTCAGCCGTTTGGCCGAGGTTCGCTTTGTCGATCCCAATACGGGCATCGTGCTCAACACGCTCAATGTGCCTTACGGTAGCTCGCTCTACTACAAGGCAGGTGACAAGGTGAAGAATGGTGACCTCATTGCTAAGTGGGACCCCTTCAACGCTGTCATTGTGAGTGAGTATGCGGGCGTTGTTCGCTTCCAGGACGTTGTAGAGAACCTTACCTATAAGGTGGTTACCGATGACACCACCGGTATGGAAGACCGCATTATCATTGAGTCTAAGGACAAGACGCTTGTGCCTGTCTGCCTCATAGTGAAGAAGGGCGCCAAGCCCAACCGCACTACTAAGAAGTATGATGATGCTGATATACTTGGCACTTACAACTTCCCGGTGGGTGGACACATTGAACAGAAGATAGAGAATGGCACTGAGATAAAGACCGGTACCACACTTATCAAGATACCACGTACCATGGGTGGCGCCGGCGACATCACCGGTGGTCTGCCTCGAGTAACCGAGTTGTTCGAGGCCCGCAACCCCTCTAATCCTGCTGTTGTATCAGAAATCGACGGTGAGGTGACCATGGGTAAGGTGAAACGCGGTAACCGTGAGATTATCGTAACCAGCAAGACAGGCGAGCAGCGCAAGTATCTCGTTTCGCTGTCTAAGCAGATCCTTGTTCAGGAGCACGATGCCGTGCGTGCCGGAACACCGCTTTCTGATGGTGTCATCACGCCGGCCGACATCTTGGCCATTAAGGGTCCTACCGCCGTTCAAGAGTATATCGTGAACGAGGTGCAAGACGTTTACCGTCTGCAGGGTGTGAAGATCAACGACAAGCACTTTGAAATTATCGTGCGCCAGATGATGCGTAAGGTTCAGATAAACGATCCGGGCGACACTACATTCCTTGAGCACGACTTGATAGATAAGCTCGACTTTGCTGACGAAAACGACCGTATCTGGGGCAAGAAGGTAGTGGTTGATCCAGGAGAGAGCGAGAACTGCTATAAGGGTCAGATCATATCGGTGCGCAAACTGCGTGATGAAAACTCTACGCTGCGCCGCCGCGACATGAAACTGGTGCAGACTCGTGATGCCCGTCCGGCCACCGCTACTCAGGTGCTGCAAGGTATCACAAGAGCCGCTTTGGGCACCAAGAGCTTCATGAGTGCCGCTTCTTTCCAGGAAACAACCAAGGTGCTCAACGAGGCTGCTATACGTGGAAAGACCGATTACCTCGAGGGTATGAAGGAGAACGTTATCTGCGGTCACCTCATACCGGCCGGTACAGGACTGCGTCAGTGGCAACGCATCATCGTAGGTTCAAAGGAAGACTACGACAGAATGCAAGCCAACCGCAAGAATGTGCTTGACTTCTCAGACAAGGAGCCTGTAGAGGAAGACAAGAACTAATTGTTTTTCTCTTTCAGAAGAATTATATCAAGAGGGCCG
>Ga0256871_1000692_pt1 | contig 14811 bp, 10 predicted proteins | sample RumenRJG_07RNA_FD_185439 | JGI IMG/M metagenome (GOLD analysis project Ga0256871, IMG submission 185439) | Metatranscriptome of bovine rumen microbial communities from Lethbridge, Alberta, Canada - Rumen RJG_07 (Metagenome Metatranscriptome) | ecosystem: Host-associated > Mammals > Digestive...
CAAAGGGTTTTTACAATGAAAAAACTTTTCATGATAGCAGTGTCGGCAATGATTGCGTTGTCGTCATTCGCAGCAGACAAAGAGAAGGTTGCCAAAGCGCCTCAGAAAACAATCGACGGTATGCTTAACACAGCATTGCAGCTTAATTCCATTCCTGGTGCAGCCACAGAGTACGACAACGGTAAGTTGATCCAGTACGCATTCTCTCAGGTTGGTTACGATTTGTCTGACAACATAGCAAGTCTTGCCGGCGAGGGTAAAGCTGTAAAGAAAATGGCTAAATTGGCAGTCGGAGATTTGATTTTCTTCAACGATGGTCAGGCTGGTATCGTCTACAAGATCGGAGACGACAAGTCGTTAAGCTTCCTTCACGTTGTTAACGGACAGGTGATGATTTCTAGCTCAGAAAGCCTAAGCTACAAGTGTGGTACTCATATCACTTCCGACAAGGAGCTTTCTTCTCTTCGTAAGGAGTATGAGAAGGAGCAGAAGGCAATAGCTAAGGCTCAGGAACAGCATGCCAAAGCTCAGGCAGAAGCAGCTAAGGCAGCAGAAAAGGCTGAGAAGGAAAGAGTTAAAGCTGAAAAAGAGGCTCAGAAAGCTCAGGAAAAAATCGACAAAGCTAACAAAGAGGCTGCCAAAGCAGCAGCTAAAGCTGAGAAAGCTGAGCAGAAACTTAATGATGTCACAAAGTAAAACTTTGTCTTTCACACAATTTAAGGCGACTCTTCATTGGGTCGCCTTTTCTATTATACTAGTGCTTATTTATTTTCCGACAGCATTTGTTTTAGCTTAGCTCTCGCTATCTTGCCACTCTCTGTCCGTGGCAAATGAAGAATATAAAACACTTCCTTAGGAATCTCATATTTCTCTAGACAGGCTGTCAGATCAAATCCTAAATATGATGATAACAATGCCGACGATGAGGTTGCGACATGTCGCTCTTTACTATCTTCGATCACCAAAACCAATTTCTCTCCAAGTTTTTCATCAGGTTTGGATGAAATGGCAAAATCGACGTGGATAATATTGGCTAATTTAGCCTCAATCTCTTCAATCTGCAGTTTGATGCCTCCCGAACAGACCACATTGTCTTTGCGACCAAGTATACGGAAAGTGCCGTCTGACCTCATCTCCACATTATCGTTGGTATATAGTGTTTCTGCACAAAGACGTGGAGCGTTTATCACCAATGTTCCTATATTTTCGCCATTTTCCTCCTTCACCTTCACATCTACCCCATCCATCGGAGTAAAATATGGGCTGCGCTTATCTCCGTTAATTCTACGCATCGCAATATGGGAAAGAGTCTCGGTCATTCCGTAAGTGGCGTAGATTTCGTTGGGCAATGTGCTGTATAAATTCTCTTCATTTCTATCTATTGCCCCACCTCCAATAATAACCTTACCTATCCTTGAAAACCTACCGTTATTATCTCTAAATGAATTGTAGACCTGCAATGGGACCATCGCCGCAAAATCAATATGTCGCTCTTCATTCTGCAATGGATTGCTCGACAAATCACCAATAAGAAGATTCAAGCCTCCCACTATTGCACGCACCACCATCATTTTTCCAGCGATATAATTCACTGACAAACAAAGCAAAGCAGTGTCTCCAGGTTTCAGTTTGAGATAATCCAATGTCATCCTGGCACTGGCTATCATACGTGATTTCTCAGCCACAATAAGTTTGGGCACTCCTGTTGATCCAGAAGTGTGGAGATTGACCGTCGGTGAATCGGAAAACCACTCAATAAGAAAATCCCTGACGCTTTCATTCTCAATTTCGTTCAGATTCTCACGTGTATATCTCTTGCCGTCGATTATAATATCAGTCATAAAATCAGAAACTGTTTAATTTTTATACTCTAACGATTGAATACCATCACATAATATAATGCTCGTCCTTACGGACTCGCATTGGGGGAAAGGGGTTAGGGCGTTCCGCCCTTAACAATCCTCTTTTCAGTGTAACCTAATCTATTAATTAAATTCAAACAGTTTCTTAATTCAACACGTATTGTTTTTAATTTTTCTTGCCACGTCTCTTCCACTCTTCAACGCAATCGGTAAACCTCCGCCTGGAATCGTCCAATGTCCGCAAAGGAAGACGTTGCTCACATTACGCACTTTTCCGAAACTTCGTCGGCCGACCATCGGCATCCATCCCTGCGACGAGCCATTGTAATTATTGGTATAACGATGGTATGAGGCAGGTGTTGTAAGATCAGATACCTCTATTTTATCCCTGAAATCTTCGCCGAAATGTTCCACCAGTTTCTCGATTGCCAAAGCAGTAAACTGCTTCTTTACAGCGTCATAGCCACTTCTGTCATTCTCTCGTTTATCTATCCAATAATCACCGTTTTGAGTTTGGAAGTAGACAGCAATCGTGCATCGGTCGTCGCCTGCTAGTTTTTCGTCATAATTGTAGATATGGACCTCCATTTTGTCGAACGGAGTGCCATCAGGCAATAAATATGGGTCTGTATAGAAACGCAAAAAATGAGGATGATTCTTCATTCCATCTTTCACTCCAAGATAAAGAATGCAATAAGAGTAGTAGACGTCGCTATTCTCAATCTTATTATATTTCATCAGGTCAGACGGAATATATTTCTCACCGAGTGCATCAAACATCGTCCAATGCCAATCGGCAGCAGACACCACGTAGTCAGCCTCACAAAAATCTCCATTCTTCAGTTGGATACCTTTAGCCTTATGAGCACCGTCGTCTACGACAATCTTCTCAACCTTGGAATTATATTTGATCGTTCCTCCTGATTTCAAATAACTATCTGCCAATAATTTGGCAAACGCTTCCGACCCTCCTTTGGGATATTTTGCCACGCCAAGATCCGCATAACTCTGCACAAAACAGAGCAGATTCATCGGCATCTCCTTCTCATAAAGGTTCTTGATCGCCTCACGCAAAAAAGGAGACTTGAACCGTTCGGCAAATGTGTGGGTCGTGCCTTGCAGAATGCCACTAAACCGATATTTCAGGTAATGGAATCCCAACTGATGCATCCTGACCGTCATCTTCACACCCCAAAACTTTATTTTCTGCCACAAACTTGAATCGTCAGCAATCACCGGTGGCAAAACCTCCTGAAACTTATTCAATCCTCTCACACACGACATCCACCTCTTGATCAGCGTTGCATCTTCTGGCGCTATATCCAACAGATATTTCTCAAAATCATCTGTTTTGTTGTAGAAATGGAAAATATTGGAGCCATATTTGTCGGTCATATCAGACGCACGACCGTGCATCTCTACGTGGAATTTTACCTCAAATTGGACGCGTTCTTTATGATCCACAAACTCAATCTGCGACAAATCAACAATTTCATTCCACATCGTATGGAAAGAGCTGCCTTTTTCAGCACCCAACAACCAGTGCATACAGCCGTTGAACGAATATCCGCCTCTGCTCCACCCTGTGCATAATCCTCCTGGAGTAGAGCCACCTTCATATATGACTGTCTGGAAACCACTTTTCTGCAAATGGATTCCACACGCCATACCAGCCACACCTGCTCCGATTATACACACTTTCTTCATGATGCCGTTTTTTATCACAAAAGACGCACGTCCATTGCTAGACGCACGTCCGTTTGATTTGAGACGCACGACCGTGCGTCTCTACAAAAATGCGAAATGATAATTTAGCATTTCGCATTTTGTATTTATAATTTCTTCTAGACGCACGACCGTGCGTCTCTACACAATGCGAAACGCCAATTTAGCATTTCGCATTTATAATTTATAATTTCTTCAGCTCTTCCACATCATACAGACTGATATGCTCGTTTTTCTTCGGATAATCAATCGTATAATGCAATCCACGGCTCTCTTTTCTCTGCATTGCAGACTTGATCACCAAATAGGCTGTGTTGACGATGTTACGTAGTTCACAGATCTCCTTAGAAACCACTGAGCGCTGGAACAGACTCTCGGTCTCTTTGTAGATCAACTCCAATCTGTCGAACGCTCTCTTCAAACGAAGGTTGGAACGGACGATTCCGACGTATGCCTGCATGATCTGGTTGACCTCCTTCTCACTCTGTGTGATAAGCACCATCTCCTCATTTAGAGTTGTGCCCTCGTCGTTCCACTCAGGAATCTCATCACACCAATTGATATTGTCGATCAATGGCAATGAGTGTTGAGCTGCAGCCTCAGCATACACGATAGCTTCAAGCAATGAGTTGGAAGCCAAACGGTTACCTCCGTGCAATCCTGTGCGTGTGCACTCTCCTGCCGCATACAGATGGTTGATTGTTGTGCGGGCATTCTCGTCCACTTTGATTCCTCCGCATAGATAGTGAGAAGCCGGACACACTGGTATATACTCCTTTGTAATATCAATTCCGATACTCAAACACTTCTGATAGATATTTGGGAAATGCTTCTTAGTCTCCTCTGGATCCTTGTGTGTCACATCCAAGTAGACGTGATCCTCTCCAGTCAACTTCATTTCTGTGTCGATGCTTCGCGCCACTATGTCTCGTGGGGCAAGACTTCCTCTTGAGTCGTAACGGAGCATGAAATCCTCTCCCTTCTTATTACGCAAGATTCCTCCGTATCCACGCATAGCCTCTGTGATCAAGTATGATGGACGGTCTCCTGGATGATAAAGACTTGTCGGGTGGAACTGGACAAATTCCATATCCTCGACCAAACCCTTGGCACGGTAAACCATTGATATTCCGTCGCCTGTAGCCACAGGTGGATTTGTTGTTGTCTGGTAGATATTTCCGATACCTCCTGTGCAGACCATCGTTATTTTTGCCAAATATGTGTCAACACAGTTTTTCTTTATATCAAGCACATATGCACCGTAGCAATCAATGTTTGGAGTGGTATGCTTTACCAACATACCTAGATGATGCTGTGTAAGAAGCTCAATGGCAAAATGGTTCTCCATCACATCTATATTCGGATGCTTCTTTACCGTCTCCACAAGACTCTCCTGAATCTCAGCTCCAGTGTTGTCCTTATGGTGAAGAATACGGAAATTGTCATGACCTCCCTCTTTGTGAAGATCATACTTGCCATCCTCATTCTTATCAAAGTCGACACCCCATTTCACCAACTCCTTTATCTGAGCTGGAGCTCCCTCTACGACCTTCTTCACGACATTGTAATCGCAAATTCCGTCGCCAGCGATAAGAGTGTCCTTGATATGGTTTTCAAACTTGTCATCCTCTTTCATGACACAGCAGATACCACCTTGGGCAAAATTAGTGTTTGCCTCTATCATTTCCGTTTTGCAAAGCAATGCCACTTTGCCTTTTGATGCCACTTTAAGTGCAAAACTCATTCCGGCTATACCTGAACCGATAACGAGAAAATCATACTTTTTTACCATAAGCCTTAATTTTTCAAAATTAAGAATTAAGAATTAAAAATTAAAAATTAAGAGTTGGGGCTTCCCCAACCTTAATTACGAATTACGCATTATGAATTGCGAATTGTATCTATTATCGCCAACACATGTTTCCATGTCATCTCCACAGTTGGGATCGACACTTTTTCCGCTGGAGAATGGTTGCCAATAATAGTTGGTCCGATAGAAATCATATCCAACTTTGGATATTTCTCGATGATCAATCCACACTCCAAACCTGCATGGATTGCGCCGACATTCGGAGTGACATTGAATAGTTTCTTATATGTGTCGACGGCAATGTTCTTGATTTTTGAGTTGACATTAGGTTTCCAGCCTGGATAACCCTCATCCGACTCCACGGAAGATGCTCCGTTAGTAGCGAACGCATCGTATACCATCTTTCTGATTTTTTCCTTCTCTTCCGTGACGCTGCTTCTTTGGCTTGTCTCGAAGACAATATCATCACCAATCATCTTCACAGAAGCCAAATTTGTGCTTGTCTCCACCAATCCAGGAATATCCTCACTCATCTTCAACACTCCGTGTGGGCAAGCCAATATAGCCTTAATCAATGATTTAGATGTTGACGGAGCGAACACCATCTCCACTTTATCTGTGGTAGACAAATCAATTTCAAGAGTTTCGCCAATAAGTTCATTCTGCTTTTCTGCGATATACATATTAGTAATCACACGGGCAGTCTCCTTTATTTTAAACTCGACACCAATGGTTGCGGACGCCTCTCTTGGAATAGCGTTGTGAAGATTTCCACCGTCGATAGAGGCAATCACAACGTCGCCCTCAGCAGAGATCCTGTTTATCAATTCAGCGAGGATCTTGATCGCATTTCCACGATTCTTATCAATATCCACACCTGAATGTCCACCGATCAAGCCACTCACCTTAATGGTCATGAACAGATAATCCTTGTCTGGCTTCTGCAGATTCTGACTATATTTGGCGACTGTGTTCACACCACCTGCGCAACCGATGCAGAACTCACCCTGGTCTTCCGAATCAAGGTTGACGAGCATCGTCGACTTAATCCAATCCTCCTTCAAGACATGAGCTCCAAGCAAACCGACCTCTTCATCCACAGTGAACAGACATTCGATTGGACCATGCTCAAACGAATTGTCGGCAAGGATAGCCATCTGGTAAGCCACGCCGATACCGTCGTCAGCGCCAAGAGTCGTGCCCTTAGCCTTCACCCATTCACCATCAATATAAGGTTGGATTCCGTCGTTGTCAAAATCAAAAGCAACGTCGGAATTTTTCTCGCACACCATATCTATATGCGACTGGAAAAGCAAGCTCTCACACTTTTCACATCCAGCCGACGCAGGTTTACGAATAAGCACATTGCCATACTCATCCACCAAAGTCTCAAGACCAAGTTTTTTTCCAAACTCCTGAAGGTGTTTGCTCAACTTCGCCTCCTTATGAGAAGGATGCGGAATAGAGCAAATCTCGTCGAAATATTTCCAAACCGCCTTCGGATTAAGATTAGATATTTCGCTCATTTTATTCTATTATTTTTTCTGATAGCGAGCATTCAAATCGTTAGTCACGATTTTAGTGATATTAAGGGAAGAATCGCCCCAGATCACATTATCGCGGCCATTATTGCTCAAAATCAATCTATATCTGTTTTCCTTCTGATACTGTTTAAGCACAGAATCCAAGCTGTCGCGAAGACGCTTGTTCATCTTCTCCTGTTCGTCAAGCATCTCATTAGTCAGTTTCTGGTTGAGAGCCTGAAGATCCTGATCCTGCTTCATAAGTTCCTGCTCTCTCTTCATGAATTTCTGCTGAGCCTCCTGGATAGAAGCCTGAGTCAGGAATTTACCATTCTGGTAGTCCTGCTGGAATTGAGCAGCCTCCTTTTGGTACTGGGCCATATCCTGCTGAAGTTTAGTCTGCTTGTTCTGCAAAGAGTTAGCGCTCTTCTCCTGCTTGCTTTTAAGTTGAGCAGTAAGTTCCTTAGCCAAGGTATAGTTTTGGAGCACCGTGTCGACATCCATATATACGACCTCCAAAGTGTGAGAAGGAGCGACGGAAGGCACCGCTTCAACAGCCTCAACAGCAGTAGAATCATTAGACACGTCAGAAGCCGACTTTTTGTCAGCAGACTTATTACAAGAGCAAAGGAATGCCATGCTTGCTATCACAGAAGATACCAATACAGGTTTTAAGAATTTCATTTTAAATACGTATTTTAATAATTTGCTTTCAAAGGTATAAAAAATAGGACATAAAATGATATAATTTGAAAAAAACGTTGACAGGGGGCGAGAAGGAAGAGAGGAACAATCGCAAAAAAATCAATGATTTGCGTTTTGTAACATTCATTCATCAAAAAGGAAGAGCATAAAATAGATCCAAACAAAAAAATAATTCAAACAAAAAAACATCATAAAACATTACATAAATCTTTCGAAACATACAGTTATTAGTCAAACAAATTAAATCATAACTAAAAGGATAATGATATTGATTCAACAACACATAATAAAAAACAAATGATTACAATTAGTATTTGATTACTATTTTTCTGCTTATTTCTGCAAAATATAAATCTACCAACATTTCTTTTATTTTTCATTACTCCAAGCTTAACATTCCTCAGAATAACGTTTTGCCAAATCTATCATTTTTTCCAACTCTTAATAATTGACGCAAAAGGAGAATCAATACAAACATTAATACTTCCATACACTACTGTCCCGTAAAATACGGCAAAAAGTTCTTTGAAACAATTGAAATATAGTCTATTAGGTGGCATTATGAAATGAAACGGATTTGAATATATACATTTGCGGTCAAATGATAGCCGCTTATGAATCAAGACAAATACGTTTTTGCACAACTTACCGCTTTTCTGAACAGGACTCAGTTTAACAACTATGTTCGCAAGTATGACGGGAACCGTTATGTGAAACATTTTACATGTTGGAACCAGCTGCTTGCAATGATGTTCGGACAACTAAGCAACCGCGAAAGTCTAAGAGATTTGATCGTCGCTTTTGAAGCACATCGAGCAAAGCAATATCATTTGGGATTAGGGAAAGATTCTATTGCCAAAACTACACTTGCCTCAGCCAATCAAAATCGAGACTACCGAATCTTTGAAGATTTCGCTTTCTATATGATGAAGGAAGCTTGCGAGAAACGAACAACCAACATATTGGATATTCCAGGAAGAAAATATGCTTTTGATTCAACGACGATTCCTTTGTGTCTTGCCACATTTCCTTGGGCAAAATTTAGGAGCAAGAAAGGAGGCATTAAAGCACATGTGCTATATGACATTGAAGCACAAGTCCCCACCTTTTACACAGTTACGACATCTTCAAAACACGATTCTAAAGCAATGCAGTCAATCAGTTATGAATCAAACGCTTATTATGTATTCGATAGAGCTTATGACTCATTCAAAGATCTTTATAGAATACACCTTACTGGATCATTTTATGTGGTTAGAGCCAAAACAAACTTGAAGTACAAGACGATAAATTGGAAACGAAGAATGCCTAAGAATGTTCTGGCAGATGCAGATGTAAAACTTACAGGCTATCTTTCCGAGAAGAAATATCCAGAAACGTTTAGACTCATACGATTCTACGATGACGAGGACTATAGAGAGTTTACGTTTTTGACAAACGCGAAACACATTTCTGCTCTTGATGTCGCCAACCTCTATAGAAAAAGATGGCTTGTGGAACTATTCTTTAAATGGCTCAAACAACATCTTAAAATTAAAAGGTTTGGGGGAACTTCAGAAAATGCAGTACGGATTCAGATTAGTGTCGCCATAATCACTTACTGTCTTATCGCCATTGTCCAACATGATATGCAACTGAATCGTTCGACTTATGAGATCTTACAAATTCTCAGCATATCTTTAACGGACAAAACTCACTTACGAGACCTGTTTGATAAGACTAATTTCAATGATGTCAAAGATCAATTTTCCCAAATTATACCGGGATTGTTTGATTAATATTAATTTGTTCTAATTTTAATGACTTCCATAGTCAAATCAATCTGTTGTCTTGGAATAAAATCATTCATAAAATTTCCTTAGATAATTATCAATTTGAGTTTGACTCTTAAATTTTAATAATTGTCGAATCTCCTTAGAGGTTAAGTTCGGGACACCAAAATATTTGATATTTAGCCCAGTTATAGAATAATAATTAGAAGAATATGGTTTGCTATTCAACGTAATATATTCCCAAAATATTGAGGATTCCATTATTCGTTTCAACACTTGTAACTGAGACTCGTCATCACTAACGAAAGATATGCCATTATATAGCAATAAATCTGCATCATCACATAAGACACAGCGTAGTTGCTTGTTTGCAATTTTAGGAAAAAAAAGTTTATAACGTGGCATTACTAGTGATTGAGTACGCCCATAAGCATACCACGCAGAGTATTTTTCTGTATGTCCTTTATCCCTATTTTCCAAAACGGCCCTATTAACAGACAAATATGAATATGCAGATTTAAAATGATGTTGCATTGTATTTTCATCAATCACATCAATCTTACCATCAATATTCAATCGATATGGATAAATAACTTGCTCTATTATGTCATCAAGTTTGACGTCCGAATTTAATTTATTACTATTAACAACACATCTGCAGACCTCTCTCTCAATCTTATGCTCAACACCATCCTTTTCAAAAACGAACATATCCCCTTCCTCACGTAAAGGTTGAAATACATAAACTTTATTAGCAAGGGTTGCAATGCCATGACGTGTTTGACAATAACGTCCCAATGGTGTACCAATTTTCTCAATCTGCATGATACGAGTTATGTCATTGAGTTTCCATCCACTAATAGCATCCAACTTTTCATACGGAATATTTTCATAATGGAAATTCTCTGGCAATACGGCATCTGTATTGGTGCAATAGCGAATTGTTTCTGAATTATTTCTTGTTAAAAAGAAAAGACACGTATATGCATTTTTTCCTGGAAACATTTGATACCCTCGAAAGTCAACTATACGTATATCATTGTGTTGTTCCTGAAAATACTCACGCAAGGCACGCCCATTAAGACTGGTCATAAAGCTATTCATCGTAATGAAACCAACCCTTCCAGCATCACGTACATTCTCAATCGCTATCTGGAAAAATGGAATGTAAAGATCGCTGTTTCCAGATGCACATACTCGCCAATTAGATAGCAATGTTCTGCTTTCATCAGACATATTCCGAGCACAAACATAGGGAGGATTTCCGACAACAATGTCCAGTGGTAGGATTCTACCAAAATCAAACGAGAGAGTATTTGCTTGATAAAGATTGAAAGTGAAATCTGCATCCTCTCCATTCATTAGGGCCAAAAGGGACAAAAGAAGCTTCGTACGTTCAATAGAGTAATCCTGTATGTCAATTCCAAAGATATTGTCACGATAAATCGATGTATACGATTTCCACGTCTTACGGTGTAGTAATTCTGTGATTGTCAAAAAAAAACCGCCGCAACCACACGCTATGTCTGCAAATCGTTTGTTGGCTAATTCTTTTACACCATAACCCGCAGTAACCTCTGCGACTATCCTATCGCGAATATAATCAGGAGTGTAAATAGCACCTGTTATTTTTCGATCGGATGGAGAAATTACGAATTCGAACAATTGGGTCAAATCCTCTAGAGAATAGAGACATCCACATATATTCAGATGCTGGATAAAGTCTGCCAATAACATTGCATCCTTATCCTCATCCCCAATATAATGCTCCATAAGTAACACATTGTATTGAGGCTTCAATTTATAGTGCTTCATAAACGCAGATACAAATAGTCTATTAATCATTCGTATATCTGTCAGTCCCTTACGCTTGAGGTATGTGAAAATTGTACGATTCATTTAATTGAAATTAGGATAGCCCAAAAGAGACTCTTCAAACTCACGATACTTTGCATTTAATTCTTTTATTGCCTTCAATTCCTCCGGATCTTCTACATCAAGATCATCGGTTTTCTTGAGTTCTATGCGCAACTGTTCCAACATATACTTAAGGCGATGATCGGGTTTGCCCATCGACAAAGCTGTCCACATCCAATTTCCCAAAGGAGTGATTGCTTTTATAGAACCGTCATCAAGTCTTTCGAAATGATTGGAATAATCTGCATCGCATGGATCAATCCAACCAATCTTTCCATCGTTAGGCTTATTAGGATCATTAGTTGGCCACTTTGCTCGTTTGGAATTATTGCATGAACGACAAGAATATACGAGATTTGAGTAATCCAATTCTCTGGAGATGTCTAGATCTTTCGGAACAAAATGATCTACCTCATAATATGTATCACGAAAAAAATCATGGTCACCACAATAGCCACATCGCTGATGAAAGTCACTCCTCAATTCTTCTTTATATTTATTGTACTTTTTCTGTTTTGGCACATCTGTTCGACGACTCGGTGTTACCTTACGAAAATCTTTCATAGCCATTATTTATTTTGTTGGTGGTTAACAACTATTGTTTGTGCCAACTTTATCATTTCTTCAATCTTGCTAAAAGAACCTTTTGTCATAAGATTAGCACGAAGTGAAGAATCCATGTCCAATTCAGAAAGATATAGTTCGGCATCAAATCTTTCGGATTCTTCAACTGGTGTAAGTACCTCACCCGCCTTTATTTTGTCCATCAGTTTCTTGATACAGGTTTCGCTCTTTTGCTTTTGAGCATTATACCTGTTTACTGCCGATTCAATCATTAAGCAAAGCTTATCGATAAGATCTGAGTTCGTAAACATTTCTTTTCCCCGGATAATCTGAGTCTCTGTACACTCTTGTATTGCATTATCTTCATAAGAAGTAATAATGAATACTGGCAAATGCTTATTGTGTTTATGAACAACTTTAGCAACTTCATCACCAGTATAAGACAAAGTACCATCACCATTCAAACGATAATCTGCAATAATAATCTGAGCATTTTCTACAAGATGCCAAACATCTTCCACATTATGAGGTAAATTTTCAGGAATATCAAGATCGAACCTAGTAGAAAGTGCTTCATATACGGTGGAGTGCCATCCTTTCTCCTCATCTAGATAAATTACTTTTATCATATCTTTTATTATTTTAGTTTTAAAATTGTTCTAATGCCAAAACCTTTCTGTTGAGGCAATATGGCAATAGCTGAATCCGTGAACTTTTCTATCACACCCTTGGCAATAAAAAGTCCCATCCCTGTTCCTATTTTATTATTCTTACTGTCAACTGTTGAAGTCTCAAAAGCATTAAATATTACGTTCGGATTTTCTTTATATTCAGCAGCGAGACCACATCCATTGTCAACAAAATCGATTACTGCAAGACCATGATCGTTTGTTATATTCAAACAAATTACTTTGTTCTCTTCTTTTGACTTAAGAAAAGCGTTTATGGAATTAGCTACAAAATTATTATAAACGCTATCCAAATCCATCTCAAAAGCATCTATCAAAGCATCCTCCATATCTGACATATTGAGAATCATAGTTATATTCTTCTTTGACAAACTTGGCTGCCATGAATCACGAAAACGTTTGAAATAATCAGAAAGATTAATCTCCACCCAGTCGCGTTTGCTTCTCTGTATAGAATGTAGAGAGTATTGTAACCAGTTATAGAGTTTTTCATCCTCGTTACGCATATTGTCCAGTTCTTTGTATGGGTTACCAAATCGAACTCCATCAAACTGTTCAATGGGGATAAACTTACAGATGATCTTTCTCAAAGTTTCATTTCTTGGAATCAAACGTAACATCACACTACGAAGTTCATGGGTGAAGGTGGCTACAGATATGCCCATACTAGCAAGGCCTCTAATCATTGCGAGTTCAGCTTCTTTCTCTTTTAATTCCGTCTCTAAAGACTGATAACTCTCTGCCAATATTTTCAGATCCTTCTTTTCCTCTGACAATCCATCATCCTGCCGTAATACACGCTTGGCAATATCCTGAGCTCTAACTGTTACTGGATGTTCAGCTCGGAATTGCTCCGAAAGATTGTGCATAATGTAGTTACGGTCATACTCAAACACAGAAATAATTTGCAAAAGCAAATTTTTAAAGAGTGCAAAAGCATCATTTTCTTGAATACCCTCACGACTTGATTTATCTTCAAATGCTGGATTGCTGATACGTGAAATACTAACAACCCCAGCAATTTGATTAGGACGGATTCGGTAACCGCCAATCTTTTGACCAGCACCAGCAGGACTTTGTGCTTGCCTACGACCAAGATCAAGCCAGTCATTTCCATTTTCACCATAGGGGCGTACCCTGAAATCATCGCGAAAGATACGTACACCTCCAAATTTGGAAAGCCAATTTTTTCTGGCTATACTATCTATCGAATTATATGGATACTTTTTACTCCCATCCTTGTCTTGATCATCCTTAATAGTATTTTTGATAAAATAAAATGTAAATGAGAAATTCCCGACAGTATTCAAAAGATCCATATCAACAGCATCATTTATCTTAACCTGACTAATCACCGATTTAGAACGAAAATCGTCAAGCCGGAATGGTGCTACCTGCATGTCTTTTCTTAAGAATACATTTGAATAATTGGTTTCCAATAATGAAACATTGAGTTCATTTCTCTCTATGGAAATATTTATTGTTCTACCACCTTCATATTTTGCCGATATTTTATAGTCATAGTCTGAATATTCGGCCGGATTTATTTTTCCACACCAAGACAAATCTTGGAGATTATAGAGATATAGACTAAATGCAGATTGCATATGGTCTGGTATTAAATTCTCCAAATTTTTTTGCAACTTAACAAGATTTTCCTCATTCCAAGAATCATTCAAATCAGAAACACATAATATCGTACCGTGAAAACTTTTTACTTGAAGTTTTTCAATAACAGGAAGAGTTGCCAAACCAAATTCATTAAACTTATCAACAATATCTTCCTTTGAAAGTTCTTTTAAAGTTGCTTTAACATCCGAGAGAACTTTAGCTTTTTCAAAAAAACTCCAATCAACCGACCATAGATGCCCTCCATCGACCTCATTAAATGAAATCATCTCCGTTTTACGCCCCAAACGATTCAATGCAAATCGTCCGATACCCTTTGCTCCACTTTTCACACGTTGTTTTCCATCCGTTTTTGAATTTACAAGTTTGTCGTCAGTACCAATTGTCATCCAGTGTTTAATAATAATATCTTTAGACATGCCAGAGCCATTGTCTATAATGAACAATCTAGATTTCTCAGTTGTCTCACGTATATCCGCAACCACAATGCACATTTCAGCATCTGCATCGTATGCATTCTTTACAAGTTCGACAATGGCTCCCTCTGCATTTGCAAAGTTTTCCATGCCTATCAATCTTGCCGTTCTGGCAGACATTGCAAAAGGTATTTCCATA
>Ga0256871_1000695_pt1 | contig 14802 bp, 11 predicted proteins | sample RumenRJG_07RNA_FD_185439 | JGI IMG/M metagenome (GOLD analysis project Ga0256871, IMG submission 185439) | Metatranscriptome of bovine rumen microbial communities from Lethbridge, Alberta, Canada - Rumen RJG_07 (Metagenome Metatranscriptome) | ecosystem: Host-associated > Mammals > Digestive...
CAGCGTGTTGAGTTTGCCAAGTCCGAACGACGTGTTCATGATCAGCCCCATGCCGAAGCGCAACCGATAGCGCCCTACGACGAGGTTACGGATGGCGCCTGTGTTGCGGAGTTGCAGATAGAGAGAGTAATAGTCATATCCACAAGCATTCTTTCCCGCAAAGAAGGGCTCGCCCGCATCTTGCGAAGCCACAAAGCCCAGCTTGACGCGCTGCCGGTAATTGAAGCTGTAGCGCAGCCAATGCTTATATTTATATCCGAGAAATCCGTTTTTGTCACCTTCTCTATTATAAAAAGGTATTTTCAGTGCAGCCACCACTTCCTGACGCCCTGAGCGCAGGATGCTGTCGAGAGGCGGCAGCGCGTCGGACGTTTTCTCCGGTCCTATGGTGACGAACTGCTCCAGCATGTCGGCATCCTGCTTGCGAAACGAGGGAAGCATGCGCAGTTCCACGAGGCTTTCAAAGCGTCCTGCGCGATGGCGGTACTCCATGATGTCCATCACCTGCTGGGCAGAGAGGAAGGGCAGCCGTTCCAAGTCCTCGCGTGTGCAGCTGTTCAGATCCATCTTCTCGCGTGCCAGTTCACTGAGCATCTCGTAAGTTTCTTGCCATGCATCGCTTTCTACATCCTCACGTTGACCGAGTTCACTGTAATATTGTTGCCATGACTCAACAGAGTCTTGTGCGTACATGGAGATGGACGCGCTGATGCATAGCAACAGCAGAAAGAAGATGCGGACTGGTCTTTTCATGGGCTTCTCAATTGGTTCTTCTTATGTGGCTTTCATGACTCGCCGATAAGGTTGGCAAGGTTCTCATTGGCAAAAATAAGAAAAAAACGCTTACCTTGTACTCTAAGAACGATGTTTTTTGAGACTGTACGGGTAGTTTTTTATCATCTTACGGGCTTAAGATCGTTGTCTAATGTGTTAAGCTACACGTATGTCACAAGAATACTTGTCTATTTCAAAGAAAATTCTTATTTTTGCAACAAAAAGGAGATACCATGATAACAACCCTACCATCACAACCTTCTCAGCAGAGCACTGTTGAGGCATTGTGGACGCTTATCCAAGGACAGACAAAGGCCGTTCGCAAAGCCCTTATTGATCGTATTTTGTCTGAGCAAGCACAGTTAAAAAAGCAAGAAGAGGCGCAGCAAACTATGGTAAAAGAAAGTCTCACTCGTGCTTTTGACGAACTCCATGCTGGCAAAGTGAATCACGATGCCCGACAATTGTTCAAAGATTAACTTCAATGAAAGTAAACTTTGACTATCTCGATGAATTCGCACGCAGAGCTAAAGTTCTACGTAAGAAATATCCTTCTTTCGATAAAGACTACGAGTCTTTCCTTGATGAGTTGGAGAAACATCCATTTTCAGGTGAAGCCTTAGGACAACATACCTTTAAGGTACGTATGGCTATTGCTTCAAAAGGTAAAGGCAAAAGTGGTGGGGCAAGAGTTATCACATATAACCTTCAGAGAAAGAATGAGGACGAAATAGACATTACTCTGATGACAATATATGACAAGTCAGAGATATCTAACGTGTCTAATGCATATCTTCGAAGTTTAATCAGCCAGTTGGAAAGGGATAAAAAATAAAACGTATAGCTCTTCAGAATAAGTTTACACTGATAATATAAGGCTGCTCACAAATGGTTTCGTAAATAATCTAAGTTGTTTATATCATATGCGTATCGATCATGTAGCACTCTACTGCCGCGACCTGGAGGGTATGCGAGCATTCTTCTTGAAGTATTTCGATGCTTTCAGCAACGACAAGTATCACAATCCCCGTACGGGACTGTCCACCTATATTCTCTCTTTCAATGAGGGTAGTTGCAGACTGGAACTGATGAACCGGCCGGACATGGTAGAAGTGGACGCGGCCAAAAACAACATAGGGTTTATCCATCTTTCTTTCAGCTTAGGATGCAAGGAGCTGGTGGACAAGAAAACCTTGGAACTCTCGCAAGCAGGCTATACTGTCGTCAGCGGGCCCCGCACCACGGGCGACGGCTATTACGAGAGTTGCGTCTTGGGGCCGGAGAATATCCAGATAGAGATAACGGTATGACAAGAAAACGAGTCACACAGACTTATGTCATATAAAAGTGTGACACAAACTTGTGTGACTCTTACCTACGTGTTCCTATTTTAGGCTGTTGTATTCCTCGTCGTTCACCGGCTCAAGCCATTCGTTGCTGACGTTTTCGCCGGGTACGGGCATAGCCAAATGTGCAAACCAGCTGTCGCGTGCGGCACCGTGCCAGTGCTTCACGTTGGCAGGAATGTTCACTACGTCGCCGGGCAACAACAATCGTGCGGGCTTGCCCCACTCTTGGTACCAGCCGCGGCCAGCCACACAGACGAGAAGCTGACCACCGCCTTCCGTAGCCTTGTGGATATGCCAGTTGTTGCGGCATCCGGGCTCGAAGGTGACGTTGTGGATGGGGATCTGCTCCGTGGAGACAGGAGCGAGATAGCTCTGTCCGATGAAGTATTTGGCATAAGCGGTGTTGGGCTCGCCGATGGGGAAAATCATCTCGCGCTGGAACTGTGCTTTGGCATCAGCCTGCGAATCGGCTTTGTCTGCCCACACCTCTTTGGCCTGGCGGAAAGCAGCCCATGCTTTGGGCCAACCCGCGTAGAAGGCAATGTGCGTGAGTACCTCGGCAATCTCTTGCCGCGTGATGCCGTTGGCCTTGGCGTTCTGCAGGTGATAAGTCAGACTGCTGTCGGTCATGCCCATGCTCACGAGTGCCACCACGGTGATAAGGCTGCGGTCACGGAGCGAGAACTCGTCCTGCCGGTTCCACACCTGTCCAAAGAGCACGTCGTCGTTGAGCTCGGTGAATTTCGGTGCGAAGTCGCCCAACTGCTTGCGGCCTGCATCCTGCTTAATCGTTTTCTTTTCCATATTGATAACTGATTTCTTTGTTGAAGTTTGTTCTTTACACCTGGTGCCTTGTGCTTCGACAGTCATAGCTGTTATCAACAGTGCCAGGGAAATGATGATACTTCTCATTTTTATCTTTGTTTCCGGTTGCAAAGTTACACGTTTTCTGTCTGTTGGCTATTACCCCGATTAAGGCAGCTATAACCCTTATTGCGGAAATTGATTTTTATGATGCAAATAGAAAAGCCATGACCCGCCCTTGATAAGGCTGAGTCATGGCTTGACGATGGCAACGTGATGGTTTCTATTCCTCATTCATCATCCACTTCAACGCATTGATACGAAGAATTCCGTCATAGTTGGAATCCGGGTCATCATCCAGCGTAAGGAGATACTTCGGATAATGATCGTCAATGTTCCTTAAGGAAGCCAACTCCCGCTCCAAAGTAGCAGGGTCTCTGACAGTGGCGGCTACCTGGTAATAAGCAAGGCCATCAGTATTCATGGTTACGAAATCCACCTCGAGTTGGTCGTTCTTACCAACATACACCTGACTGTGACGGTGTAGGAGCTCAAGATAGACTTCATTTTCGAGAACTCTTCCCACATCGAAACCTCTTGAGCCTAAAACCATACGGCGAAGACCAATGTCAACAAGGTAATACTTGCTGAGTGACTTGAGTAGTTGCCGCCCCTTGATATTGTAGCGTTTGGCCTCATAAAGGAAGAATGTCTCACAGAGGGCGTGCATATATTTCTCCACAGTCTTCTGATCTATCTTCCTGCCCTCAGCCGTCAGAAGATCCGCAATACGCTTTGTTGAGAGGATGTTGCCGATGTTGTCTGCTGCAAAACGGATGACACTCTCGAGCATCGTCACGTCCTGGATCTTCAGACGCGCCATGATGTCCTTCACCACAATGGTATTGTATACGGCATCAAGATAATCGGATACCTCTTCGGCAGAATTCAATTCCAGTGCATAGGGAAAACTACTATTCGTGACATATCGGTTGTAACTGTCCTGCAGGTTGTCTTGCCCGCCTATAGCCTCAACATACTCTCTGAACGACAACGGAAGCATGGGTATCTCGACGTATCGGCCGGAGAGTAGCGTGGCAAGTTCACTCGAGAGTATATAAGCATTGGATCCTATGAGGTAGATATCAGTATAAGGCTTGAGATTAAGACTGTTGATGACATCTGGGAAGTCCTTCACATGCTGTATCTCGTCAAAGAAGAGATAGGTCATCTCGGTATCAGATAGCCGTTCCTTGACATAGCTATAGAGGTTTTGAGGATCACGAAGACTAAAATAATCGTAGTCTTCAAAATTGATAAAGACGATGCGTCCCCTGCTCACTCCTTGGGTAATCAGCCAATCACGATATATCTCCATGAGGGTAGACTTACCGCACCGACGAATGCCAGTAACGACCTTTATCAGTTTCTTGTCCCTAAATTTCTTCAGTTTGCTGAGATATTCTCGGCGCTCTATTCTCTTCATAGTCATGCACAATCAGTTGTTACTGGCGCAAAGATAGCAAAAGTTTTAGGAATTCATTCCGAAAAGTAGCTAAAAATACAAAGTTTTAGGAATCTGTTCCGAAAATTAGTTGGAGATGCAGAGCTTTAGGAATCCTTTCCGAATTGTTTGCTCAGCGGTGCAAAGACGTACAGTCAAACGTGCTTTGCGAGTATCATAGATCCATGGTGAGATTGTCGGTGGGACATTACCCCGATTTAGGCTGCTATAACCTTTATTGTGGAAATCGAGTCATTGCTCTTGCGTGAATAGAATATTTCAACTAATTTTGCGGGTAGAAACATAAAGACAGAAAGATATGAGCGACACAACGATCATCCCTATTGACAGTATCGATACCTATAATAAGATGTATGGATTCGAGACTCTGCACCCCTTAGTGAGTGTAATAGAGATGGCGGAAGCCACGAAAATGCCCAACCACCTCTCCTTCCGCTATGGTGTCTATGCGCTGTGGCTGAAAGACGGCATTCAGTGCTCATTGCACTATGGTCGTCAGCAATACGACTATCAGGACGGCACCATCGTGAGCTTCGCACCGGGTCAGATGGTGCGCGTGGACATGACAGAGGAGCAGCTCCGCATGCCGTCGCATACCTTAGGTCTGCTCTTCCATCCCGACCTGCTCTTCGGTACGCCGTTGGGGAAAGCCATCAGCGGCTATCATTTCTTCGACTACGACTCGGCAGAGTCGCTCCATCTCAGTGAGCGCGAGCGGCGGATGTACACCGACACGCTCAACTCCATTCGCTTTGAGATGGAACAGCCCGTGGACAAGCATTCGCAGACGATCCTCACCGACCGCATCAAGCTCATCCTCGACTACTGCCAGCGGTTCTACGACCGGCAGTTCGTCACTCGCCACAAAGAGAACTCAGATATTCTCTCGGCCTTCGAGCGCAACATCAAAGACTATTTTGAGCAGGGTTTGGCTGTGCGTGGCGGCCTGCCTTCCGTGGCTTACTTCGCTGATAAGGCCTGCCTCTCCGCGGGTTATTTCGGTGATCTCATCCGCAAGGAGACGGGCATGACAGCGCAGTACTATATCCAGCAACACATCCTCAAGCTCAGCAAGCAGTTGCTCCTCGACCCTTCGCAGAGCATCTCGCAGATTGCCGACCACCTCGGCTTCCAATATCCTCAGCACTTCTCCCGCTTCTTCAAGAAACTCGCGGGAGTGACGCCAAAGGAATACAGAGAAGGATAACAATTGGAGAATTGACAACTTGAACGTCTCTGAATGCTTCTTTCTAATGAATCGAAAACTATCAGCCCAAATAATTTGCACGTTAAAAAAACAATACCTATATTTGCAAACGAAACCCTTAAATTGGCTTAGACATGACAGACAGGCTATGAAAGCAGTTTAAAGGTCATCGTAACATGAAGAAAGTGCTTGAGCAAGAATAGATGGAAACATTCAGAGACCTTAGAGAATTGATTCGCTGGCTCGGACGCGGCCAGGCACTGCTTGCCGACATGTTCAGCAAGCGGAAGACCATAGCCATACGCTATGACGACGCCGTGGAGACGCTCGACGGCAATGAGCAGGTTTTGCAGTTTCTTATCCGTCATGGTGTCATCATACAGAATGCCGAATCACTGGAACTGGATGATGCGTATCAGAAGTTTTTTGAGAACGTCCTGGACATCAACGAGGACATCAATGTGGCCTCGGTGGAGCAGTATGTCAAAACGCTAAAACTCAATATCGAATTATGGCTCGCCACCGACTCAGACAAGCGCAAGGCGCAGTTCATGCGTGAGATACGGCACACGTTTCGCAACATCGACTTAGTGACCCGCAAGAATGTCATCGACTTAAAGCGCAACATCGACACCACCTATAAGCAGCAACCCGACTTCAAGGTAAAGAAACTGCGGCTGAAAGACTTCGACGAGAAGCGGCAGCATATCGTGTCGCTCATCCGTGAGACCGACAAGATAATTGAACAGCAGACGATATTCTTCAAGACTGCAATGGACGTAGACCTGATGATGACCGTCAACGAAGTAAGAATGGGACTGCGTGAGACCACACACGGCTTAATAGCCATCGGCGCGCAGATTATCGACTATCTCAACCGTATCGACTACCAAAGCCGCATCGTGCGCAAGATACGGCAGTTGAAATACATGCGCGACCAACAGATGCTTGCCGACAGTACGGATATAGTGGGGGTATTGGAAAATGTCAACGACGTGTGGATGGAGCCACAGAACCGCTATCGCACTTTCGTCTCGCTCGACTTCCTGCGCAATGAGGACGCTGCTATAGACATTTTGCAGCACGTCCGCCGACGCTTGTCGAAGAAGACGATTATACGCTCACGGCTCGCGGGGAAGATTGACGACAGCTATCTGCAAACAGCTACCGACCCGCGGCATATTTTCAACCATCAGGAGCTTATCAACAGCTTCCTTGCACAGAGCGTTGACCTTTTCACCTTTATATGGAACTATCCTTTCCAGACAGAGACAACAGAAGAAGAGCGACTTGTCCTCTTCCTCCAACTCGCCTCACAATACGACCGCGACGAACGCTTTGAGCAACAGAGCGAGAAACTTGTCCTCGGCAACCATACCATTCAATATCCTATCATCTATCCAAAATAATTCTAAACGATTTTACCTCTTCAACAAAATGAAATACACCAGTGAGATATTCCAACGGCTGTCGAACGGAAAGTTCATCTCCGCCAATTCCATCGACCCGATGACACACTCCTTCTTCCTCGATTTAGAGGAGAACCAGCAGGACTATGCAGACTTTTATGCACAGATAGATTTCCAGCTATGTGCCGGAGACAGTTACTTCTACTTCTCTCGCAAAGAACAGAAGGTGACGGTGGAAAACAAACTGCAAGGGCTGTTGCCGTGGATTGACAACCTCGACTTTCTGAAGGCCTACGATACGAGTTTCGATGTCGGCACACAGTTCAATTTGGCACAGATGGAGGTTCAGCTTGGCGCAAACCTTGAGTTGAAGGACAAGCTGCAGAACCTCTTTCCCGAGAAGGTTTCCAACCATGACAAGTTGGAGGCGTTGGTGACATCATTGGAGAGCATGGGATTCGCCGAGAAAGTCAATGAGATAGAAGGCCTCTATCAAGTGACTTCTGCATTCCATTATATAGAAAACATTATTGACTGCATCAACATCAGCGAGGAGGTGAGCGATGAGATACCTGAATAAGATAGTGTTTATCAACAGTGCCAACATACGCTATGCCGAGATCAACCTTGATGGCAACGTACACTTCATCGGTACGCAAGGCGTGGGTAAGTCAACTATTCTACGTGCTATATTGTTCTTTTATAATGCCAATAAGCAAAAGCTCGGCATACGCACGATGGCAGGACAGAAGCCGTTCGACGAGTTCTATCTCGGACATCCTGACTCCTATATCATCTATGAGGTGACGCGTGAGAACGGACGTTTCTTCATCATGGCGTTCCTCTCGCAAGGCCGTGCAGCGTTCCGGTTCGTCGACTGTCCGTACGACAAGCAATTTTTCATCGACGACGATGGCAACGTCGGCTACGAGTGGGGAAAGATAAGTCAGACTATAGGCGCACGTGTGTTCAAGAGCAACATCATACGCACGCGGGAAGAGTATCTGAACATCCTTTACGGCAATAGTCAGGCAGTGGGCCGTGAACTGCGCAGGTTTTCTATCATGGAGAGTGCGAAATACCAAAACGTACCACGCACGATACAGAACATCTTCCTCAACCAAAGCCTGGAGAGCCAAGTCATCAAGGACATCATCATCGACTCCATGGACTTCACTGAGACGGGCGTAATCGACTTGAACAGAATCCGCGACGAGGTGAAGGACTTCCGCATGCAGTACGCCGACATCAGCAAATGGTTTCATAAGGAGAAGGACGGTTCCGTGAAGGTGAGGAAGGAGGCCGACCGCGTGCTCTCTACCTACGCCAACTACGAGGCTTGCCGCAAGATGATTGCCGAGCTGACCGGGCAGACTGTCTTTGCACTAAAACGTAATAGAAAGGAACTTCCGGAAGTCGACAGCAAGATTTCGGAGACGCAGTTGCTGCTCGCGAAGAAACGGCGCGAGGCTGCGGAGGAAAGCAACAAGTACAACAAGCAACGGGATGAGCTGAACCAGCAGTTAGGTGTGTTGAAAAAAGTGCTTGACGACACCACCGTCAAGAGAAAACACTACGAAGATATTGGCATTGACGGCATCATTGAGAAGATCAGCCATGAAGGGGAATTAAACATCCGTCGACAAAGCCTTGCCGAGCAGATGGCAAGGTTAACTGATACGAATAAAGATGTGAAGGCCAAATATGACACAATGCGGCAGAATGAGGCCAATATGCGGAAGCAACGCGAACTGGATGTGCAACGCCGACAATCAGACCTGAAAGTAAAGGAGACCTCTGAGATGGGCACGCTGAGGGACAAATACAAGGACGACTATCAGCGCATCAGCGAGAACTTCCAAAACCGTATATCAGAACTACAAGAGCGACGGGCTGGCATCCAGCAGGAAGTAGCAGACTTACAAGTCAATGCGGAAAGAATAAAGAACGCCAATCCTTATTCCAGTCAAATGAATGAGGAAAAGACTCGTATAGAAAGGTTGCGGTCGGAAAGTGCACGTCTTCAGAAAGAGTCCGCACGACTACAACGAGAGATTGACGATATTACCCATGCGACGGAGCTACAACGCAAGGATATGGAGGCGAAAGCCGACATCGACGTCAAGGAGATAGAGTATCAGATTTCATCTCTCAATGAGCAGATGGCAAATCTGCAGCAATTGCTTGACCGGCAGAAAGGCTCTCTCATTGAATGGCTTGGCGATAACCAACGAGGATGGGAGAAGAATATAGGAAAGATCGCAGATGAGGAAGCTGTGCTCTACAACACTGCTCTGCACCCGGAAATGGTTTCGGAGGGCAAGGACAGTGTTTTCGGAGTGAAGATTGCCGTTGACAATATTGAACGAACCGTACGCACACCTTCCGACATTCAGAAGGAGAAGACGGCACTGGAAGCAAAGATCGTGGCGTTGAGAAATGACATCGTCAGTCGCAAAAGCCAACTCGCTTCAGACATTGAGCTGATGGAGAAGAAACCGGGCAACAAGCTCAGGCAACTGCGAGCCGGCAAAAGCAATATCGACGCTGAGGCACAAAGCATCCCCTTGCGCATAAAGTCTGCCGAGGGCCATCTCGCACAATACAATGAGACGCTGCAAAACTATCGTCGTCAAAAGCTTGACGAGAACACCCGTCTGCTTGACGATGCCAATGAACGGTTGTGCAAGGCTGAGAAAAATATCAAACAGGCAGAAAGCGATAGAGAAAAAGAACTTGACGCACTGCGCAAGGCTTTCAACCACAGCTACAAGGAAGTGCAAGCACGATATGCCTCCATGCAAAAGACCATTGATGACGAACTTAGACACATTGCCATTGAGTCAGAAAAGCAATTGAAGGAAATTGATGCGCTCATGGACCGCGAGTTGCATGGACTCGGCGTTGATACCAATCAATTGGCAAGTCTTCGGACGCAACTTAACGACATCGATACCCAGCTCCAGTTCATCGTACGCAACCGCAAGCAATTTATCCTGTGGCAGGAAGACAAGAAAGAGTTTTTTGACCACGAGCAGGAGAACAAGGACAAGCGGAAAGCGCTGAAGGTTAAGCTCGATGACCTTGACGACAAGTTCGCCGTCAGACGCAGAAAACTCGACGATGCCATCAAGATGGTTGACGAGGAATGCCGCAGACTGATTGCCAGCAAGCTGGCCATGGAGCAGGCGATACATGAGACGGAAGGCTTTATGGCGTCGGAATCATGGCCAACAGATTTTGCCGACACTCCGGTGGAAACGGTAAAACCGCTATCCGAGATACTGACGGAACTGAAGAATAGGGTCATGGAGCAGAACAAGTACCGCGATTCGTTCCAAGGAGCAGTGAAGAAGTTCAAGGCAAACTTCTCACCACAGAATACGTTCCACTTCAGAACAGACTTTGAGACAGAGCGCGACTTCACCGACTTCGCTGCAAACCTCTACGAGTTTATCAGCAACGACAAGATAGAGACCTATCGACAGCGGGTCAGCGAGCAGTATGCCAGCATCTTGCGTACCATCGGTCACAGCATCGGCGAACTAATGTCAAACAAGAGTCAGGTGCAGGGAACCATCAATGAGATTAACCGCGATTTCCGTGAGAACAACTTTGTGGGAGTAGTGAAGGACATTGAATTGCGCATCTCTGACAGTAGCGACCGTCTTGTGCAGCACTTGTTGTCGATAAAGAGTTTCAACGACGAGCACGCCAGCAACATTGGTGAGATGGATTTGTTTACCGACGAGACACAGCGCGTACAGAACAACCAACGTGCCGTACAGCTCATCTCGGTCCTTATGGATCAGCTTGAAGCCGATCAGAAGCGTGATGCCGTCACCCTTGCCGACATCTTCAAGCTGGAGTTCCGTGTACGGGAGAACGACAACGACACCAACTGGGTGGAGCGACTATCCAATGTCGGCAGCGATGGTACTGATGTATTGGTGAAGGCGATGGTGAACATTATGCTCATCAATGTATTCAAGAAAAAGGTAAGCAAGCGATTCGGCGATTTCCGCATCCATTGCATGATGGACGAGATTGGCAAGTTGCATCCCGACAATGTAGCCGGCATCCTCGACTTCGCCAACAAGCGCAACATCTATCTTGTCAACAGCAGTCCTACGACCTACAACGCAACGGCATACAAGTACACCTACTCGTTGAGCAAGGACGTAAACAATGTCACCGTCGTCAAAACGCTTATGACCATCCTATGAAGATTACAAAAGGGTTGATACAAACTTTCCTGCGCCTTGCAGGTGGGGAGACAGTACCGTCAAGCTCTCTGAAATCCTTTGTAGGAATTGACGAGATGCGCGCCGACGGTCTGCTGACTGTCGTTGCGCATGGCAGTAGGCGCAGCTATAAGTGCACCGACACACAACTGTTCCTCGACTATCTTGCAAGCCAATACAATCTCACCAACTTAGAGGCGACGCTCTCTATGCTGGAAAAGCAGGATGCATCCCGCTCTGAGCAAGTACAGCTTACCGGTGACAGCAAGTTCGTCAAAAGGCGAGTGATGAAGGGCTTCCTTGTCAACAGCTATGAGCCAATAGACGCGATGCTAAACAATAGCTCTTTAGAAATACTTCCTCCCGAAGGCTGCTATACCTTTATCTATGACTACGAGAACTTTACCATCCCGGAAGATGTTCTCGTGATAGGGATTGAGAACAGTGAGAACTTTCGCCGCATCAGGCAGCAGCGGTGGCTATTCGACAAGATGTATCCTGCCCGGCGTATCCTTTTCGTCTCGCGCTATCCGCAAAACGAGAGCCGCGATCTCGTCAAATGGCTTGGAAGCATACCAAACGAGTATGTTCACTTCGGTGACCTCGACCTTGCAGGCATACGCATCTTCCTCACTGAGTTCTATCGTTATCTCGGCAGTCGTTCATCGTTCTTGATTCCGCATGATTACGAGAAACGCATCAGCAGCGGCAGCCGCGAGCGATACGATTCCCAACTGCCCTACACAAAGAACCTGACCACAGACAATCCACATCTGCAACAGCTTATCGACTGCATCCACAAGTACCATCGTGGTTATGACCAGGAAGGATTCTGTGTTTTCTAAGTGAGAGTATCCGCTCAATATTTTCCTTGAGTTATGGACCTCTCTAACCAATTATAGATCCGTAGATTACAAATACCGGCCCACGGGAAATATCCAGTGCGCCCTTATATTCTCTAATTCTCATCAAATTCACAATGATGCGCAGGAATTTCTCCAATTCTCAAATTCTTGATAAAAAACAGCGAGTAGTAAGTCTCCCGCTTCATTTTCTGAACAGTTACCACGTAGTATTCGCAGTCATAAATAATATTAATGAGGAACAACTGTTCCGAAGAAAAGTCCTAACTTTGCACTGCTCAACCATTGGAGGGCGCCATAAGGAAGTGGCACTGGATAAGATGGGGCTAAATGCCTCGCTTGTCCGGTGCCACTTCTTTTCGTTATGTAACAACGTAAAAAATGAAGTAAAGCATGAGTAACAACCAGAAACATCAACACAGAGACAGCATCGACTTCGGAAAAGAGAATATCCCGCGGCTGTTTGTCAAACTGTTCGTCCCGACGCTCTTAGGGCTGCTCTTCGGTGCTCTGCTCAATGTGGCCGACGGCATCTTCGTGGGTCGTGGCGTAGGCAGTGACGCTTTGGCTGCCGTGAACATAGCGGCACCTATCTTTATTATAGGCACTGCCACGGCCCTGCTCTTTGGCAGTGGCGTATCGGTGGTGGCGGCAGTGCATCTGTCTCATGGCAATACCAAGGCTGCCAACATCAACGTCACGCAAGCCTTTACCATCTCTGTGGCACTGATGGGCATCGTCTCGTTGCTCATTGCCAGCTTCCCATCGTCCGTAGCTCACATCTTCGGCGGAGAAGGGCGCATCATGCCCTATGCCCGCGATTATCTCTTGGCCGTGTTCCCCGTGCCGGTGCTCACACAGGTGTTGTTCATCGGCATGTTTGTGCTTCGCCTCGACGGTGCGCCAAAGTTTGCCATGGCAGCCAACATCACGACCTCGGTGCTCAACATCTTCCTCGACTGGCTGTTTGTCTTTCAATTTGGTTGGGGCATCCGTGGCGCTGCCATTGCCACCACACTCTCGGAAGTTGTGGGTGCCGTGATGATTCTCGTTTACATGTGCTTCATGAGCAAGCGCCTGCACTTCTATCGTCCCAAGTTCACGCGCAAGAGTCTGATGCTTACGGCGCGCAACGTAGGCTACATGGCGAAGGTCGGTCTGCCCTCATTTATCGGTGAGGGTGCCATCTCTGTGATGATTGTCACGGGCAACTATATGTTCACGCCACGGCTTCACGAAGACGGTGTGGCAGCCTATAGCGTGTGCTGCTACCTTTTCCCCCTCGTATTTATGTTCGGCAACGCCATCGCCCAATCGTCATTGCCCATCATCAGCTACAACTATGGTCAGAGCAATGACGCGCGCATCAGGAAAACGCTCCGTCTATCCCTTGTCATGGCTTTTGTTCTCGGACTGCTGATGACCCTCGGCGGCATCTTCTGCGCCACGCCGATGGTGTCGCTCTTCTTGCAGCCCGGTTCTTCTGCCTGGAACATCTGCACGGAAGGACTCCCGCTGTTCTCCATCAGCTATGTCTTCTTCACCATCAACGTGGTGGTAATCGGCTACTTGCAGAGTGTGGAACGCTCGCGTGCCGCCACCTTCTTTATGCTGCTGCGCTCCTGCCTGTTGCTCATCCCTGCCTTCGTGCTCTTGCCGCATTGTATAGGCAACAGTGGACTGTGGCTTGCCGTGCCCGCGTCGGAGCTGCTCACCACGGTAGTGGCAGGTATGTGGATGAGGCTGAAAGCTAAGTAAAATGATTCATCTAAGTCGTATGGCTGGTCCTCGATGGAGAACATACGCCAACAAGGATATGAGAATATGACGTTATCTCTAAAAAAAGTAGTAACTTTGCGCTCAATATTAAAGATGATTCCACATATTCCAAAGGTGGGGAATCTTGGAACGACAGGATAATAAACGATTATGGTCTATGCCCACAATACTTATAATTGAAGATGACCTGACTTTCGGCTTGATGATTCAGAAGTGGTTGAACAGGAAAGGCTTTGCCGCCAATAAGGCATCCACGTTGCGAGAAGCCCGGCATCTATTGGAGAAGACGACGCCAGACCTTATTCTCTCTGACCTGCGTCTGCCCGATGGTGATGGCATCAGCTTGCTCTCACAGTTGCGTGACGAAGGACTCACCACGCCCTTTATAGTGATGACCAGTTACGCTGAGGTTGAGAATGCAGTGCTTGCCATGAAGGCTGGGGCCACAGACTATATCGCTAAGCCTTTCCCGCCGGATTTGCTACTTGAGAAAATCAGTGAGGCTCTCCAATCTTCCAGATTGTCTGCCGTTAACAAAGTAGCGGATGCAACTTCGCAGAGACAAACGCCCTCTGTTGCCGAAAAGACTGCAACAGAGCAAAACGCTGAAGCTTCTACACCTATTTATATAGAAGGAGAGAGCGAAGCATCGAAACAACTCTATCGCTATGTCGATCTAGTGGCACCCACTCCCATGTCGGTGCTTATCCTTGGAGCCAGTGGCACGGGCAAGGAATATGTGGCACGTCGCATCCATGCAAAGAGTCCACGACATGACAAGCCTTTCTTTGCGCTTGACTGCGGAGCCATACCCCGTGAGGTGGCTGCCTCGGAGTTCTTTGGCTACC
>Ga0256871_1000698_pt1 | contig 14779 bp, 12 predicted proteins | sample RumenRJG_07RNA_FD_185439 | JGI IMG/M metagenome (GOLD analysis project Ga0256871, IMG submission 185439) | Metatranscriptome of bovine rumen microbial communities from Lethbridge, Alberta, Canada - Rumen RJG_07 (Metagenome Metatranscriptome) | ecosystem: Host-associated > Mammals > Digestive...
CTTAGGAACGCACAATGTACGTTTCTAAGACCGCTTACGAATTGACGCGGCTTTTCGCTGTTGTACAGTTTCGATGTTCAGGAGGATTTGTATGAGCGTCAGCTACAAAAAACTATGGAAGATGTTAATTGATAAAGATATGCCCAAGATGAAGCTTTGTCACGAGGCAAAGATCTCAACCAATGCCATGGCGAAGATGGGTAAAGGAGAAGCGGTTCGCACCGAGACTTTGATAAAGATCTGCAAGGTGTTGGACTGCAAGATCGACGATATCATTGATTACAATGAGGACTAATTCATAAAGGAGCATCCATCATGATTGACACCAAGAAAGAGCAGGAACGCGACGAACTTCACCGGGCCATATGGGCGATTGCCGATGAGCTTCGCGGTGCTGTGGACGGCTGGGATTTCAAGAACTACGTCCTTGGCACCATGTTCTATCGATATATCTCTGAAAATCTGACCAGCTATATCAATGCTGGAGAGGCCGAAGCAGGCAATCCGGATTTTGACTTTGCCAAGATGTCGGATGCGGATGCAGAGGAAGCCAGAGAAGGCCTTGTCGAAGAAAAGGGATTCTTCATCCTTCCCAGTGAACTGTTCTGCAATGTCAGAGCCAAAGCTGCTTCTGACGAAAACCTGAACGAGACCCTGGAACGGATCTTCCGCCATATCGAGGAATCGGCAAAGGGCACTTCCTCTGAAGGCCAGTTCGCCGGTCTGTTTGATGACTTCGATGTCAACAGCAACAAGCTCGGCGCGACCGTGGCAAAGAGAAATGAAAAGTTGGTCAAGCTCTTGAACGGCGTAGCCGATATGAATCTGGGCGACGTCCGGCATCATGATATCGATGCTTTCGGTGATGCCTATGAATATCTGATGACCATGTATGCTTCCAATGCCGGGAAGTCCGGAGGTGAATTCTTCACGCCTGCGGATGTCTCTGAGCTGTTGACCAGGCTGGGAACTGTCGGTAAGACCGAGATTAACAAGGTTTATGATCCTGCCTGCGGATCAGGTTCTCTTCTTCTGAAAGCCGAAAAGGTACTTGGTCGCGATAAGGTCCGTAACGGCTTCTTCGGCCAGGAGATCAATATCACGACTTACAACCTCTGCCGGATCAATATGTTCCTGCACGATATCGAGTTCGATAAGTTTGATATCGCCTGCGAGGATACGCTGACCGCGCCGCAGCACTGGGATGATGAACCATTCGAACTGATCGTATCGAATCCGCCATACAGCATTAAGTGGGCTGGGGACGAGAATCCTCTCCTGATCAATGATCCGCGTTTCGCGCCGGCGGGCGTGCTGGCTCCCAAGAGTAAAGCGGACCTGGCCTTTATCATGCATTCTCTGTCCTGGCTGGCTCCGAACGGCACGGCGGCCATCGTCTGCTTCCCCGGCATCATGTATCGCGGCGGAGCCGAACAGAAGATCCGGAAGTATCTGATCGATAACAACTTTGTGGATTGCGTGATCCAGCTTCCGAGCAATCTGTTCTTCGGGACAAGCATTGCCACCTGCATCATGGTGCTGAAGAAGGGCAAGCCGGACAGCCGCGTCCTGTTTATTGATGCCACCAACGAGTGTATCAAGGTCACGAACAACAATAAGCTGACTCAGGCGAACATGGATCGGATTGTGGATACCTTTGCCGTTCGTGAAGAAGTCGAGCATTTCTCACATCTTGCTACTTATGATGAGATCGCTGGAAATGACTACAACCTCTCTGTATCCACCTATGTGGAGGCAGAGGATACCAGAGAAAAGGTCGATATTGTGAAGCTGAACGCAGAGATCCGTGAGATCGTCGCCAGGGAGCAGGTGCTCCGGGATGAGATCGACAAGATTATTGCAGAGATTGAAGGATAATCATGGTAGACCGAATTGTTCGTGATATAAGAGGCGCTTTAGATAATAATCTGTTTTTTGCGGCTCTTAACAGTGCTCTTACGTTGCCGGATATTTGTGGAAAAGCGGAATATCCTTCCGAGCAAAGCTCAAAGAAGCGATACATTGACTGGTACGATAAAGAAATCCAATGCAATTAAGTTAAAACAAACAAGTGCCTATCCCACCGGAGGTGGGCGTCTCGACTCGTTAAGTTAGCATGTGTATCGGGTATCTGACAGAAATGATCGGCATATTTAGAGACATCTTTCAAATGAATCTGACTACTTAACGACTTTATGGCATTCCGAAAAGGCAGGATTATCCTGCCTGACAATTACCTTATTAAAAGTACAGTCTCGCGCAGCAGCTTCTGTTATGCTGCCCGATTGACGAACGAAACAAAGCGTTGCGGCCGCAGTTTCCTCGGGAAGGATCTCCCGTCGATGATCGGCGTGACGTACCTCGCCATTCCGACAATACTGTCTTCAGACGACACGGGCTCCGCACCGATATCCGGCTGAAGGTAGTCTCTGCAGATTCTGACGGTGGTTGTAAAGTTGATTCGATAAACCCATTTGCTCTTCGTGCTGGATCCTTCGTATTTCAGGGTTCTGTATCTTGCGGCCTCTGTATGAGCAATGGCGCAGAAGTTGTATACCGTCATAGCACTGTAGACCTCCTGAAGGATCAGATCTCTCTTCTCAGAGTGAAAGTAGATAAGACCGATGGTGTGCTTAAGATCCCGGAAGCTGTTTTCCTCACCCCAGCGCATCATATAAATCGTTCTGATATCAGCGGTTGAAAAAACGTTTTGGGGGAGATTGGTGATCACAACCTCGTATACGCCTTTGGAAACTTCGAATCGAACGACCCGAAGTGTTACCTTACAGGCTTCCGGGTCATCCAGAAAATCGAAGTGCGTATAGGGCGAGAGAATCGTATAGATATCCGGATTGCCCAAGGTTTCCTTTGTGTGCCGCTTGGTCAGCGTTGTTGTAATGACCGTATCAAATGTCGGCTCCTTAGGGAGTCTGTCGGCAAGTGACGCGAGTACACCATTGCTTTCAAGATCTTTCGCCCTGATGACGAAGGACTGACCCATTTTCATGACGTGGACGAACTGATTCCAGCCCTCGTAGCCGCGGTCACAGACGTAGATCACATTCCGGCCGAACCTGCTGCGGCTTACCATCTCGTTAAAGGACTGCCGCTCCTCAGACTTTTGCTTTCCCTGTACAAGGAGATCAACGTAGCGATTGTTCATGAGATCATACAGAGCGTTGAGATGAATGGCGTTGTATCCCTTTTCTTTCTCGTGGATATAAGTCTCCTCATCGGCAGCGTCGAGAGAGATATCAAGATCTGACCCGTCACAGGCAAAGAGATGATACCCTTTCATCGTGGCATTGCAGTAACCGTCGCAGCCCTTGTTGAAGAGGAAGAAGAGCTCCCTGAATGCATCGGGGCTGAGTTTCATACGCTGCTGCTCCAATGCAGAAGCAGACGGAACGTCCTGCGGCTTTTCTCCGTTAAAGAATGCCAGGATTTCATTGTTGGTTGATCGGTTTGTCATGCAGAGTACCAGCTTCATGAGTGTTTCAAGAGGAAGCTTCCTTTTCCTCGTGAAGTACGCAGGATTGCTGACATAGTTGTTTTTATCTTCTTTGATCTTCCGCATGCACTCTGACAGCAGTTTCTTGAGCAGGTGCAGAATAAGTGTGTTGCATTTCATGCTGCACCTCCGACAACACGCAGCACGGTGCGGCTTTTACCGTGTCCTGCTGCAGCATACTTGCCACCAGACGGGAAAGATTGTATTATCACCATGATTCGATTTTCGCTTTTCATCTCTACTCATATGCAAGAGGTAAAAGCAACTTCCGGGCCTGGTGAGGTGCTACTCATCAGGCCTTTTACGTTCTACTTACCGGAAGATATGGCATTGTCGGCTAATGCCTGGATTACTTCAAGGGCTTTCCGGAGCGCCAGGTTTTCGTCTTGAAGCCTGCGGTTCTCTGCTTTCAGATCCACGCACTCTTTCAGGAGTGCGTCTGGAGCCGGCGTGGCTGCTGCGGGCTCTTCAGGCTTTGATGCGACAGCTGCGCCGATTGGCACAGATTTAGCGGTGGTAGTTGATTTTGGTTTCCTGCCGCGTTTGCCAGATGAAGGAATCAATTCGTGCGTGACCGGATCTTCTGTCCCGAGGTATTTCCTTTTAGGACGTGATGTCTTATTGATCGGGTCGTAGTTCGAAGTCGATTCATAGATCGAAACTAAGCCAGTCTTCTTATTCTTATAGCGGACGATAGACATAAAAAGCGACCTCCTTTCGTTATAGTTGGTACCACTTAATATTATAATTCATGTTTTAATTCATGTCAACATGAATTTATAAATTAGTACCAACTTTTAGGGAAAGCACCCGTTGACGAGGTGAAGAAGTCTGACACAGGAAATTTTTACACAGTCACCATAATAAAAACCTGATCCCGGTCTAGCCCGAGATCAGGTTGAATCATCTAACTTATTGGCATTGTAAAGAAATCGGGCTATATGAGAAAAACCCCAGACAAAACGGACAAGAGGAAATGCCTTACCTGTCTGGAAAAGTAATGTATTCTTTAAGATGCGCAATGCTTCATTCTGGAGAACCAAATATCAACGGAGATAGCGTACGTCAGAAGCCTGACATTGATAAATTTTCGTTAGTGATTCAGAAGGCTCAGCCTTTTGAAGTTTATAGTGATTCAAGCAGTATTATGGACTTGGCGGGAGAGCATATTCGCTCCTATAGAATGAGTGTGCGTAGAATATGCTTGATCATGTGTGCTGTGGCAGAGGCTTATTATCGAGACAATAAAGATAAGTTCCATTTTGAATATGAAATAATCGATTGGGACGAAGTCACAGCAGCTTTGCCTCCACTTGATATGGAAGCTATCTTTAAAGAATTGGCTAATCCCGAATTAGGAAAGGAGAAGCTATGAACAGACTGGACGAACTGATAGAAAAACTGTGCCCGGATGGAGTGGCTTTTAAAAGATTCGACGAAGTGTGTTCTCTTCATGCAAGGATTGGATGGCAAAGACTAACCAAAGCTGAGTATAAGACCACTGGCGATTTTATGTTAATAACTGGCACGGACTTTACCGATAACCATGAGATCAACTATGACAGTTGCGTATATGTCAGTGAGGATAGATATCTTCAAGACCCTAAAATCCAACTACAAAATGAAGATATCTTAATCACAAAGGACGGGACGCTTGGGAAAGTAGCACAGGTTCACAACCTTCCTATGCCAGCAACACTAAACGGCGGCGTATTTGTGGTTCGTTGTATAGATGGCTCTCTTGAAAATCGTTATATCCTCCATTATTTGCTTTCAAACCATTTTTCAAAAGTGGTAGAGCAGCAAAAGACGGGATCGACAATCAGCCATCTTACGCAAGGCCTTTTTTCGAGGTTGATGATTCCTGTACCTCCACTGGAGGTACAACGCGAAATTGTCCGCGTGCTGGACAATTTCACGTTCCTTTCAGCGGAGCTTTCAGCGGAGCTTTCAGCTCGCAGAAAGCAGTATGAGTATTACAGAAACCAGTTACTGACCTTTGATAATGGAACAAAGGAAATGCAGCTTTCAGATGTGGCTGATCTTTTCCGGGGAGAATACATAACGCAGAAGGGATCGAAGCCTGGAAATATTCCAGTGATCCTTGGGGGACAGGAACCAGCTTACTATATTGATAAAGCCAATCATGACGGCGAAATCGTTGTCATTGCACGAAGTGGCGTATCAGCCGGATTTGTGTCTTATTGGAATCAGCCCATTTATATTACTGATGGCTTCGGTTATGAGGCGAAAAAAGATGTAGCAACTCCGAAGTACTTGTATTACGCGCTTAAGAGGAAAGAACCAGAACTAAACGCAATGAAGCGTGGGGCTGGAGTTCCTCATGTCAGCGGCGAAATGCTTGGAAAGGTTAAGCTATCAATTCCACCGATTGCTGTCCAGGAAAGATTGGTTAATGTCTTGGACAATTTTGAAGCCATATGTTCCGACCTTAGTATAGGGCTACCTGCCGAGATCGAAGCACGTCAAAAACAATATGAATATTATCGTGATTTGCTCTTGACATTCGCTGAGTCCGGCGGCACGCTCGCGACAGACAGACAGACAGACAGACAGACAGACAGACAGGCTGAAATAGCGCTTCTGCAGTATGTATTTGGATATGCATTTGTTAGCTTGGAGGATATATCTGAAAACTGTGATTCACAGAGAAAGCCTGTAACGAAAGGCAATCGGAGTGCTGGCCAGTATCCGTATTATGGAGCGTCAGGCATTGTAGATTATGTTGAAGACTATATCTTTGATGGAGATTATCTTCTGATATCGGAAGACGGAGCGAACCTGGTTGCCAGAGTGACACCAATCGCGTTTTCAATTTCAGGAAAGAACTGGGTAAATAACCATGCTCATGTTTTAAGATTTGCGGATCCATATCAGCAGCGATACGTTGAGATGTATCTGAATGGAATGGATTTGAGCAAGTTTATAAGCGGTGCTGCACAGCCGAAGCTAAACCAGAAAAACTTGAACAGCATTCTGATACCGATGCCCGGGAAGACTGAAGTAAAAAGAATTGTCGATGTGTTAGATCGCTTTGATCGCCTATGCAATGACCTCTCTTCCGGGCTTCCCGCCGAGATAGAGGCCAGACAGAAACAGTATGAGTATTACCGAGATAAGCTTCTGACTTTCAAGGAGAAAGATTGAAAACAGTCTTTATGACTGAAACATGTACAGAGTACGGAGAGTCATATGAAGGAAGTCGTTCGAATCACCATTAAAGGTTCGTCTGGGTATGGACCTTATGATGAGGCTTATGAAGACAAAATAACAATCAACGCTGATTCTATACGTTATGAGTACGTGCCCAAGGTTCAGAGCCCTAAGCACTTACTGCGCAAATGGTCTTACAGAACAACAAGCCCTGATTTTTTCGAACTATTCAGGAATGCAGTACTGGCAGTCGAAGAGATCCTTAATCGGACAGAGGAAGCATTTGCGTGTGATATTGGCATGACGGCTTTCTCGGTTCAGTATTCAGACAAAACCAGAAAGCATAGAGAATTCTTCTTACCGGGAGATGACTTCAGAGAGTGCTTTATGATCATCAAGCAAATGGTTCCGAGCTGTGAAGAAGTTCCAGACGTTTTACGGACATCTGATGATGGATTATAAGAGTTGAGGTGATATAATGCCGTATTTCAATATCGTCGCCCAGACATCGGAGAACACCGTTGTCACGGAATATGAGCCGGTAAAGGCCCGGTCCGACAGCTATCAAAGTGAGGCTGAACTGGAACGGGAATTCATTCGCATGCTCACCGAACAGGGCTATGAATATCTTCCGATCCACTCGGAGGCGGAGCTGATTGCGAATCTCCGGAAGAAGCTGGAGATCCTGAACGGCTATACCTTCTCCGATTCCGAGTGGGACCGCTTCTTTAAAGACGCCTTGGCGAATCCGAATGACCATATCGTCGAGAAGACCAGGAAGATCCAGGAGGACTTTGTCCAGGTTCTGAAGCGTGATGACGGTTCTACCAAAAACATAACCCTGATCGACAAGAAGAACATCCATAACAACCTGCTTCAGGTCATCAACCAATATGCTATCAGCCAGGACGAAGGAGCGCGGCACAGCAATCGCTATGATGTAACGATCCTGGTCAATGGATTCCCGATGATCCATGTGGAATTGAAACGGCGCGGCGTGGCTATTCGGGAGGCATTTAACCAGATTGATCGGTATCAGCGCGATTCCTTCTGGGCCGGATCCGGCCTGTTTGAGTACGTGCAGATCTTCGTGATCAGCAACGGCACGAACACCAAGTATTATTCCAACAGCACCCGATTCAATGCCATCAAGGACGCAAAATCCGGCAAACAGAAGAAGGAAAAGACCAGCAACAGCTTCGAGTTCACCTGCTTCTGGGCCGATGCCAATAACCGTGTGATCCCGGATCTGATCGACTTCACCCGGACTTTCTTTGCCCGGCATACGATCCTGAATATCCTGACCAAGTACTGCATCTTCACTTCCGAGAACATGCTGATGGTCATGCGGCCATATCAGATCACTGCGACAGAACGGATCCTGAACCGCATCGAGATCGCCAACAATTATAAGAAATACGGCACCGTGGCCGGCGGCGGTTATATCTGGCACACGACCGGTTCCGGGAAAACCCTGACGTCCTTCAAGACAGCTCGTCAGGCTTCGCAGCTTCCTTATATCGATAAGGTCCTCTTCGTGGTCGACCGTAAGGATCTGGATTACCAGACCATGAAGGAGTATGACCGCTTTGAGAAAGGGGCTGCCAACAGCAATACCAGCACCGTGATCCTGAAACGCCAGCTGGAGGATCCGAATGCCCATATCATTATTACGACCATTCAGAAGCTCTCGACCTTCATCAAGAAGAATCCAGGCCATGAGGTCTATCAGAAGCATGTGGTGATCATCTTTGACGAATGCCACCGCAGCCAGTTTGGTGACATGCACACGGCTATCGTCAAGAGCTTCAAGAAATACCACCTGTTCGGCTTTACCGGCACGCCGATCTTCGCAACGAATACCGGTGCGGTCCGGAATCCGCAGTTCTTCACGACCGAGCAGACCTTTGGAGACCAGCTTCACACTTACACTATTGTAGATGCCATCAATGACAAGAACGTTCTGCCGTTCCGTGTGGACTATATCAAAACCATGGATACAGACCCGGATATCGATGATAAGGATGTCTGGGATATCGACCGTGAGAAAGCTTTCATGGCTCCCAAGCGGATCGAGCTTGTGACCCGGTACATCCTGGAGCACTTCGATCAGAAGACCTATCGCGGCGACAAGACCTATCTCTTCAATTCTCTGATGAATATCGCGGATGTCGCCTCCGGGGCTAACGGCACGGTCGAAGAGGTGAAACAGCAACAGCGAGTCAGCGGCTTCAATGCGATTCTCTGTGTCGCATCTGTACCTATGGCAAGGCTTTACTATCAGGAATTCCAGAAGCAGATGGCCGCCGAGCCGACGAAGAAGCTCCGGATCGCCACCATTTACAGCTATGGTGCAAATGAGGCCGAACCGGACGCGGATCTTCTGGATGAAGAAAACAGCGAAGATACCAGCGCCTTGGACCAGACCAGCCGTGACTTCCTGGACAAGGCTATCCGGGATTATAACGAGATGTTCCATACGAACTACTCCACCGACGGCGACCGGTTCCAGAACTATTATAAAGACGTATCGCTCCGGATGAAGAACAAGGAGCTTGATCTCCTGATCGTGGTCAACATGTTCCTGACGGGCTTTGATGCGACAACATTGAATACGCTCTGGGTCGATAAGAACCTAAAGATGCACGGCCTGATCCAGGCATTCAGCCGGACCAACCGCATCCTGAACAGCATCAAGACATTCGGTAACATCGTCTGCTTCCGAAATCTTCAGAAACGGGTGGATGCAGCCATTTCCCTGTTCGGGGATAAGAATGCAGGCGGTATTGTGCTGCTTCAGAAGTTCGATGCTTATTATCATGGCTACGTCGATATGGAGGACAAGCCTCATCCAGGTTACGTGGACATGATCGACGAGCTGACCACCAAGTTCCCGCTGTCTGAGCCGCAGATCGTCGGCGAACAGAATCAGAAAGATTTTATTGCCCTGTTTGGTGCTATCCTCCGGATGCGCAATCTCCTGTCATCTTTCGATGAATTCAAAGGTCATGAACTGATTTCCGAGCGGGATCTGCAGGATTACCTGGGAAGGTACCAGGATCTCCGGGATGAATGGAGAAGAAAGCGTGAAGACAAGGATGCCGAGGATATCACAGACGATCTGGTCTTCGAGGTCGAGTTGATTCGGCAGATAGAGATCAACATCGATTACATATTGCTTTTGGTCAAGAAGTACCATGACACGCACTGCACTGATAAAGAAGTGCTAATCACGATCCAGAAGGCCATTGATGCCAGCCCGGAACTGCGCAGCAAGAAGGCACTGATCGAGACTTTCATTGCCGGTATTAATGACGTGGATGACGTCATGGTCGAATGGCATGATTACGTGGCCGAGGAACGTGAGCGGCAGCTTATGGAGATCGTCACCACGGAAAAGCTGAAGGAGGCAGAAACCAGGAAATTCCTGGAGAACGCTTTCCGGGACGGCGAGATCCGGACAACTGGCACCGATATCGATAAGCTGATGCCGCCGGTCTCCCGCTTTGGTGGAGGCGGCAGGGCCAAGAAGAAGCAAGGTGTCATTGATAAGCTGAAGGCCTTCTTCGAACGGTTCTTTGGCCTCGGAAATGCAAGCTTTACAGCTGAAGAACAGAAGCCGAAAGCAGTTGTTTACGATATGACACCGCCGACACTGAGCATGGTGGCAGAACCTACCGTTGAATACGGAAAGAAACACGATTCTTCTACAGAGGGGTGAAGGATATGGCATACGGAAAAGCGATTGAACTATTTCTGGTAAACGGAACGGCGGACAGCCTCATTACAGCAGAACTGTCTAACTGGAACGGAAAAGCGATCAAGATCCCCAGGACTGAGGTTGCCGCGTGTGACCGGGACGATATTAAGGGTGTTGGCGTTTATTTTCTGATCTGTCAGGAAGATGACGGAACAGATTCCGTTTATATTGGCGAGGCAGAAAATGTTCTGGACCGTCTCGCACAACACCTCCGTGATTATCAGTCCGGCAAAGAGAAATATTACTGGAATACTGCGGTCATCTTTGTAGGCCGTGATCTAAACAAGGCTCTTATCCGGTATCTTGAAAACCGGTTTGTTGAGATAGCTAAAGAGTGTGGACGATATGCGGTTCTGACCAAAAATACGTATAAGAACACAGTCCTTAAGGAAGCTCAGATTGCCACGATGGAGGAATTCATTGATAATGTAAAGATCCTCATCAATACGCTGGGATATAAGGTCCTTGTGCCGGTTCCGAAGGCCTCTGATGATACAGTTTATCTATACTGCAAAGGAGCCAGTGCATCTGCAAAGGGTTTCGTTAGTGCGGGCGGCTTCACAGTTCTGGAAGGTTCCACTATCTCCGATCACACTGTCCCTTCGCTGGAAACAAAGGGAAAAACATATTACAAACTGCGCAACAACTTGATTAAGGATGGCGTTATTGTTGATAGAGCATTTACCAGAGACTATGAGTTTAATGCTCCTTCTGCAGCCTCAGCAGTTATTCTTGGGCACACATCAAATGGCAACGTGGACTGGAAGACTGCGGATGGGACGAAACTGAAAGATCTGTAACAAATAGGTTCTGTGAAAGCAGCAGACTTATCTTACGAGGATACAGCAGTATGGCTGAAATTAAAAGCATAAACAAATTATTGGAGATGGATCTGGATATTCCGGATTATCAACGTCCGTATAAATGGGCTATTCAGAACATTGAGGATCTGCTGAGTGATATTACCAATGCCATATTAGATGCGGAACGGTATCGGGCGGGATTCAAATATCGTATTGGAACCATTATCGTTCATAAAAACGAGAAAGGTACGTACGATGTGGTAGATGGCCAACAGAGAATTATTTCACTCACCCTTTTGAAGCAATACCTTGAACCAGGCTTTAGCTGTAGCATCTTAGACAAGGACTTTACGAATAAGATTACACAAGGAAATATCCATACGAACTATATGTTCATCAGAGAGTGGTTTTCACTGAAAAGCGAGGAAACCAAGCAATCATTCATCAAAGCCTTGGATGATATTCTGGAGGTTGTCGTGATCTGCGTTGATAAGGTATCAGAGGCCTTTCAGCTTTTCGATTCTCAGAATGCCAGAGGAAAGGCGCTTGATCCGCATGATCTATTAAAAGCATACCATCTTCGTGAGATGAAGAAGTATCCTTATGAGATGGAACACGCTGTTACAAAGTGGGAAGCGAAAGATACCACTCAGATAAGAGAACTCTTCGACCTATACCTCTTTCCTATCTGGAATTGGTCACGTGGAATCAAAAGCCGTTCTTTTACCGCCAAAGAGATCGACACTTATAAAGGAATCGGGGAAGGATCTGTGTATACCTACGCCCGGCGTGCAAGCAAGGCTATGCCGTATTTTCAGATCACAGAGCCCTTTATTGCTGGGAATGATTTTTTCGAAATGGTAGATCATTATATGTTCCTTCTCAGGGATGTTAAGACTGAGATAGCCACCAATCCAGCCTTTGAATCTATAGAGGCTATTCTTGAAGAAAAGAATAGCTCAACAGGTTTCAGATATACGAAGAATCTCTTCTACTGTGCGTTGCTCTGTTATTACGATAAATTCCATAACTTTGATGAGATGTCAGTAAAGAAGCTTTTCACTTGGGCATTCATGGTCCGTATAGACATGGAAAACCTGGGATTTGACAGCATCAATAAATATGCCATAGGAGATGCAAGTAATTCCCGATACACAAATGCTATCCCGATGTTTGCCAAGATTAGCTTTGCCAGGCTTCATAATGAGATCTCAGGATTACAAGTCAGAGTCAAGCGTGAAGGAGATGCTCCTCAGAGCTCCAATTGGAATTGGCTCTATCAGAAATTGAAGGAAATCAATGGAATGGCCGAGGTGTCAAATGCGTGAATTAGTAACTGAACTCAGAATCATCGGGCCTGGGAAAAACATTTTTGATACCGATATTGAATATACGATTCCGCTCTACCAACGTGCTTATGCTTGGGAAGATAAGCAGCTGATCCAGTTGGTTGAGGACATCTCAGATGTCTCCGATGATGCAAACTATTATATAGGAGCGCTGATTGTCTCGCGACAAGGCAATAAGTTTGAGGTTGTTGATGGCCAGCAAAGACTGACATCGCTCTATTTGCTTCTGAATTGTTTGGGGGTGGAAGTAAAGAATTCCCTGACGTTTGCCTGCAGAGACAAATCAAACTATACTCTTAAAAATATCAAGGAACTTCTTCTGGAGAATCGAAGCAAACTTGACATGGAACGCATTGAATCGAGTATTCAACGTGGCCTTAGTATTCTTACAGAGGAATTGAATAAACCAGAATATAGCAAAGAGGACCTATTAAAAAAGCTCGAGAGAGTTATTCTTTATCGGATTGAGGTGCCGGAAAACACGGATCTTAATCGGTATTTTGAAATCATGAATACTCGAGGGGAGCAGCTGGAGCAGCATGATATTTTAAAGGCGACACTCATGAGCTATCTCCCGGATGATCTGGATAAAGCTATTTTTGCGAAGATTTGGGACGCCTGCAGTGATATGACAGGATATGTCCAGATGCACTTTATCAGCAAAAACAATGCTGTCAGAGAAGGCCTCTTTGGAGGTAAATGGAACAGTATACCTCCCGGGGAATGGGATACATACAGGACAAGCATGCAAGCCGCATCGTTGGAAGGCATCAATCATAAAATAGCGGATATCATCAACGTCAATTTTGAGGTCGATTCTGATGATGGTTTCATTGATGATGATGTCAGAGTGCGCTTTGAAAGCGTTATTGAATTCCCGTATTTTCTAATTCACACGCTGAAGGTGTTGATTGGCATTAAGGGCATTCGACATGAGGACGGATCTTCGTCAATCATTGCTGAGCTATTGGACGATAAAAAGCTTGTTGATACCTTCTCTCGTGTTATTAAATATGGCGCTACTGAAGAAGGAAAGATCTCGGACAATCGAGCACAGTTTTCCAAGGATTTCATCATTTGCCTGCTAAGAACAAGATACTTGTTTGATAAGTTCATAGTTAAACGGGAATATGCAAACGAGAATTCCGATGGAGAGTGGAGCCTGAAAAGTCTGGATGTTTCCGGTCAGCAGACGAGGAAAAAGCCATACTATCGAAACTCAAGTTTTGTCCGCTTCCGTGAATGGGGCAGTACGAATGACTGGCGAACGAAGACAAATATCATGCTTCAATCAGCTCTTCGTGTTTCCTATACTTCACCGAAAGTTATGCATTGGATAACGCAGCTCTTGTTATGGCTTTCTGAGGATAACTATAAACACACAGTGCTGGCCCCTGATGATATGGCCGAATATAGCGAAGCGATTGAGACTATAGCTAAAAAGGCGGTTACAGAGAATTTCTTTAATGTGTGCAAAGACGGCACATATGCAATGGGAGTCAATACTCCGCATATTGTTTTCAACTACCTGGATTTCCTTCTTTGGAATGCAAACCGTAAAAAATACGACGGCTTTGTATTCGAATTCAGAAATTCGGTGGAGCACTGGTATCCTCAAAATCCTTCAGAAGGAACGTTTGAGTCCTGGAAAGATGGAGTAGACCAGTTCGGCAACCTTTGTATCATACAGAGAAATGTCAACTCAAAGTTTTCAAATATGTCTCCGGAAGCTAAAAAAAGCACGTTTAGAGACATGATAGCTAAAGGGAGCATCAAGCTTCGGATTATGAGCGACCTTACTGAGAAAAATGGCGACAAACCAGCAAGTCTCTACTGGAAAGAAAGTATGTACAAGAAACACGAAGACGAGATGTTAACTATTCTTAAGACCGCCTGCGGTATAGAAGAACAATCCCAAGAAAATGAGGTCGAAGCATGAAGAATCAATATGTCGGAGATATCGGGGATTATGGGAAATACAGTCTGTTGAGATTTCTTTCTCTTCACGGGATCCAAATCGGAATCAACTGGTATCTGACAGAAAATGATCAATCTTCAGAGGCGCATCCGTACTCTTAGTGGGTAACTGAACCCCTTCCAGTCAGCCATTCATCAGGCCTTGGACCGCTTTGCTTCGGCACGCTGACGTTTCCTGGTATTCTGCAGTTCTCTGAGGCTCTGC
>Ga0256871_1000704_pt1 | contig 14728 bp, 14 predicted proteins | sample RumenRJG_07RNA_FD_185439 | JGI IMG/M metagenome (GOLD analysis project Ga0256871, IMG submission 185439) | Metatranscriptome of bovine rumen microbial communities from Lethbridge, Alberta, Canada - Rumen RJG_07 (Metagenome Metatranscriptome) | ecosystem: Host-associated > Mammals > Digestive...
CCTATCCGCTCATATCACTTCGGTGGTACCGGTACCAAGCGAGTGATATGAGCGGTACCTTGAAAGCGTCGCGCATGGTACCATTAAAGTGCTACAGCGGTACCACGCGAGTGATTTTATCATACAACTGATGCACTTAATCTTGGCTATGATGCTGTGCGTTATCCGTCATCAAGAACCTTTATGTTTGGCGTGAATCTAACTTTCTAAATTATTAGGAGAAAACTATCATGAAAAAATACATATTAATATTAGCTACCTTTGTAGCTGGACTTACGCTCTCAAGTTGCGATCTTGATGAGCCGACATACGGTCAGACGACCAGTGAGAATTTCTATCAATCTCAGACAGAGATTCTCGATGCCCTTACTGGTGCATATCTCCAGTTACGTACCACTTGGAACGAGTATGCCCTGAACTTCTATTTTGTCGGGGACTGTACTACAGATGATGCTCTCAAGGGAGGAGGCAGTGACGGTGACCGTGCAGAAGTGCAGGAACTTGCCAACTTTACAACCAATACGACAAATGGAGAGGTTGGAAGACGTTGGGAGATTCTCTATCGCTTGATAAATAGATGTAATGAAGTCATCTATCATGCCCCAACAGCCAAGGGTGATGAGAAGATTCTCACTCGATATGCCAATGAGGCAAAGGCTTTACGTGCATTCGGATATTATGAACTTGTAACCACATTTGGTGGAGTACCTTTGATCACGGAGCCTATGACACCGAGTCAGATTTTGGCAACACCCCGTGCAACGGCAGATGAAGTATGGCAGCAGATTATCAAGGACTGTACGGACGCAGAAGCTCTCCCTGCTAAGAGCGAATATAGTAAAGACGAGCAATACCATGCTACCCGTGGTTTTGCAAAGGCTATGCTTGCAAAATCCTATATGTTCCGCCAGGACTATGTAAACGCAGAAAAGGTTCTGAATGAGATCATCAACGTGGACAAGGATTATGCATTATTGCCGGATTATGGTCTCAACTGGACTCAAGCCTACGAAAACAGCAGCGAATCAGTCTTCGAGATACCTAACAAGATGGATCCCGATAATCGTAGCCTTGCAACTGGTACTAATGTTCCTCATTATTTTACGAGTCGCACAGATGCTCAGTATCAAGGATATGGATTCCACGTTCCTACGAAAGACTTGCATGATGCTTTCGATTCAGACGATCCCCGCCAGACATATGTCTTTACCCAGACTGGTGATCACTATATTGGTGATGCTTATGATCAAGACAATAGTCAGTCAGCTACAGGCTATCAAGATTATAAGATGACTGTACCTCAGAAGGAGAAGGAAGGATATGATTGCTGGATGATTCCATATAATATCAGGATCATTCGTTATTCAGATCTCATCTTATTATATGCAGAGGCACTCAATGAGAATGGGAAATCAAGTGAAGCCTTGACATATCTGAACATGATTCGCCAGCGTGCAAGGAATACCAATCCTATGGATCCTAGGAAGGACAAGCAAACATATGTGCCGCAGGTTACAGCTAAGACTCTGCCCGATATAACAACAACCAATAAAGATGAGCTCAGAGAGATCATCTGGCATGAGCGTCGAGTCGAGTTGGCCATGGAAGGTTGGCGTAGGGATGATTTAATGAGGCAGAAGAGATTTGGAAGCGTTATGCGTGCATATGCTACAAAGTATGGTGTAGAGAAGGGTGCTAAGTTTAATGATAACCGCGACTATCTTCTTCCCATCCCTCAAGGAGAAATCGATAAGAGCAATGGCGTTTTGACTCAGAATCCGAACTATTAATATTTAATTGAAGAATGGCCTCATACAATTCCGAACAAAGAAGAGTATGAGGCTTTCTTAATTGATACTCTTTGGAATGGAAATCTACTTCATGCGTTTAAATTGCCGAATTTAGGCTCCATTCATTACAGATGTATCTTTATGTTTAGTCGAAAACAAAGGAGAGAACCGGACATATAGAGATTGGTAAAAACATGAGAGCTATGTAACAAGTTCTACAATTTCCTCTCTTTCCAAAATATTTTTAATTACTTTGGATAGAATCCATTCTTATTCCAATTTTTTTGACTTCTTTTTCGAATGTAACTCTCCCATTAAGAGCTTCATTTCGATATTTTGTTCGATAGTTGTAAACAGTACTTGGCGCTAGGTTAAGCAATTCGCTTATTTTGGAACTGTCCTCTACGCCTAGCCTTATTAAGGCAAATATTCGAAGGGGAGTATTTAAGACATCCTCTTTTTTAACTATAATTCTAGCATTTGGACATAGCAAATTATTGAAATCCTGTATAAATGTTGGAAACATGCTTAAAAAGATTTCATCAAATTTACTGTAAAGCTCATTGAGCGCGTCCTCTTTGAGTTCTGCAGATTTAGACATCTGATACAGGTCATCATATTGTTTATTTCTGAGAAGTTTATTAACTAATTTGAGCGTTTTGTCAGTCCAGTTAATATATGAAGAACAAATTCCAAAAAATATTCCAATATATTTGTCTTTGATGATGCTTACCTCCATCAACTTCTGGTTTGTATCTTTATTTTGATCAGCTAAGTTTGATAATTTTTTATTATTCTCCTGTAAAATAATGAGTATATGTTCAACTTTCTCCTTTTGTGCGATAAGCTTTTTATGTTGGGATAATGAGTATATCAGAAGGGCAAAAGTCAGAAAAAATAGAAAGGCAATGGCAATAAAAGCACGATTGACAGACTGTCGCTTTTCGTTAAGTTCTGTAATATATTTAGAATTAACGTTCTCTAAATCGTGTGTTATGTTATCTCTGATTTTTCCTCCAAAAGAGATTGCGGCAGCATAGGCATACTGCATGTAAATCTGTGCTCTTTTTACATCTCCTCTATCTTTTAAAATCTGGCAAATATTAAAGATCGCAGTTTCATTATACGTTGCTGTTTCTACGTCACAAATAGCGGATAAAAGTAAACAATATTCGGCCTTAGAAGCTTCCCCTAGCTCGCTAAGAGCACGATATCGGTAATACATCATGACAGCATATTCATGAGTTCCTTTCTTAACAATTTTAGCCCATTCGTTACTTGTCTTAAGAGCTTCCCGGTATTCTCCCTTATCACTTTGTTTTACGAAAACCGTGGTAAAGTAAAAAGTACTTTTCTTAGATAAGATTCTCAAAAGAGCATTATTTGCGCTATCTGACACGGATTGGAAATAAGCCTTGTCAGATTTGTTTTTGGTAAACATGCTTAGTTGGTCATAAAGGAATCCTTTTGACTTATAATATTCGGTCATTGTCGTCTTATCACATTCTCCGGTAGATACTCTGTTAAGTGTCACCATAGCTTCCGCGTAAAATCCGGATTTTACATATTGATAGGCAAGAAGGCATCGGCAAAAATCAGCCTTCTGGTTGTCCTTCATTTCTTCGGCTATCTCAACACCATGTTGAAGACTTGTGATGGTAGAGTCATTTTCGACCTGTACGGTTGAAAAATTGAATGCTGCCATATCAAATATTTCCCCACATTTCCCGTTATAACTAAAATTATAAAGTCATAACGGACGTGGGAAAGTCAAAAATTCAGTTTTATGCCAAGATAACGACCCCTGATGGTCGAGAAATAATAAGACGTGTGGAAGAGGATATTCCGGACTACCTCAATCCTCACGATCTTGATGAGTTTATGTCTTCATTTGACGATTATGAGCAGCATGTGCTGAAAGCTCGAAATGGAATCTGCAAAGAGATTACTCAAGCCTGGTTAGAGGAGCAGGCTAAAAAGGGGGCCTGATTTTGGTGAAACCGAAAAAGTAACAAAAACGTTAGATTGCGAGATCGGCATTTTCTCGACAGTTGTGGACAAAAAGTCCACCAAAGGCCTTAAACCTAAACAGCGGCTTCGTAGTACGTCTTTCCGTGAACTTAATCTACAGTTGGTAAGCAAGCTTAGCTATCGTGACACGACGGATGTTCTCAATCGCGTACTTCACCGCGAAGAGTATGATAGTGTCAAGACTTCCACTTTGGAAGACTGGGTTGAATCGTTTGGAGAATCATTGTCTGACGGCTATACATCCAAGGCTGAAAAGATACTTGAATCCTATAACATAGACAAAGATGGCCTTATAGCAAAAGATTCACACCTTCCCCTATCAATCATTAAACCGGAGTTATCAGCAGGCATAGAGGAGAAACAGATACGCCACCTCATCACTGAGTACAACCGAGGCAGAGACCGTATGACGAAACTGAAATATGCAAGCTCAATGTTGGAAATTGAAGATGGTACTGCAAAATGCTGTTATATCAGCGTTGATGATATTGGAGTAAGGTTCCAAAAGTCCAAGAGAAAGCAGAAATACAAGAAGGGTAAGTCGTTTGTTGAAAATACCGTTATACACATTCAATCAGATGGGAAACAGTACACACTGACAGCCGTAGGAATGGACAAGGCTTTCAAACTGCTCATTGCATTTCTTCTTGAAAACAAACTCATGGAGGGCAGTCGTCTCATATTCTTCTCTGACGGGGCCACATGCATTCGTGACACCATTGAGAAATACTTTGGATTCAGGCAGTATACCCTCATTCTTGACTGGCTCCATCTGGAGAAGAAGTGCAATGAATTCCTCAGCATGGGGATAAAAGGGGCAAAGGATGAGAAACTGCAGATAAAGAAGAGACTGGCATCTATACTTTGGACAGGAAGATATCAGAACGCCATCAACTATCTTGATTCATTAAAGAAATCTCAAGTTAGAAATTTGAAGAAGATAGAAGAACTCAAAGATTATATACGTCGTAAGTCCCCCAACTTAACATGCTATGCATTGCGCCGTGAGTTGAATCTTCGAATTTCAAGTAACCGCGTAGAGAAAGCTAATGACTTAGTCGTGGCAATGCGCCAAAAGCACAACGGCATGTCATGGTCAAGAAAAGGGAGTAGTGCACTTGCCATAATTACAGCAGCAATGACTAACGGAGAACTTGGAAAATGGATCACAAAGCAGGAAATCAGCTACCGCATGGTTGGATGATGGGATTTTCAACCGTACAGGTCGCTTCTTTTTCCTTGTCAGTATAGCAAGGAGAATCATTTCCGAATGATGCTGCATAGGCAATTCTTTTTACATTCCATCCTTCCGTGAAATCCAAGAAGAAGTTCGTGATGTCTGGTACATAATCGGGGCGCCATAACTGATCACTACCTACTATATAGGCATCAAATCTATCCTTGCAGTATGATCTTAGTTCTTCAGTAGAATACAGGAAGGGTGATTGCGGGCTTATATTCTTGTCCACAAAGCTAAGCATTTGCTTACCCCTAGTCCTATAATCGTTCTCAACGTTATAGATTATTGGATAATGTCTTAACCTCAATATGGACTTAGCAATTCCTTTGATAGCATACTTCAGAATGAAAAACGCACTAATCTTCTTCTTATTATGCCTACGCATAATCATCTCAGGCTCATGCCCCTTCCCTTTTAGGACTGTCATCAAGGCAAAAGCTTGAAGGAAGCCTCCATAGTTGAGATTAAAGGGTAGTGTGAGTATTCCGATTCGCATAACGAAAAATAATTTTGGTTACTTTGATGGATATGTTTCCCAAAAGGACTCAAAGAGTGATGCACTCATGTCAACAAGAAGTTTGGTATGCCGAGACCCCAATCCTTGTGGGCCGGCTATTCAACCAAGTCCTGTGTTAAATACATTGTAATCTTGCACGAGGTGAAACAATATCTTTAAGGTTACCTGGATTCGTTGTAGATTATCTTCAACGGTCTCTCAAAATGGCAAATCGTCCTCTGGTATTTGTCTGTTTAACTTACCAAGCGAATCCATTATGTCTTGTTCTGATTCAGAGATGTGATAAATACTATCTCGAATAGAAGTATATAGCTGGTCAAGAATTACATATTCCTGCGATGACTCGTTGTAAGTATAACTGTTGAATTTTTCCCCGTTAGCATTATATAGAGAAAGAGTGTACTCGTTTATTCCAACTGAGGAATCATAATCAGTAGACATCTCTATTGTACATTTTCCAACCTTAGCATCAAAGGGGCCCTCTGATGTAGGTGTCCACTGTAATTTTCTATATGTTGTTACACGGGTCAATAATTTGACTAACTCATTAAAATTAAAATCACTCATTGCCTTTCTCTCTTAAAAGCTTTATTGTAATATCTTTGATTTGTGTAAGGAGTCTGAGATACGGATTATTCTTCATCTCTTTTCTCTCCCACTTTGTAAGCTGCTGCTCGGAAACGAAATTGCCATCTACCTGATGAACATAACTTTTTTCTAAAGCTCCAATAATGTTATTAATACGGACAGATGATTCTTGGGCATTAGGAGATAATTTTATGGTCATCTTCATCAAGCCCTCCAAATAGTGGATATTAAATAGACGGGTACTCAGTTCGATTGAGATTTTGTTTGCCCTACCTTTTAAATACAATGCTACTGCGAGCAGGCCAATAAACAGACCAAATCCAATACTATAAGGAATAAAATCTATCGTTCTATCCAATACTAAAGTCTTTGTAGAAACAAGAATGAAGAAGGCTGCATAAAAGGAAAAGATTATTATGGCAATTACTAAGATGCTTATCAAAGAATATTTATATTCTTTATTAAGGCGTTTTTGCTCTTGTTCTATTGCTTCCGTATACTTTCCTAACTCTTCAAAAGCCTTGTCAATATCGGAAGATTGAGTATCTTTTGTTTCTGTATCTACGGTTGCCTGTTCCACTCTTTTCCTCGCTTCGATAAACTCTTGATCTAACTTATCGAGTTGCTTTTGCATCTGTGCAATTTTTGCTTCATCCTTGACATCTGCTTTTTTTGCTTTATCTAACTCCGACCTCAGTACATTCCTCTTGTTATTTATTTTATTTAGTCTACTTCTCTCACTTTTTTCGTCAACATAATTTAGAGATACAGAATTGCTTTTATTGGCATTTCGGAATAAACGAGTTGACATCAGATATTCCAAGAATCTCATTGTATATTTTATTAAATCACCGTAGTCTCCCTTACGGTCGACTGTTACACTCCCATCAAACGTACTATCAAACGTACTCCATTTGTTTTCTAACTTCTCTAAGCTTATTGCGCTATTGAAGGCTACATTTGAATCACGGTTCCCATTTAAGCGTTCATTCACTCGTTGGAACCTATCTCGGAGATTATATTGCTCTACTTTATTTGACTCATTGATCTCTTTGTATTTACTTGAATTTAATAACGCGAATATCTTATGAAGATTATCGAGTACTACATCTACTGATATTATCGTAATGTCTGAGGTTGACATATGCTTTTATTTAAGATATTGTACACCCACTACCATCCATTACACAGATCGGAGAACTCCTAAAAATAGACTCCTTTATTCTGCTTTCATATTTCAAAATTGAAGCTGCCTCTAAGAACAGATATCAAAGCGGAAAATAGGACGGTTACTCAACATACTCTATGCTTTCCATAAAAATGGGATTTGAATTTGAAAGCAGAGGTAGATATTCTTCGTCAGGCTATCTTTCGTTGGATTGGTGGGTTACGTACTTATTGATTGTGTCCAGTTTTGAACTAATCCCTTGATATTGTTCTTTATTTAAGGTTGAGATGCCGCAACGGTTACTGACATAGACACTTAGTATTGGCGATAAAAGAGCAATGAACAGAGCTATCCATGAAGCTTTCAAACCTTTTTTAGCTGTGGATAAACTATCTTTTGCATTTTCAAGCTCATATTCATATCGAAGTATCTCTTCCGGCTTATAATCATTTTTCTTTAAATCGGAGAGCTTATCCGTCGTATATATTTCACCAGTGAGATAATGGCGTAGATCTTTGCTTAACGAAGGAGAGCAATTATGCCCGGTCATCTTGATGTTGCCAAGATTATCCTTAGCATAATATATATCATTGACTACTTCTATCTCTCCATTATCATATTTGTATATGCCTTTAACTGTTGTTATCGCTACTGTAGAATCAACAGAATTACAGAAAAAATAAACGTTAGAAATATCTCCATCAATGATGTAAATCATGCCCTCCTGTTCCAATAATTTCATTAATGAAAGAACAGACATAAGTTCAGATTTATAATTATCTCCTAGATTCTGTTGTTTCAGATCATCTGGCGATAATATAGATGAGGAATCGGCATCTTTGAGGATGATAGCAATCTTATCAATATCGAAAATTTTACTTATTAGATAATTTCCAAGCATAGCGCTTGCATTTTCTTTATCTAACAGCCAAGTGATAATACTCTTATCTGATTCACTAAACTTTCTCATTATTTTTGTTTTTTCGAATTCTGTAATCTTGCTTTGATTCTTTGTTCATATTGTTTCTTACTATCTTGTCTTTTGCGTTTTTCGAGCTGTTCTTGAAGATAGTTAATCTGTGCATCTTTTTCCTTTAGCTTCTCTTCTACATTTTTTGCATATTCAACATGTTTGTCAAATGAATAACCCTTTTGAATAGTACTCTCATAGGCTTCGTTATAACTGTCAGTACCAATTTCTGATGTTATTAATTGATGAACTTCTTTCTGCAAGTCATAGCGCAGTCTTACGATATTTTTACCGCTTATATCAATTCCTGCCTTTAATATCTTTTCTGCATCGTTCCAAGATGATTTCGCAATATATGCCAAAAAAGGATTGTCAAACAAATTCGAAATATTAAGATTTTTATTATCCAAAATTCCCGATTCTGCCAAATAGGCCATAAGAGCTGATGGAGTACAAGAAATCTTATCGTTAAGTCCCATCTCCTTAGCAGTTTTATATAATCGAAAGAAAGCTGTCAAGAGATAGTATTTATGATCTAAGAGATCAGCTCTTTGTGATATTAATCCGTTTCTTTGTCTTTCCTGTTTATTTAACTTCAATATAGTTAAATAAAGCATAGTATCTGTTTTAGCTACCTGGAGACTTTTCCCTTCATCACGAAACTCTGCCTTAATTGCGAAACGGCTGTCTTCAATAGCTTTGTCCAACAAATTATCTCTTAAGGATATATCTGCTGTGTCATTGCTTTTAAAAATATCTGCCTTTTGGGGCATCAGACCAAGATGTATATGATGATCATTACCTAAGAACTCTTTTATGGCTGCGATAGTAAATTCGAGCCCGTATTGATCATCAAAATAGTTACTTATATACTTACTCCATTTTAGATTGTTATTTTTTGTTTTAACAAGATGATAATAAGATTCTAAGAAAATATTACGGACATTTTCTTTGGCCCAATCCTGCCCCCTTTGTCTTGCAAGACCATCAACAAAATGATATCTTTTAGTGGCTGCCTCTGCATGATCATAAACTTCTTCTAAAACCTCAGAAGGAATATATATTTGGCAACCACATCTAAGCAACGTTTGAAACAATGCTTTATATTCTCTGCTTATTTCACCATCATCCGTTATCAAATAAAGAAGAATATCCGTATCAAGGATAAAGCTTTTTTGCCCTATTACTGAATTTTTGAAGTTATTCAAAAAAGGATCAATGCCTGTCAAGCGGGTAAGAAGTACAACTCTAGCGATGTACTCGATCGTCTGTCTTTGCCCATCACTGGGGTGATCTATCACATTGCCTATTGATAAGATTATCTGCTCAACGATTCGGTTTTCATTAATGTTACGACCCGCTAATGATTTGATCCTATCGCTTCCCAGACCATCTGAGTCGTCATCTATACCCAGAATATTATAACATGAAATTCTTATATAATAGTTCAAGCACTCTTTTATGTTCTCGATAATCTGATTCTTATACCGTAAAACATTAAAATTCGATTCGACAGATACGTAGATATCATTAACTAACTTATCAAGAGAGCTATTATGTTTAGATAAAAACTTAGTACCTTCCTCACATGTTTTTTGAGTTAGACGTACTTTGCCGTCATCATCTATAATGACAACTCCTTTCTTCTCTAGTTTCTCTAAATTTGAAATTAACTTATTCTTATCAAAAGAATATGACGGATATTTTTTACATATTAAGTCATATGCATCATCAATACATGAGATATCTGAGGTAAAAATATGTGCTAAGAGCCTTTTTTGGAAGTACACATCTCTATTGTTGATTCTAAATTTGTCTAATAATAGGCAACTTTTAATCATTGCGGTCTCAATATTCTTATCTCCAAAGAATATTTCTCTATTTGTTGACATGTCTGATTTCTTTTTTCGTATTAAAACTAAGACAGTAAGACTCCTATCACGAGTACGGACTTTCTGTCCTAATGTTGATCAAAACGATTACAATCAAAGTTTCTTAAACTGAACTTTTGGTCCTTTCATCTCTGTGATATCCTTAATGAATTGACTGAAAAGGCTGCTATCATAATCTTCGCCAGACTCTATCCCCTTAGTTCGGAAAAAGTCGAGATCATTAAGATTATACAGCGCGATAAGGTCTATACCATTACACTGAAGATTGTACTTAATGTCCGTGGCACTTTCATTGTCATACGTGAATATGCGTATGTATTTCCTTTTATATCCCTCTAGAGAATCATCACTTTGAATCTGAAAGAAACTGCGAAAGTATTCGAAGTCCATTCCGTTTATAGAATGACCAAAGAAAACCACCTCACCTGCTTGCATTAAGTCTTGGTAAAGATTATTTGAATGATAGAATTTGCTAGATGTCTTATACATGAACTTATATTCCTCAGGTATAATATCCCCACCTTCCACACCCAAGATAATATCATCATTTGGTAAAAGTGAGCCATGAACATGAGTAATCTCTGGCTTATTTGTAATACCTATTCGATCAGCGATGTCATTGATGTCAGTATAATTGAAAGTGTATACTTTGTTGAAACCTCCTTTATCTATCAATGCCTTGTATGCGGAATAGGCTGTACTTTGTTGGTTGATCCTGAACGACTTAGATTCTTCACGCAAATAATCCTTCAAGCATTTACATACTAACTGATACTCTGCTCGATCCTCTTCTTCATCTATTACAATTTGTCCTCTCTGCTTTACACTCTGCATTCTCCTGATAAAGTCCATCATGGTCTGCTCTATATCAAACCAATTATAGCGTATCTTGGCATCTTTGAGGGCTTTAAGTAAGCCTTCATGCATTAGATGCGAGAAGTTGTTTTCGATATTATCAGCCCATATCTTGCTTTTTGCAAAGTCAGAATATCTAGATCTCATACCAAGGTCAACATCGAAGCCGTTGCCAAGAATGATAACTTTGTTTCTTGTCGCATATTTGCTAAAAGGTGACATAGCTCTGATGATTTTGAGGATTATTACGATTCTACAATCCCTCAGTCAGAAGATTATTCCTATCACAAATAGGAGTTCAGTGTTAGAATCGAAGATCGTAGTTCGCGATCCCATAGTTCCAATGTGCTTCCATAGCCTCTATCTCCTTCCAAGCGTTGTGGAAGAAGTCGAGGTCGGGCTGAGGGATCATGCCGGCGGCGTGGGCACTCTTGATGATATCAAGGAGGAGGTTACATGAGTCATCGGGATCGTAGATGTCGTCGAAGTAACACCAATGCTCATCGGAGATGAAGTGGCGGCACATGGACTTGACGGTCTGGAGGAAGAGGAGGATGGCAGCATGGGAATCACCGATGGCAAGCTGCAACTTCATCTCCTTCCCTACCCAATCATAGATGTCGTGACCGATGCGGGTGCACTCCCAGTCGATATGATCTGGTGAGAAGAGCTGCTCGATGTCATCTCTCAGAGGAATGAGTGAGTGCTTCTCGGCTTCTTGCATTGCCTTAAGCTTGGCCTCTCTTTCCTTGCGCAGCTGCTCCCTTCTGATCTCAGCTTGCTCTGCCTTGGATGGGACTCGGTCGATATGGATCGGATTGCCAGTGAGGGTGACGTCAGGGATCAACAATTGCAGCGTATCCGGTTTCAGTTCCCAGTCTGTGTATAGCGAGGAATGGGCGTTGATGAGTTCAGTTGCCTCTGACAATGCGGATTGGTTGTTCCAGGCGACAGCACTGTCGACCATTGCCTTGTAGCAGGTCTTGACGAGTTTGCGAAGTCTTGATGTGTACTGATCGAAGTAGGTACTAAGTTCCTTATGAGCTTTCCACTGGGGAAGATGCTGGCAGAGGAGCAATGCCTGGGCATAAGCAGCATCTGGGCGATGAGCTTCCAAACACTTGTCAATGTTCTTCGTCATCATCTTCTCCAAGGTACGGACCTGATAGAGGAAGTCGTCTGAGTCGTTTGGCGTCCATTCGATGGCTGAGTTGATGTAGTAGTCATACCGCTCATTGTAGTCGACGGTCTGCCCTGCTGGGATATATCCGAACTTAGGAACCTTCCGCAACTCGTTCCGATGCTTTGCCACCTTCTCCCGTTCCTTCCAATGTTGTTCCTCCTTGTATCTGCTCTTGACTCTCTCCTCTACTTGCCGGAACGCATCCGACGCCATCGCTTTCTTGTTGATGAGTCCCGGCAGCTTCTCTTTCAGGTAGTTTGCCCACACCTCCACATTCTCCTCTGTCACCAGCGGATTATTCTCAAGAGCTATCGACATATCAACAAGCCCATTGTCGATGCCACGCGAGGAATTGATAGTCACCTCTAAGGTCTTCGGGCGATGAGGGATTTTGCTATCGTATAGGATGGACATGGGTCAAATATACCTTAATCATCTAATAAAGGTGCTTGTCTAACACAAATTGTAGATTACTACAAAATCTCTTTGTCGATTTTGCAATCTTGGTGTAACGACCTCTGTCCTTAGGATAAAGATGCACATCGAATCTGTTTCCAAGTCTGTGATAAATCCCGACACTTATGCCTTGTACACTTATTTGGTATACGTACCTTGGGTCATTTGGTGATAAAAATTTAACAAGCTCATGGTCTGCCCGAATAGCTTTTTTAATTTCATCGAGTGAATAATCTAATTCCATAATAGTATAGGCCTACTGTCGCATATCGAATGAAAACTACTTCTTGTGATTGGGATTCTGGTCTTTAGGAAGGCTGACAGGTTTACCATTGGGCAAGCTAGTAGTAGATTGTTTCGACGAAGGGTTCTTGTTAGGAGCCATAGGAACTGGTGTAGCTTGCCTTGCTTTACAGTCGCCATTAATAATACTAATGTCTCCATTTTCAAGCATTTTATTGACGATATAATCCGTGTCACCGTTCAATATTTGACCACCAATATGCTTCTCAATTTCCGACCTCAGGTCAGCTACAGCAACAGTTCTATCACCGAGCCATTCCAGAACTTTCTTTATAATTTGTTCCATATTAATAATTACTTATATTATTTACATTAATGAGGGGTTTCGACCTAAAGCTAATGGATGCTTAACAAACAGTGCAGTTCTTCTATCGGTATTTTCCAGGTATTCTTCACTTGGAAGACTCTATACCCTTACTTCCTACAAAATGTTTTGTGGTACTGTATGTTGTAAGTCGTTGAAGAATTGGTGAAAGAAGAAGAGACGATTAATCAAATTGATAGGTGTCGTGAGCAATAGTTCTCAATTAGCTCCCTATTGTAAAGTTAGAGGCCTTACTTTTTGAAGTATTTCTTTTGGCAACTGACCGTTTTCAGCTTCTTCTTGGATCCAATTCTTATCATCTGTCGTTGTGACACCAATCTCTTCGATATCATCGATGGTAAAGGGCAAGGCATAACCGTGGGCGATGAGTTCCTTTCGCTTTTCTTCTCGGATTTCCTCTTTGAGGAATTCTTTCTCCGGAAGGTAGTAGGCCTCATTATTGCTGACCAGAGGCACATACCTCCATTCACGCTCGGTATAAAAGACGGTTTGGGGAGACCACCGACCATCTTTCCAATACGATCCACTATATTGCTTGAGATATGCCATCATCACATTCACTCCATTCAGGAAAGGAGAATGTTGCGCATCCTTATCACCATTATCATAAGCAGCCTTGAGTTCTCTCACCGCTTTATTAATGATCATCCTGACAGAAGCTGCCAAGCTACTATTCTTGTAGTAATAGCAAACGGGGCTAATACCCTTCTTCATCGCCCAGTTCTTGTTCATCCTCAGATAAGCAGAAGAGTGGAAACTGGTCATGTGAGCTTTAACCTCGTCATCAAGTAGATCTGCGAAACATACCATTGCAAAGGCAAAATTTTCAGAGTTTCTCAAATAATCTGCTTTCTCCAGACAGAAAAAGGGAAGGAAAGTCTGAGAGGCTAAGATTCCACGTAGGCCGGCGGAGGTCGTACAATGATACAGATGAAGAGGCATTCAGAATTGCTTTTATCGCTTGCTAAGCCCTAAATCTTCGAGCACCTGCTTGGTGAACAGCTGGCGGCCACGGTGATTGAGGAAGAAGCTGTTGAAGTATAGGGTGGAAGACATCAGATCCTTATTGGCGGAATAGTCCTACAGGGGAACGGAGCGATCCACTGCTTTCAAGTAGCTATTATAATATGTCTCCTTGAACTTCGGAGTGAAGTAACTGTCGAGATACTGAGTCACGGGAGGAATGACATATACAGGATGATAGCCACGAGCTGTGCAGAAGGAGACAAGAGTCAGTTTATGATCTTAATCGCGCTTTTTGCTTAGCCTAATCTTCATCTCATAGCCTTTCCAACTTGTTGCCTTGCTTCTGAAGGATATGTCTTTTACCTCAAACCGAGAACTTGAGACGGGGGTCACCCCGGTTCGTCGGATTGTTCTTTGGTTGAGGCGTTGTGATTTACCCCCCCC
>Ga0256871_1000710_pt1 | contig 14696 bp, 11 predicted proteins | sample RumenRJG_07RNA_FD_185439 | JGI IMG/M metagenome (GOLD analysis project Ga0256871, IMG submission 185439) | Metatranscriptome of bovine rumen microbial communities from Lethbridge, Alberta, Canada - Rumen RJG_07 (Metagenome Metatranscriptome) | ecosystem: Host-associated > Mammals > Digestive...
AAAATTTTTTCCACTGATGAAATAATTGCCCGTACACAGAATCATCTTAATGCAATGCTTAAGGATATAAATGTTAATGCAAGCAGAAATCTTGAACTTCTCGAAGATAAAATCCGTCAGGTAAAGTCTGTTGCTGCAGAGACGGAGCGTAAGATTGAAGAACTGAAAGTCGGGTTAAAAAATGCTTCTGAGGTCAGGGCGGTAGAAAAAAAACTTTCTGAAGGATTAAAAAAGACCCGCTCTGAACACCGTGGTGAAGGGCATTCTGAAAATAATGCAACCCTTACTTCCCGATATGAGAAGAATTTTCAGCAGAAGGAACTGTTTTCTGAAAAAGCTGACGGGCAGGATGCTTCCCCGGTCAGAATAAGCTATGCAGAAAACCTGATAGTACCGAAAAAAGATTTTGCAGACAGGGTCAGGGAATATAAAGAAAAGGGGTATCAGCCTGATGCCATTGCCAGGGAACTTGAGTGCAGCGTTCAGGAAGTTCGCCTCGTTCTGGAATTCGGTATTTAAAAATTTCTTGAACTTCCGTATTGATACTTTTTTCCTTTCCACTTGAAATTTGAAAAAAGCGGACTTATAATTTGTACTATGGTAAATAGTAAGTTCAAAAAATCACGGTTTGGAACTCTTTCCGATGGAAAAAAAGTTCACATTTATACGGTCTCAAACGGTAAAATGAGTTTTTCTGCTACGGATTTCGGATGCACCGTTACAAGCATTCTTATTCCTGGAAAAGATGGTTTTAAGAAAGATGTCGTACTCGGGCATTCAACTCTCGCAGGATATGTAAACGATAATTCATGTTTTGGAACCGCAGTCGGACGTTTTGCCAACAGAATCGGAGGCGGTTCTTTTTCTATTGGCGGAAGACTCTACGAGCTTGATAAAAATGACAGCGGTGTAAACTGTCTTCACGGCGGATTTGACCGTTATGAAAAGAAAGTCTGGAAGGCTTCTAAAATTAAGACTGAACATGGAATCGGTATTGAATTCAGCCGGTTCTCTCCTGATGGGGAACAGGGCTTCCCGGGTAATGCCCAGCTTCGTGTCATTTATACTTTGAATGACGAAAATGAACTGACATTTGAATATTTTGTAAAAACTGACAGCCCGACGCCTGTAAATCTGACTAATCATTCATATTTTAATCTTGACGGCAGGGGTACCGTCGAAAATCATTTCCTTAAATTGAATTCTTCTGCATATCTTGAAGTTAATGACACTCTTGTTCCTACCGGTAAGAAAATCAGTGTTGATGAAGACAGTGATTTTGATTTCAGGGAATTCAAGCGTATCGGTCAGGATATAAAGAATGTAGGCCGCGGATATGATCATGCTTTTATGGTTGACGGCTGGGGTGATGGAAAACTTCATAAAATTGCAGTGATGAAAAGTGAAGAGACAGGGATTTCAATGACTGTTTCTACTACACAGCCTGCTGCCCAGGTATATACTGCAAACTTCCTTGAAGGAACTATAGGTAAGTTTGGACGCGTGTATCATAATCATGATGCACTTTGCATAGAAACGGAAGGATATCCGGATGCACCTAATCACGCTGATTTTCCGGATTGTATAGTTACACCTGAGAAACCGTATCATGAAGTTTCGGTTTACAGGTTTGATTTCAGTTAAGTTGTATAATTATTAATACGGAAGGTTTTTCTGTAATAATTCATTATAAAATCACTACAAAAGAGGTTAAGATGGACGTCCAGTTACAAGAATTGATCGACAAGATCAAAAAAGACGGTGTTGCCAGTGCTGAATCTTCTGCTCAGAAAATTATTGAAGAAGCAGAAAAAAAAGCTGCTTCCATTGTAAAAGAAGCGGAAGCAAAAGCTGACGGCATTATTAAAGCAGCTAAATCTGAAACAGAGCGGATGGAAAAGGCCAGTGAGGATGCAATTACTCAGGCAGGCCGTAATCTGATTATCTCTTTCAGGGATGGCATCAACAGAGAACTTTCTGCTTTGGTCAGTGCAGAAACGGCAAAAGTTTATGACAAGGATCTTCTCAAGAAACTTATTCCTGAGACAGTAAAGGCGTGGGCTGCCAATCCTGATACAAATGAACTTTCAGTGCTTCTTCCTTCAAAAGAACTTAAGGCTCTTGAGACAGGATTACGCACGGCTCTTAAATCTCAGATTTCAAAAGGGCTTGAAATAAAAGGCGATTCAAGTCTTTCATCAGGATTCAGAATCGGTACAAAAAACGGCAGTGCATTCTATGATTTCAGCGCAGATGAAGTTGCCGGACTTTTCAGTGCTTATCTTAATCCAAAAACTACAGAACTTATGAAAAATGCAGCTTCTTCAATAAGCGGAACTTCTGTTCCTGCAGAAGAAAAAGAAGTTCCTGTTAAGGCTACTGCAGAAAAGAAACCTGCTGCAAAAAAGGCTCCGGCAAAGGCACCTGCTAAGGCTGCCCCAAAGAAAACTGGCGCCGCTAAGAAAACATCGGCAAAGGAAAAGAAATAGTGGAACATCTCTATTACCTTGTTGCCCAACTTCCATCGTTCTCCGTAACAGACGACAGTTCTGCAAAACTGCCTCTTACGACGGAGTATTACAAGGATCTGTGCAGCCGCTTTATGTCTGCAGAAAGCAGCCGTATTGCAGCAGGCCTTACCCTTGAACCTCCTCTGGAACAGGAAACTACGGGCTCGGCTTTTCTTGATGCATGGTACACCAAGGAAAGAAACCTTCGTCTTGCTCTTGCTCAGCTTCGTGCCCTGAAAATGAAAAAAGAAGCCAAAAATCTGCCGCTTACCAGCGACGGAGATGTTATTCAGGCAGCACGTACCGCAACAGGAATGGACAGCCCTTTAAGTGCTGAACAGTTTTTGAATCAGTACAGAATGGCTCTCCTTGATAAAATTGCACCTCTTGATATTTTTTCAGCTGATGCAGTTTATTGTTACGGACTTAAGCTTATGCTTGCAGAACGGATGAAGAAGTTTAATCGGGATGAAGGTTTGGCTTCTTACCATAAAATCTATGATGAGATTCTTGGAGAAAAGAAATGACAGATACAAAAGGCAAAGTAGTTGCTGTAAACGGAAACATGGTTTCTGTTGAATTCGACGGTAAGGTATCTCTCAATGAAGTAGGCTACGTAAAAGTTGACGGTAAAAGCCTGAAGGGAGAGGTTATCCGTATCCGTGGAAATACAGCACAGATGCAGATTTATGAAATGACAAACGGTATTTCAACTGACTGTACGGTTGAATTTACCGGTGACCTTCTCAGCGTAGAAGTTGGTCCTGGTCTTCTTGGACAGGTATATGACGGACTTCAGAATCCTCTTCCTCTCCTTGCAGAACATTCAGGTTACTTCCTTGAGCGCGGTGTTTATCTTCCTGCCCTTGATGAAAACAAAAAGTGGGAATTCACTCCGACTGCAAAAGAAGGTGCAAAAGTTATGGCTGGTGATGCCGTTGGAACTGTTCCGGAAGGACCTTTTACTCATAAGATTCAGGTTCCATACGGATTCCTCGGTACATACACTATAAAAAAGATTGTAAAGGCCGGAAGCTATAAGATTCATGATACTATTGCAACTCTTGTTGACGAAAAGGGCAAGAGCCATGATATCTGCATGTCTTTCAAATGGCCTGTAAAGCGTGCCGTAAACTGCTATGCAGAACGTCTCATGCCTAAAGAACCGATGGTAACAAAAGTTCGTCTTATCGATACTTTCTTCCCGGTTGCAAAAGGCGGTACATATTGTATTCCAGGACCTTTCGGTGCCGGAAAAACTGTTCTTCAGCATACAACATCACGAAATGCGGACGTTGATATCGTAATTATTGCAGCTTGTGGTGAGCGTGCAGGTGAAGTAGTAGAAACTCTTACAGAATTCCCTGAACTTAAGGACCCTCGTACCGGTCGTTCACTTATGGAGCGTACGATTATCATCTGTAATACTTCTTCAATGCCGGTTGCTTCCCGTGAAGCTTCATGTTATACGGGCGTTACCCTTGCTGAGTATTACCGTCAGATGGGTCTTCATGTTCTTCTTCTTGCTGACTCAACTTCCCGCTGGGCTCAGGCTATGCGTGAAATGTCGGGACGTCTTGAAGAGATTCCTGGAGAAGAAGCATTCCCTGCATACCTTGAATCTACAATCGCTTCATTCTATGAACGCGCAGGTATCGTAAAACTCCGCGATGGTGAGACCGGTTCCGTAACAATCGGCGGTACAGTTTCTCCTGCAGGCGGTAACTTTGAAGAACCTGTAACTCAGGCAACTTTGAAGGTTGTCGGTGCATTCCATGGACTTTCCCGCGAACGTTCTGATGCCCGCCGTTATCCTTCAATTGATCCTCTGGATTCATGGTCAAAGTATCATTCTGTAATTAAGGCTGAACTCGTTGAATATGCCCGTTCCGTATATCGCCGCGGTGCTGAGGTAAACAGCATGATGAAAGTTGTCGGTGAAGAAGGAACAAGTCTTGAAGACTTCATTACATACCTTAAGAGTGAATTCCTTGATGCTGTTTACATGCAGCAGGATTCTTTTGATGAAACTGAAGGTGCAACTTCAATTGAGCGTCAGAAATATGTATTCGGAAAAGTTATTGAGATTCTTGGTTCATCTTTCTCTGTAAAAGAAAAAGATGAGGCACGTACGTTCTTTAACCAGCTCCGTCAGAACTTTATTGATATGAACTATAAGGTTTTCCAGAGCGCAGAGTTTAAGGCAGCAGAAAAGAACCTCGATAAAACGCTTAAGGATCATGGCACTGAATTGGGAGAAGAAGTAAAGGCTCTTCTCAAGGACGGTGAGTAATGAATAAAGTATACAGCAAAATAGAAAGTATTAACGGTAGCGTTATCACTGTTCGTGCAAAGGGCGTAAAGCTTAATGAACTGGCAGAAATCACTACCCGTTTCGGAAAATCACTTGCCGAAGTAAATAAAATCGACGGTGACCTGGTTTCACTTCAGGTATTTGCGGGAGGACGCGGTGTCGCAACAAATGACCAGATCCGCTTCCTCGGTCATGATATGAGGGTTTCATTCAGTGATAATCTTCTCGGCCGTATCTTTAACGGTTCGGCAGAGCCACGTGATCACGGTCCTGCACTTGCAGAAAATCTTGTACCTATCGGAGGTCCTTCTGTAAACCCTGCAAAACGTATCAATCCTAACCGCATGATGCGTACAAACATTCCGATGATTGATGTATTCAATACACTGGTTGTTTCGCAGAAGATTCCTATTTTCTCTATTTCAGGAGAACCTTACAATCAGCTTCTTGCACGTATTGCCATGCAGGCTCAGGCTGATGTAATCGTTCTTGGAGGAATGGGTCTTAAATATGACGATTACCTTTATTTCAAGAACACTCTTGAAGAGGGCGGTGCTCTTTCTAAGACCGTTATGTTCGTTCATACTTCCGCTGACCCGACTGTAGAATGTATTAAGATTCCTGATCTTTCACTTGCAGTTGCAGAACAGTTTGCTCTTCAGGGAAAAGACGTACTTGTTCTTCTTACTGACATGACGAACTTTGCAGACTCGATGAAGGAAATTGCCATCACGCAGGAACAGGTTCCGTCTAACCGCGGTTATCCTGGAGACTTGTATTCACAGCTTGCATCACGTTATGAAAAGGCTGTTGACTTTGCGGATCAGGGATCAATTACTGTACTTGCCGTTACCACAATGCCTGGTGATGATGTTACTCATCCGGTACCTGATAACACCGGATATATTACGGAAGGTCAGTATTACCTTAAGGGTGGACGTATTGAACCGTTCGGTTCTCTGTCCCGTCTTAAGCAGCAGGTTAACTCTAAGACCCGTAAAGACCACCGTGCCCTTATGGATGCTATGATTCGTCTTTATGCACAGTACAAGGATACTCTTGAAAAGAAATCAATGGGTTTCAATATGTCTGCATGGGATGAAAAGCTTCTTAAATATGGTGAAATGTTTGAAGCTCAGATGATGGATCTTTCCGTAAATGTTCCTCTTGAAGAAGCTTTGGATAACGGATGGAAAATCCTTGCAAACTGCTTTGATAAGCAGGAAACAGGTTTGAAGACTGAACTTATTGATACGTTCTGGCCTAAGAACTAACTGTAGATGAGGAAACTGAATGGCAAAATTAAAGCTGACTAAAAATGAGCAGAAGGCACAGAAAGATGCACTGAAAATGTATCAGCGCTATCTTCCGACCCTTACGCTTAAAAAACAGCAGCTGCAGTCAGAAATCCGCACCATTGAAGAAAAGGCAAAGTCTGTCCGAAGTCAGAAAAAAGCTTTGGAAGAAGACTTTGAAAAGTGGATTTCAGTTTTCGGTGAAAAAGACGCATTTAAACCTGACATGGTAACTGTAAAGAATATCAGGAAAGGTTTCGGTAATATTGCCGGCGTAAAGATTCCGGTCTATGAGGGAGCAGATTTTGGCAGGGGTGATTATGACCTCTATTCAACTCCTTTATGGATTGATATGGCTGCAGACCGCATGGAAAAGGCTCTGGAGCTTGACTTGCAGGCAGAAGTGCTTGATGAGCAGGTCCGTCTGCTTTCTCAGGAACTTCGCACTACGACACAGCGCGTAAATCTTTTTGAAAAAGTAAAGATTCCTGAAACTAAGGCTAATATCAAGAAAATCGGTATTTTCCTTGGTGATGAACAGGTTGCTGCTGTTGTACGCTCGAAGATTTCTAAGAAAAAGCTGCAGGGTGCTGTAGCAGATTCTTCTGAGGAGGATGTTCCTGAGAAAAAATCTGCAGGGGTAAAAAAATCCAGCGCAAAAAAGGGGGCTAAAAAATGATCGTTAAAATGAAAAAAGTTTCCCTTGTGGTTCTGGATTCAACAAGAAAAGAATCTCTTAAGGCATTAAGAAAAGCCGGGGTTGTTCATCTTGAGCATATTGAAGGTGAAGGGGCAGCCCTTCAGGCTTTCAGAGAATCATCTCAGGAAACTGATAAGGCTCTGGGCATTCTTGATGAGATTAAAGCTGATAAAAAGCAGAAGATTGTTCAGGAACCGCTTTCAAAAGAGGAAGCATGTGCCAAGGCAAAGGAAATACTGTCACTTAATGACAGAAAGAAGTCTCTGTTTGATTCGATAAATCAGGATTCACAGGAGATTTCCAGACTTGAGAGCTGGGGTGTCGTTGATCCTGAGGAGTTGAAGCTTCTTGCAGAGAAGGCTGTCTTTGCCTATATGTATGAAGTTCCTGCAGAAAAGTATGCTGATATCGGCGATGAAGTGAAGACTGTACTTGTTAATACAACCGGAAAAATTGCAAGATTCCTTGTCGTTTCTGACACAGAGATTCTTGACCGTCCGGCAGGACTTCCTCCTGAGGCATATGCAGTTCTGCTTCCAAGGGCTTCTACTGAAATCATCGCAGATGATATCCGTAAGGCACAGCAGGAAATTGACCGTATTAACAGGGAGCTTTTTATCGCAAAAAAATATGCGGCTGCTCTAGTTTCGTACAGAAAGGCTCTTGTCTCTGATATTGAATTTGAAAATGTCAGAAGCGGTATGGCTCATGAAGAAGAATCTGAGTCTGAAAGCATAAGGCTTGCCTGGCTTAGTGGATTTGTTCCGGTTGATTCAATGGAAAAATTCAGAAAGGTCTGTGCCGAAAACGGCTGGGCTTATGCCAGTGATGATCCTTCTGATGAAGATCTGGTTCCTACAAAGCTTAAGAACAACAGGGTTGTAAGTCTTATTTATCCTTTGACGGACTTCCTTGATGTAACTCCAGGATATCATGAATTTGATATTTCCGGATGGTTCCTTATGTTCTTCTGCATTTTCTTTGCAATGATTTTTGGTGACGCAGCTTACGGTGCCCTCATTGCACTGCTGGGAATCGGTCTTGCATTTAAGGGGCTTGGTAAGGGCAAATTCTTTGCTCCGATTAATATGTTTGTAATTCTCCTTGGTCTGTGTACCATGGTTTGGGGAGTTATGACATGTTCATGGTTCGGAATTGATGCCTCAAAGCTTCCAAAGGAACTTGTAGAAATGTCGTTCATGCCGTTCTCGAAGGCAAAGTATGCTCTTGTAAACGGCTTGCCATTTGATTCTTCTGCAGCTGAAGACTATGCAAATCTTAATCAGAAAATTTTCTGTTTTGTCCTTGCGGTTGTTCAGCTCAGCGTAGCTCACATTATGTGTACGCTCCGCAACAGAAAATCACTTAAGGCAATAGGTGATTTCGGTTCCCTGATTGAACTTTGGGGTATGTTCTATGTAGTAATGGCCATGGTTGGAGATCCGGACAGGTTCTCTCTTGGTGTAAATGAAAGTACCATTTACGTTGCCGGAATACCACTGCCATATCTTGCAATCGGTGTTCTGCTTGCAGGATTTGCACTGAGCTTTGTATTCTCAAATTATGAGGGAAGTGTTAAGGCGTCCGTGCTTGAAAGCTGCAAGAATATAATCAGTGTCGTTCTTGGAGTTGTAAACGTATTCAGTGATACGGTATCTTATATCCGTCTTTGGGCTGTTGCTCTTGCAGGTGCTGCAATAAGCGGAACCATCAATACAATGGCCGGTCCTATGCTGGGTAAGTTTACTATGATTCTCTTCGGAGCGATACTTCTTGTATTCGGTCATGGACTTAATCTTATACTGAATCTTCTTTCAGTAATTGTTCACGGTGTACGTCTGAACACTCTTGAGTTCTCTCAGCACCTTGGAATGGCATGGAGCGGTACAAAATACAGTCCGTTCAGTGAAAAACAGTAGTTACGGTGACCGTCGGTCGCTGCTGATATAAAAAATAATAAAAAGACGCTGAAGCGTATAAAGGAGAAATGTATGAACTGGGGAATGATTGGAGCCGGTGTAGTTATGGGTATTGCTGCTATGGGTAGCGCAATTGGTATTGGTATTGCTGGTCAGGGTGCAATCGGGGCATGGAAACGCTGTTATCTTAACAACAAGCAGGCACCGTTCCTTCTGGTTGTATTTGCAGGTGCTCCTCTTACACAGACTATTTACGGATTCCTTCTTATGAATTCAATGAAGGCAAAGGCACTTGAAGCTGTAGCTGATAAGGCAACACAGTTCTTCCTTCTTGGTCTTGGTTTTGCAGCAGGTCTTGCAATGTGTATGTCTGCAATTGCTCAGGGAAAAGCAGGTGCTGCAGGTTCTGATGCTCTTGGTGAAACCGGAAAAGGCTTTACCAACTACATCATGGTTGTAGGTCTTTGTGAAACTGTTGCTTTGTTTGCAATGGTATTCGGTATGATTGCATAAGCAGAAAATCTGCTTAATTAAGATGAAGGCGTGTATTGATTTTTTCAGTACACGCCTTTTTTGTTATGGTTGATGAAGGTGAGGTGACTTTATCAGTTAAAAGATGTATTCTGTTATGAAGGATGCACAAAACAATAGTTTTTATACATCCTGTAGAAGTAATAAATTTTCAGGCGGCATATAAATGAGCATGTACAAGATTCCCCGTACAGTAAAAATCGGCGGTTTTAACGGAATAAAAGAAATCCTTGTGGGAGGAAATAATCCTGTTACAATCCAGACAATGTGGAAAGATGGAATTACAGATGTCTGTGACAGACCTGAAAAGCTTGATTCGATTTTAAAACAGATTAATACGTTGAAATCTTTAGGCTGCGATATCATTCGTTTTGCAGTTCCAGATATGGAAAGCGCCCGTTCTTTGTGCCTTATTCAGTCAAAGACAGATGTACCTCTTGTTGCGGACATTCATTTTGACTATAAGCTTGCTCTGGCATGTCTTGAAGGACCTGTTGCTGCAATCCGCATTAATCCGGGTAATATCGGAAGTTTTGACAGGGTAAAGGCGGTTGTTGACGGCTGCAGGGAAAAAAATGTGGCCATAAGAATAGGTGTAAACTCAGGAAGTCTTCCAAAAGATCTTGAAGTTCAGGTTGAAACAGGAACTCTGTCCAGAAGTGAAGCTCTTGCCCGGACAGCTTTAAGGGAATGTGAGGCTTTTGAAAAACTTAAATTTGATAATTACGTTGTAAGTATGAAAGCCTCTTCTGTTGAGGAAACTGTAGACGCAAACAGGGCTTTTGCTGCTTTAAGCGATACTCCCCTTCATGTAGGAGTTACGGAAGCCGGTCCCCTTATTACAGGTATCGTAAAGTCAACTCTTGCTTTTTCTACGCTTTTGAAGGATGGAATAGGTTCTACAATACGGGTAAGCCTTTCTTCTTCTCCTGAAAATGAAGTAATTACAGGCCGGGAGATTCTTCATGAATGCGGTTTCAGAAAAGGCGGTGTTACTCTGGTGAGCTGTCCGAGATGCGGCCGGATTGGATTTGACGTTCATTCCTTTGTAGAGCGATGGCAGGCTGAACTGCTTTCCATGAAAAAGAACGTTACCATTGCTGTCATGGGATGTGTGGTAAACGGTCCTGGTGAAGGAAAGCACGCAGACCTGGGGATAGCTGGCGGCGGAGATAAATGCATTATTTTTAAGAAAGGAAAAATAGTACGAACGATTGACTCAAAAGATGCCGATAATGTATTCAGGCAGGAACTGGAGTCTTTATAGAATGAAAAAATTTGTTTTTGCAGTCTTATTTGTTTTATTGAATGTATTTCCATTGTTTTCTCAGACTATAATCCGCAAGGTGGAACGGGGTGAAGAGGCCTGGCGCTATCTCATAAAGGCCCGGAAGAACATGGAAAATGCAGAGTATGCTTCTGCCATAGAAAATGCTGAATTTGCAAAGGCGTCTGCAAAACAGAATGCGGACTGGGAACTTTATGTGCTGCAGAATACTCAGAAAAGAACCCGGGTAAGAAGAGCCGGAGATAACATTCTTGATGTTCTTGAGGTTTTAAAAGAACTTGAACTTAATGATGCGGTTTCTGTTGTTGAACGTAATATTGAAGAACGGGGAATCGATTATTTTGACGGTAAATTTTCAAAAATGATGGATAGTGAGGAATATTTTTCCCACTGTCCGGAAGCAGACTGCATAATTGCAATGGTGTACAGGCTGGAGGGGGAGTATGACCTTGCCTTAAGGTATATGAATCTTGCCTATGAATATGCAGACAATCTTATAATACCTGCTCAGAAATATGAAATTTTATATTCACTTGCAGACATCGCCTTTGATCTTGGAGATGAAGATTCTTACGAAAAATACCTGCTTTCAGTACTGAAGGATAATCCATATTATACTGATAAGAATTTCATGGAAGCATTTACCTCTTTTGCCGGAAATGACAGTGAAGACGGTGTAGAAAAGTTCTTTCTTCTTTACAGAAACAACGGGTATGAATCAATTAAGGCTCTTTCTAAGCTTTCCCAGTTTTATTTGAAAAAGGGACAGCAGGAAAAGGCATTGCAATGTTCAGCTTTGGGAAGCATTGCAATCATTACGAAGATAGAAGAAACGCTGAAGGAACGTATAATCGGTTACAGCTATACGACACTGGAAGACCTGCTTATAAAAAGTGCAAGGTTTGAGGATATTGTAGACTGGGGAAGTGAAAACTGCATCTGGGAAACACTTTACAACTTTGCAGATGTTACAGCTTCCTGTGGTAAGATTAATTTTTCTTCAAGACTGTTCAGAGTACTTGCCGGATGCCTTGGTGATAATTACTGGCGTAAAATGGCAGCCGGCCGTGTTTATTTAGAAGTGCCTTCCGAGACCGATAAAGTATTCCAGTGAGCCGCCGTTTCTCCATGAACTGTCAAAGTCTTTCTTTCCGTTGAGGATTTTCTTTGAAAGATCAATTCCAACGCTTGCCCTGATTACAAAACTCTTCCATCTTGCAGGATATACAAGAACTTCAAGACCACCGGTATAGATTCCTTCGTCAAGAGAGAAGGTTGTCTTTGTACCCCTGTTTTTTATGAGAGCTACGTCAAAGAATGGTGACCACTGCATTTCAAAATCAAGATATCTCATAAGGAATCTTGGAACTGCAGCAAGTGCACGTACAGGAGCCGGTTTTGTTTCGTAGGAACCGAATATTGCATAGCTCCAGTCAAGCCAGTGCGTAGTAATTATGTGAACCGGAAGGTCAAAATTAAATACAAGGGCTGCCGGGGTTTCCAGAGCATAGTTGTTTGCGTCTACAGGTGCGATTTTTTTGCTGAAGGTCTGGTTGTCAGCCGCACCGCGTACGTAGGAACCTATTTTTGTAGTACAGTTAAGTCCTGCAATGAAATTAATGTCTATGGCAATTGCTGCATATTTTAAGCTTTTGAAAAGTTCAATTTCGCCTTCAACCTTTGGCATTACGGATTTGCTTATTATGTCCTGGCTGTAATCCCATCCTATAGTCTGGGTTGTACTGATGGAGTATCCGTTCCTGAAGTTGTAAGGCCCTGTCCAGTTTATGCGTGAAAGGGAAAAAGTCTGTGAAACTGCCAGTACCGGAGTTTTAGAAAGGTCGGTATTATCTTTTGAGATTCCATCGGCATCCCAATTGTAGGTAAAGCTAAGCTTTGGTGTATACATTACCTGAGTTGTATTTCCGATATATCCAAGAACCATAGGGGTAGAAACAGATGCTGATTCTACAAAATAGAATTCATCTCCAAAATCAAGGTAAGAAGCATCCCTGTTGATTGACTGGGTAAAATTGAATTCCATCTTGTTGTGGTAATTACCGAAGGGAACTGCAACTGTTATTCCTGTTTCATAAGAAAACTCCGGTTTGTCTTCTCCTATCTGCCATGAAAAGCTGAAATCGTTGCTCCAGGTTTCTTCTGTTTTTCCTATATTGAAAGGGTAGTCGTAATCAAAATTAAATCCGCCGTAAACTTTAGAATAGTCTTCCGGATTGTCTTCATCACCTAACTGAAAGTTAAGGTCAACATTTAAATCTTCCATCAATCCCAGAAAGTTGTTGTCTTTCAGTTTCAGCTTGGCTTCAAATCCTGAATTGGAGTCAAGGCTTGGTTTTGGAAATACAAGGAGGGAAATACTGTCCTTTAATTTGTATTCAGCTGAAATTACGTTGTTTTCATCTGTTGTATACGTGTATGATACAGAGTCGAACTGTCTTGTGTTCTGCAGCTCCTGAAGAATTTCTTTAAGATAGTTTTCTGCTTCTTCCTGAGTCTTGAATATTTTTGAATGGTTGATTTCCGTAATGTTTCTTTCGATGGCTTCCGGGCGGGTTCTTCCCCTGACGTTAAAGTTTACCGTTCCGATTCTGTAACCGGTATTTTCGGAAGTATCCTGTGCAGTGACAGGAAGAGCTGTCAGTGAAGAAAACATAACAGCTGCCATAAACAAAACTTTTTTAATTAAATACATGATTTAGTATGCTCCTTTGCGCTTTAATACAACCCAGACAGTTTTGATTATAATCCAGATATCAAGCCAGATTGACCAGTTCTGGATGTAGTACGTATCCAGTGAGATTCTTTCTTCGTATCCGGTATCACTGCGTCCTGAAATCTGCCACATTCCGCTTAACCCTGGAGTTACGGAGAGAACGTAGTCCCTGTATTTTCCGTATTTTTCCAGCTCGCCTTCCGTTACCGGACGCGGGCCTACAAAACTCATTGAACCTGTAAAAATATTCCACAGCTGGGGAAGTTCGTCAAGGCTGGTTTTTCTTAAGAATTTACCGAATTTTGTAACCCTCGGGTCATCTGTAAATTTACGGTCTTTTTCCCATTCAGCTGCCCTGACCGGGTCTTCAGCAAGAATTTTTTTAAGCTTTTCCTCTGCATCAATGCACATTGAACGGAATTTCCAGCATTTTATTTCCCGGTGATTCTGTCCTACGCGTTTGTGTCCGTAAAAAACGGGACCTTTTGACGTAAGTTTTATTCCGACTGCACAGAAAATTCCCACGGGAATGACTACCGGTGCAATTACGAGGCACATCAGGATATCTATGGTTCTTTTTAAGAAGAGGGAACCAAATTTCGTGAGATAGTTAGTTGAAGAAAAGCCGAGAATTCCTCCGAAATTTTTCATTTTAAGGGAAAGGGTCGTTGCCAGCTGGTTTCTCGGAACTCTTATCATGTAGCGGTATTTTGTCTGAATTACTTCAAGGTCAGTTTTATAGTCACAGACTATGGCTACTTTTATTTTAAGGTTAGAGATTATTTTTTTGAGATAATCGCTGTCCTGGCGTACAGGTATGTTCATAAAAGTGCTTTCTGCAGAAGGATCGTCTGTGATGATCAGAATCGGAATGTAACCGAAATTCGGATGTGCAATCAGTCTTTTTATGATTTCATGTCCGTTTGTTCCGTGGGTATATATTACAGCCGGAACTCCCCACCAGGAAAACCTGCAGCTGATGCGCCTTGCCAGTTCCCTGAACAGAGGAAGGAAAAGGGTTGCAAAAGGCCATGCCGTTATAAGAGCCAGTGCGATAGGTATGAAATCCCTTGTTGACTTTATTGTTGTTATTGCAAGAGCCATTCCGATAAGGCACAGAAAAGAACAGGTTGAAAACTTCTTTACTTCATCTTCCGGAGCAAGAAGAATACCTGGATAAAGTCCTGCTGCATAAAATACTACTGCTGTAAATGGAAGAAAAAGAGAGTATTTGATAAAAGACCTGAGCCAGATTGAGGACGGACTTATGAAATTTATGATGAAAAAGCCCATTCCGATTGAAATCATTATAGCCAGAGCATCAAAGAAAAACAGAGAAAGTCCCGTAACAAAGGAACTTGTATATTTATATTTAGACCTGAGCTGGGCCTGAAAAGTATCTTCT
>Ga0256871_1000718_pt1 | contig 14663 bp, 17 predicted proteins | sample RumenRJG_07RNA_FD_185439 | JGI IMG/M metagenome (GOLD analysis project Ga0256871, IMG submission 185439) | Metatranscriptome of bovine rumen microbial communities from Lethbridge, Alberta, Canada - Rumen RJG_07 (Metagenome Metatranscriptome) | ecosystem: Host-associated > Mammals > Digestive...
GAAAAATTTGTTTTTTTATCCGCCGCCAAAGCTTCTTAAAAGGAGGAAAAAACGTGAAGCTCGTTTCCGTAGTAGTTCCGTGTTATAATGAGCAGGAGGTTCTCCCGATGTTCTATGAGGAGATAACCAAGGTCACAGGTCAGATGTCAAAGGACTTTCCTGAGCTGACTTTTGAATACCTCTTCATCAACGACGGTTCTAAAGATACAACCCTTGATATACTCCGTTCCCTTTCAGAAAAGGATAAACGGGTAAGATACATTTCATTCTCACGCAATTTCGGCAAGGAATCAGGTATGTACGCAGGTCTGAAAAATGCCAAAGGCGACTATGTCGTCGTTATGGACGCTGACCTTCAGCATCCGCCTGCTTTCCTTCCTCAGATGTACAGCTATGTCAGAAACGGTGAATACGACTGCGCCACTACACGCCGCGTAAGCAGACAGGGTGAGTCAAAGGTGCGTTCATGGTTTGCAAGGCTGTTCTACAAAATAATGAACAAGATATCTCAGACCGAGATAGTTGACGGTGCTCAGGACTTCCGCTTCATGACCCGTCAGATGGTTGATGCGATACTCGACATGACTGAGTATAACCGCTTTTCAAAGGGCATATTCAGCTGGGTCGGCTTCAACACCAGATATATCGAATACGAAAATGTCGAGAGGCCTGCAGGTACTTCTTCATGGTCATTCTGGGGACTTTTCAAATACTCCCTCGAGGGCATCATGGCATTCTCTACAGCTCCTCTGGCTATCGCCTCACTGTTGGGAATAATCACCTGCTTCATCGCTTTCGTTCTTATAGTAATAACGATAATCCGCTCGATATTCGGCTGGCTCGATGCTCCTGACGGATATCCCACAATGCTCTGTCTCATATTCCTTTTCAGCGGACTTCAGCTCTTCAGCGTCGGAATTCTCGGACAGTACCTTTCAAAGACTTACCTTGAGACGAAAAATCGTCCTATATACATAACAAAAGAAACAGAAGATATCTACAGACAGCGCAAGGCTGAGGCTCAGAAGAACGCTTCTGAAAATACAGGAGCTTCCGACAGCAGCAAATGATCGCAGGGAGGTGCGGAGACATTGACTAAGCATATGAGACTTGTTGTCTCCGTATTATTTATCGTAATAATAGTCCTCGCCATTGCTATAACCCGTTTTTATTCAAGCACGGGCAAAAGCACTGAGCTGAGCGGTACACAGCCTGCTATCGAAAAAATACTCCTCGCTGACAGCTCCGGCAATCATATTTTCCAAAACGATTCGGGAATGTATGGCATTATCGACAGCAATGAGCGCGTTATCGTATACCCCGAATGGAATTCCATCAAATTCACCGACAGCGGTCTTTGTATCGCGTCAAAGCGCATAAGAGGAAAAACTCTTTTCGGCTGTATCGACTATGAGGGAAATATCACTCTGCCATTCGTTTATTCGGATATAATCCGCATAAATATCCCTTACCGCACTCTTTATGCAGCGCAGTCTGCCGAAGACCAGTCTTTCGTTATCTACGATCAGAACTTCAATCCCTGCTTTTCAAGGGTATGGAATTCATACAAGGAAAGCGGAAACGAACTTATTCTGAGCTCTAATAACGGCACTTACAGCTATTCTGTATCATCAGGCGGCATGACATTCAGAAGTGCTGCGTTAAACGGTAAAACTATGGGACAGCCTTTCAATATCGAGGTCACCAACAAGTACCTGCTGTCACAGCTCAGCGTTTTCTCACTTGAGAATATGTGCAGTGCTGTCGAAAAATACATGGAATACGCATTCACAGGCGACAGCAGTCTGCTCTCTGACATAGGTGCTGCCCCCTCAGCTGTGTTCCTCACGCTTTTCCCTGAGGATCATTCCATAACCGAGAAAAAGCTTATGGGTATATCCGATATATCGTTATATTCCACAAGCTCAGACAACGAGCTTGCGCATTACAAGCTGTCTATAACAACAGATATTTCTATTTCCTATAAAAATGAGGAAAAGAAAATAAAACGCCTGAGAGGCGATTACAAATCTATCATGGAATTCACATACAGTCCCGATGACGGGCTGAAAGTAATATCGGGAGACTTCGTCCCGAATAAACCATCATATCCTGTGGCAAATCACGATACTCAGCCTGCCGAAGCCGCTGACAGCGAACAGCAGTCTGCTGAAAACAGCCATTAACGGAGGAATTATGATAAAGAAAAAAATCGCACTCATCTCCGCACTTGTTATGCTCTGCACAGCAGGCTGCGGAAGTATCGACAACGCTGATGAGGTCGCAGAAGAAAGCATGTCCACTCAGTCAGCTTCCGATGAGGAAGAAACCTCAGAAACTGAGACCGAAGCCGCCTCAGATGAAACGGATAAGCTTGGCACGGAATTCAATATATTCCCTGATATAAAGCTGGGCATGACAGAAGATGAGTTCAAAGCCGTTATTGGTGACGGTTATGAGCGCGGCGTCGAGAAATTCCAGAATGTCGGTCCTGAGATCGCTTATTATACAGTTCCTTTTGAAAGCTGTCCCGAGCTTGATGCCGATATGGCAGGATACAAGCTTTTCACCTTTATCCCCGACGGCGAGCTTATATGTATAAGCTGTCATTTTGGAGTAAAGGACAGGGACGATACCCCTGTAAAGGAGTATTCAGAGGACGAGATAAAAGCTGTTTATGACGCACTTTTCGATAAGATACATGAACACTACGGAGATTATTATTCGTCAGCCGACAATGAGGAAAACTGCCTGAGCAGTCTCAGCTGGAACAATATTTTCGGCAATCTTTATCTCTCGTCTTACTATTATGAAGATACAAAAACAGGAAAGGTCTCAATATCTTCAATGGGGGACGATTTTGCGCAGAAGATACTCTCCGCCGCAAAAGCTTCCGATGCAGACAGCTCTCCATCTGACTTCAATGAGTCAGAGATCATAGCAGAGGGCAGCCTGTTTTCTCAGCTTAATGCCGAGACCTCAAAGGAGCAGGCATTTGCCATTATCGGGAAAGATCCTGTAATCACTGAGAACAACGGCTCTTATTCGTTCTATGAGTGGAATTTTGATAAAGACGATGCCTTTGGCACAGATTTCCCTTTTTCATTCTATATCGAGTTTGACGATAAGAATGATCGTATAAATTCCTACGGATACGAGCTGGGAGTACAGAAAATTGACGGCAATTATGATCTTCGCTGCAATTACAATGAACTCAAAGAGAAGTTTGGCAGCATGGCTTCAAAGTTTAAAGCTGTCTACGGTTCTCCAAGAGATGCCGCGTCTGATGATAATAACATCTATATATGGGATGACTCTGATATAGTAATGTTTTTTTCACCTTCCTACGATGAATCCGCTTCCGCATCAGCGGATAATACCGGCAGCGGCTTTATATGTATCGCAAGGTCATATGAATAAAGCCGTCTGAAACAATCGGAGGGATGTATGATAAAGAAAAAAGCCGCTCTCATATCCGCACTTGTTATGCTCTGTGCAGAAGGCTGCGGAAGAATAGACTATTCAGCCGAAATGACCGAGGAAACTACCGATGCTGAGGTCACAACAACTGAAGAAGCATTCAGCAAGATCTTTAACGCTCTCAATGATGAATTCGGCGAAGCATCTTTGAATAACGGCTGTGAAGGTGAGGGCATTGATACCGAATACACCCGGAATGCAGACGGAGAAGAGATATGTGGGGCACATCGAGCGGTATAAACGAAATAATCGTTTCACGTTCCATTGACAATTAATTTAAAGGAGAAATGACCATGTCTAAAAAAGTTGCAGTTATCATGGGAAGCGACAGCGACTTCCCTGTTGTAAAATCAGCTCTTACTGAGCTTAAAAAGTACGGCGTTGAGTTTGAGTGCCGCGTTATGAGCGCACACAGAACTCCTGCCGAAGCTTCTGAATTTGCTTCAAACGCAAAGGCTAACGGCTTTGGAGCTATCATCTGCGCCGCAGGTATGGCTGCTCATCTTGCAGGTGTAGTTGCAGGACATACAACACTTCCTGTTATCGGCATACCAATGAAATCAAAGGCACTTGAGGGCGTTGATGCTCTCCTGGCTACAGTAATGATGCCTCCGGGAGTACCTGTTGCTACCGTAGGCATTGACGGCGCAAAGAATGCTGCTGTACTCGCTGTACAGATGCTTGCTATCTCTGACGATGAGCTTGCTGCAAAGCTTGCTGCCGAGAAGAAGGCTATGGCTGACGGCGTTATCGCCAAGGACAAGGCTCTCCAGGAGCAGATAGCTGCACTCTGACATACACTTAAACCACTTTCACCCAAAGGAGGTCAAAATATGACACCTTCAGAAAGAAAAGAACACTCAGAAAAGATACTCAGGGAAAAGGGAATAAGCATTAATCCAAATCTTCCTCTTACAGAAGAGATATCACAGATAAAGCTGAAAAGCCTTGACGATATCTGCAAAAGAGGCATTGCCGCTCTGCTGTCTACTCAGATAGGAATAGAGCTCAGCGAAAACCGCACAGACAATCTCAATACATTTATAAGACTTATGGAGCACTTCGGCGTTTATGACAGTCTCAATGCAAAGGAGTCATGCCTTGTAAACGGTGAGGCTTCTCAGCAGGACGTTATCGACATCGTCTGGGAGTATGAATGCTACTGGTCACTGCTCTGGGCACTTGGGATTGTCGATGATATCACAGACTCAAGCAAGATATGCGACTGTGAAATGGCAATACGCTCTGTATCACAGTGCGAAGACTTTGAAGACTTCAAGAGCAGATGCACTTTGAGAAGCGCAGATGAGATCATGGATATGCTGGACCTTTACTACCGTTATCACTGGGCTGTTGTTCAGCATGAGCACATCGACAGCAATTGTTCTGTGGGAGATCTCAGCGGTGATGTGGTATATGAGCGCAGACGCGGCCTTGAATGGCTGGTTTGCGATACCCCCGACTGGCACGATATATCACTTGATACATGATGAAAAATTTTGATACACTTTTATTCGACCTTGACGGTACTCTCACCGATTCGACAGAGGGCATACTCAAATGCCTGATAAATGCTGTTGAAAAAATGGGGTTTGAAGTCCCCGAGGATACGAATAAATTTCTCGGTCCGCCTATACGTCAGTCCTTTGCCGAATTCATCGGCATGAACGAGGAACAGATCGACGAAGCCGTAAGGATATTCCGCGAAAGATACTCCACTGTGGGACTTTTTGAGAACCGCGTATATGAGGGTATCCCCGAAATGCTGGAACGGCTGAAAAATGGCGGCAAAAGACTCATGGTAGCCACAAGCAAGCCTGAGGTATATGCAGTCCGCATACTTGAAAGGTTCGGCATTGCGCCTTACTTTGAAATAGTCGGCGGCGCAGAGCTTGACGGCTCTCGTGACTATAAACATGAAGTTATAGAGTATGTCCTCGCAAAAGCGAATATCACCGACAGAAGCCGCATGCTTATGATAGGTGACCGCAGACAGGACGTTCTCGGCGCTCATAAGACAGGTCTGAAATGCATGGGTATCCTCTGGGGCTACGGCTCAATAGAAGAGCTCAACGGAGCAGGGGCGGACTTCATAGCAGAAACGCCGGTCAAAGCAGCGGATATGCTGCTCTCATAACATGATAAGGGAGTAAACACTATGTCAAAGATCAAACTTGATGAAGAAAACAACCAGAATCGCTTCGAGTTCGTATCAAAGCAGAATTTTTTAAGTACAGATTATGTTGTTCTTGTTGACAAGGCTACAGGTGTCAATTACTTAGCCGCCTCATACGGCATGGACGGCGGAACAAGAGTAATCCCTATGCTTGACAAAGACGGCAAGCCTTATGTAGATCCCCGCTACGGCGGAAGATAGAAAAAATCACAGCAATACTCACAGGAAAGGTTTTGATACTATGTTCAACAGCAATAAGGAAAAAGAAAAATCACGTTTTACTCAGATAAGCTCACAGATAATCGGCGGTTCAAAGCAGGTTATCATATTTGCAGACAACGAAACCGGTGTCTGCTATATGACTTCAACAGCGGCTCAGTCCGGTTTTATTATGATGAAAGATGAGAACGACAAGCCGCTTATCGCAAAGGATTTCATTAAAGGATAAAAAGCCTACAATTTCCGCGATGATGCGGAATTGCATATATAATCATTTATATAATTCTCAAGGAGGAATTTAAAAATGTCAAACATCGAAAAGAAGGAACAGCTCTATGAGGGCAAGGCAAAAAAGGTTTACGCAACAAATGATCCTGATCTCGTTATCGTAGATTACAAGGACGACGCAACAGCTTTCAACGGCGAAAAGAAGGGCACTATCGCAGGTAAGGGCGTTATCAACAACAAGATGACAAACTATATGTTCAAGATGCTCGAAAAGGAAGGCGTACCTACTCACCTTGTAGAGGAGATCAGCGACCGTGAGACTATCGTTAAGAAGGTCTCTATCGTTCCCCTTGAGGTAATCATCAGAAACGTTGCAGCAGGCAGCTTCTCTAAGAGAATGGGCGTTGAAGAAGGAAAGAAGCTCCTCTGCCCTATCCTCGAATTCAGCTATAAGAACGATGATCTCGGCGATCCTTTCATCAACGATTACTACGCACTGGCTCTCGGTATCGCTACTAAGGAAGATATCGACACTATCTCTAAGTACGCTTTCAAGGTAAATGAGTTCATGGTAAAGTTCTTCAAGGGACTCAACATCGACCTCATCGACTTCAAGATCGAGTTTGGTAAGACTTCTGACGGTACTATCATCCTCGCTGACGAGATCTCACCCGATACCTGCCGTTTCTGGGATTCTACAACTCACGAAAAGCTGGACAAGGACCGTTTCCGCAGAGATATGGGCGGCGTAGAAGAAGCTTATCAGGAAATAATGAAGAGACTTATGGGAGAATGATCGTATGGGTGGTTTTTTTGGTGCAGCCTCTAAAAACGACTGCGTTACTGACGTTTTCTTCGGTACAGACTATCATTCACACCTCGGCACAAGAAGAGGCGGTATGACTTCATGGTCTGAAGAAAATGGCTTTCAGAGAAATATCCATAGTATCGAAAACTCTCCTTTCCGCACTAAATTTGAAAACGATGTTGTAAATATGAGAGGCAAGCTCTGTATCGGCTGTATCAGCGATACAGACCCTCAGCCTATCCTCGTCCGTTCAAAGCTCGGACTCTATGCTGTATGCTCTGTAGGCATAATCCGCAACGCAGATGCTCTCGTAAACGAGCTTCTCGAAAAGGGCTGCGCTAACTTTGAGTCTATGAGCAGCGGAAACATCAACTCAGGCGACCTTATCGGCGCTCTTATCGCACAGAAGAACAGCTTTGTTGACGGTATCCGCTATGCACAGGAAAAGATAGAGGGAACAATGTCGCTCATTATCCTCACTAAAAACAGCATTATCGCTGCAAGAGATAAATTCGGCAGACTTCCTATAATCATAGGCAAAAGAAGCGACGGCTACTGCCTTTCTACTGAGTCATTCGCATTCCAGAAGCTTGGATACACCACTTACAAGGAGCTTGAAGCAGGCGAGATCGCTGAACTTACAGCTGACGAGTGCAAAACACTTGCCGAGGGCGATCCTTCAAAGATGAAGATATGCACCTTCCTCTGGACTTACTACGGCTATCCTAACGCTGTTTACGAGGGCGTAAACGTTGAAGTTATGCGTACAAGAAACGGCGAGATCATGGCTGAAAATGACATCAAGAACGGCAGACTCCCCGATGTTGACTATATCTGCGGTGTGCCTGATTCGGGTACTCCTCACGCTATCGGCTATGCCAACAGAAGCGGTATACCTTTCGCAAGACCATTCATCAAGTATACCCCAACATGGCCAAGAAGCTTCATGCCTACAAACCAGAGCATGAGAAATCAGGTAGCAAAGATGAAGCTCATCCCCGTTCACGATCTTATCAACGGCAAAAAGCTCCTCTTTGTTGACGACAGTATCGTAAGAGGCACTCAGATGAGAGAGACTGTTGAGTTTCTCTATGAGCACGGCGCTAAGGAAGTTCATATGCGTTCTGCCTGTCCGCCTATAATGTACGGCTGCAAATACCTCAACTTCTCACGCAGCACTTCCGAAATGGAGCTTATCGCACGCCAGATAATCGACGAATTTGAAGGTCCTGACGGAATAAAGTATATAGACGAGTACAGCACATCTGCTACTGACAGAGGCAGACGACTCAGAGATGAGATCTGCAAGCGACTCCGTCTTACATCACTTGAGTTCCAGACACTTGAGGGTACAGAAAAGGCTGTAGGTCTTGATACCTGCGGACTCTGCACTTACTGCTGGAACGGCAAAGAATAATTTATTGCAACCGATTGTAGGGGCTGGCGTCCTCGACAGCCCGTAATTACATAATTTTTGCGGGACGTTGAGGACGCCGTCCCCTACATTTATTCATGGAGGTAAATCAATGAACAACAGTTTTTCCGAAAGCTATAAGAAAGCAGGCGTTGACGTAACCGCCGGATATAAGTCAGTTGAACTTATGAAGCAGCACATCGCACGTACTATGATAAAGGGCGCTCTGTCAGGTATCGGCGGCTTCGGCGGTCTTTTTGAGCTTGACCTTACAGGTATCAGCAAGCCTGTCCTCGTATCGGGTACAGATGGCGTAGGTACTAAGATCAAGATCGCTTTCATCATGGACAAGCATGATACTGTAGGTATCGACTGTGTTGCTATGTGCGTAAACGATATCATCTGCTGCGGTGCTAAGCCACAGTTCTTCCTCGATTATATTGCCTGCGGCAAGAATTATCCAGAGAAGATCGCAACTATCGTATCAGGCGTTGCAGAGGGCTGTGTACAGGCAGAATGTGCACTCATCGGCGGCGAGACTGCTGAACACCCCGGTCTTATGCCTGAGGATGAATACGATCTCGCAGGCTTCTCAGTAGGTGTTGTTGACAAGGACAAGATCCTCCAGCCTGATACTCAGAAGGCAGGCGATGTCCTTATTGCTATCAAGTCAAGCGGTGTTCATTCAAACGGCTTCTCTCTCGTAAGAAGAGTTTTCGATGTAAACGAGCAGAATCTCGCTATGCACTTTGATGACCTCGGAACTACTCTCGGCGAATGCCTGCTGACTCCTACACGCATCTATGTAAAGGCTGTTATGAGTCTTCTTGACGCTGTAAAGGTAAAGTCTATCTCACATATCACAGGCGGCGGCTTCTATGAGAATATCCCTCGTTCACTTCCAAAGAACCTTGCTGCAAAGATCGAAAGAAACGCTGTACAGGTGCTTCCTATCTTTGATCTTATCCAGAGAACAGGCGATATCCCTGAGCGTGATATGTTCAATACCTTCAATATGGGTGTCGGCATGATAGTATCTGTTGACAAGAATGACGCTGACAAGGCTGTTGCAGCTATCAAGGCTGCAGGTGAAGATGCTTACGTTCTCGGCGAACTCGTTGAGTCTGAGGAAGGCGTTATCATCTGCTGATAAAGCACGTATCAGTTTAAACATCATAGCATTATCCGCAAAATTATCCGAATTCAGTATTTTATGAACTATCCGCATGATATCTCAAAAAATCCAATGACAATGGGGTATGGGATTTGGAAATTTTAAAAGGCAGTGATGTTTATGAAAAAAGGTAAATTAACAGCTGTGGGACTGCTCTGCGCCGTTCTCACAGCAACTCCGATATACTGCGGAGCTTCTTCCGAGATACCTATGGACTATAATTCCGACGGTGTCGTTGACTGCTTTGACCTTATTTCAGCAAGGAAAAGCGATGCGTCAAAGAAAGAGCTGAGAGAGCTTCAGAACTTTATACTCGGAAAAACTCCTGTTCAGTTTGAGGTACAGACCGACAATCCTATCGACGAAAGCTGTATCCTTGAACCTAAGGGTACGGTACATACGGGCGAAGGCACTTTCTACGGCGGCGGCTATACAGGCGGTCATGCCATGCTCGACCCTGTTTCCCACGATTATTGGATAGTTGCGATGAACCACTCTGATTACAACGAAGCTCAGCTTGCAGGTGCTTATCTCGAAGTCACAGGCGAGCTGGGTACTATAAAAATGCTCGTTACAGACGAGCTGCCCGAAGGCAAAAAGGGCGACCTTGACCTGTATACAGACGCTTTTCCGCTCATCGCTCCTGTTGAGAAAGGAAGAGTTCCTGTAAGCTGGAAGATAATACCGCTCGATACTGCTGAGGACGCTCCCATCTCATTCAAATACAAAGAGGGCAGTACAGAATACTGGTGCGGAGTACAGGTGCGCAATCACCGCTACCCCATCACTAAGCTGGAATATCTTAATGAAGACGGCGAATTCGTTGAGATAAAACGCCGCCCATACAATTATTTTGAAACCCGTGACATGGGAAAAGGCCCTTTCACATTCCGCATAACCGATATCTACGGTCAGGTAGTCATCGACAAGGATATTCCGCTGTCATATGATGATACGGAAATAATTCCAGGACACGTACAGTTCCCCGAATAATCAGGGTTACAGAAAGGAAATATCATGGGCATCAGTTTTATTGTATTCGGCTTGCTTATACTCGCCGCAGGACTTTTTATCTGCTATGTAAAACGCGCACAGCTGAAAAACGCTGTTACTGTTTCAGCCGTTATCACAGGAAATCTCGAAAAGAAAAAGCGTTCGAGATATGTTATTGAAACTGTTTACTGTCCTGTTGTCGAATATGAAAAAGACGGCAAAAGGATAACTGCCGAGCACTTTGAATATATGAACAGCTTTGCGCTGAAACACAGCGTCGGCGATACAGTCCTCATATATGTTGATCCGCAAATGCAGAAAAAATTCTGGTTCGTTGAGGAAGGAAAAGGTGCTGACCTGCTGGGAGTTGCTGTAGCAGTCGGCGGTGCGGTGATAATACTGTTCGGTATTATCGGTCTTGTAATAATATAAACAGAAGGCTGTATATCAGCTTTCACGGAGGAAAAATATGAAAAATATAGTCGTTCTCGTATCAGGCGGCGGCACTAATCTACAGGCGCTCATTGATGCGGAAAAATCAGGCATTATCAAGGGCGGCAGGATAACCTGCGTTATTTCTTCAAAAGATGGAGTATATGCTCTGGAACGTGCTAAAAACAACGATATTCCCACAAGAGTCATACCTCGCAGGGAATTTCCCGACAGCGTAAGCTACAGCAAAGCTATTCTTTCGGCACTCAATGAAGAAAAAGCCGACCTTGTCGTACTTGCAGGATTTATGACTATACTTGACGAGTGCGTAACAAAGGCTTACGCATATAAGATAATCAATGTACACCCTGCACTTATCCCATCGTTCTGCGGCGAGGGATATTACGGACTAAAAGTCCACGAAGCCGCTCTCGCCTATGGGGTAAAGGTAAGCGGTGCTACTATCCACTTTGTAAACGAAGAAGCTGACGCAGGTGCTATAATATTACAGGGAGTCGTAAATGTCGAAAAGGACGATACTCCTGAGATACTCCAGCGCCGTATCATGGAAAACGTTGAATGGAAGCTTCTTCCACAGGCTGTCTCGCTGTTCTGTCAGGACAGGATAGAGATAATCGACGGAAAGGCATACGTAAAATAAAAATGAAGATAAAGGAATTATTGGAAAAACAAACTGTTCAGAAGCTGTTTCTCTGCTTCTGGATGTATTCTGTACTCGGCTGGCTGTATGAGGTCTTCCTCGAAGTCGTAGTATACAAATGGGGTTTTACAAACGTCGGAATAATGTACGGACCATACTGCCCGATATACGGTGTCGGCGCACTGCTGTTCCTGCTGTTTTTCGGTCGTTTTATGAAAAAAGAAGGCGGCATAGGTCTGAAATTGTCGCGTCCGTTCATCATATTCTTCGGCTGTATGATAGTTGCTACTACCGTAGAGCTTCTGGGCACATATGTGCTGGAATTCTTTATCGGCTCATGGCCCTGGGATACATATGCGGATTACGACATCAATTTTCAGGCAAGAATAGCGCTTTCCCCTTCTCTCAGATTTGGAATGGGCGGTGTGCTGTTCATGTACTTTGTACAGCCTTTCTATGACTGGCTTCTCGCAAAGCCAAAGCGCAAAACTCTCAACATCATAACTCTTATAGTGCTTATCGGTGTTGTTACAGATTTCATTCTCACATTGATATTCAGACACTGATATTCTGATAAACCATTATCCGAAAGGAGTCATTATTATGAAAAAGCTTGATTTAGCACAGGAACTCAGCACAAACGCTTACCCGGGAAGAGGTATCGTTATCGGTAAATCCGACTGCGGAAAGTACGCTGTTACAGCATACTTCATCATGGGCAGAAGCGAAAACAGCCGCAACCGCGTATTTATCGAGGACGGCAAGGGCATACGCACAGAGGCTTTCGATCCTTCAAAGCTCACTGATCCCCACCTCATCATCTACGCTCCTGTAAGAGTTCTCGGAAATAAGCTCATCGTCACAAACGGCGACCAGACTGATACTATCTACGAGCTTATGGACAAGCAGTACACATTCGAGCAGGCTCTCCGCACACGCGAATTTGAGGACGATGCTCCTAACTTTACTCCTCGTATTTCAGGTATACTCCGTTTCGGTGAAGAGGGCTTCAACTACGCTATGTCTATCCTCAAAAGCGCTAACGGCAACCCCGACTCATGCCAGAGATACACATTCAGCTATACAAATCCTATTGCAGGCGAAGGACACTTCATTCATACATATATGGGCGACGGCAATCCACTCCCAAGCTTTGAGGGTGAGCCAAAGCTTGTCGGCATCAGCGGAAATATCGACCAGTTCACAGATATGCTCTGGAACAATCTCAACGCTGACAACAAGGTATCTCTCTTTGTCCGCTATGTGAACCTTGAAACAAATGCCGAGGAGACACGTATCGTAAACAAGAACAAGTAATAATGGATATCATAAAGATACAGTGCCCGAGCTGCGGCGCAAGTGTCGAAAGAAAAAATGATGAATACTTCGGAGTCTGCCCTTACTGCGGCTCTGAGGTATGCTTCAACGATGCAAGGGCTGAAGCTGAGGTCAATGATCTCCGCGGTCAGTTAAATACCCTTGACCAGCGCCTTGATGAAGAAAAAATGTATAAACAGCAGCTTGCGGTATGGGAGAAAAAGCGCAGCAGAATGTACATCATCACAGGTATAATGGCATTTTTAGGATTTCTGTTTGTGACTCTCAGCGAAGACTCAGAGGGTGCGCTCATTGCCATCGGCGTTATGCTGTTATTCGGAGCGGTCATAGGACTGATCTTTTTCTCTATTCTCAGAGCTGCCGACTGCCCTAAGCCCAATAATGGCGGAGACGCTCAGAGCACGATCAGTTTTTTCAAAGTATTCGGCATAGGAGTGCTGATACTCTGCGGTGCAGCTTTCCTCTCGATCATTTTTTATGGTATGCTGGGAAAGCGATAAACAAGCTGAATAATTATGCATTAAGCATTATGAATTATGAATCAATATAAGGAGGACATTAACAATGTCAAATGAAATGCAGTTAAAATACGGCTGTAACCCTAATCAGAAGCCATCAAGAGTCTATATGGCTGACGGCAGCGAGCTTCCTATCGAGGTGCTCTGCGGCAAGCCCGGCTATATCAACCTTCTTGACGCTTTCAACGGCTGGCAGCTCGTTAAGGAGCTGAAGGCTGCTACAGGTATGTGTGCAGCTACTTCATTCAAGCACGTTTCCCCTGCAGGTGCTGCTATCGGCAGACCTCTCAGCGACGATCTCAAGAAGATCTACTGGGTAGACGATCTCGGTGAGCTTTCTCCCCTTGCAAGCGCTTATGCAAGAGCAAGAGGCGCTGACAGAATGTCCTCTTACGGCGACTTTATCGCTCTTTCAGACAAGGTAGACGTTTGCACAGCAAAGATGATACAGCGTGAGGTATCAGACGGAGTTATCGCTCCCGACTATGACCCTGAGGCTCTTGAAATTCTCAAGTCAAAGAGAAAGGGCACTTACTGCATACTCAAAATGGACGAGAACTACAAGCCTGCTCCTATCGAGACAAAACAGGTCTACGGCGTAACCTTCGAGCAGGGACGCAATGAGCTCGATATCAACCGTGAGCTTCTCGCAAACGTTGTTACAAACAACAAGGATATCCCTGACGATAAGAAGGACGATCTCCTTATCTCTCTCATCACTCTCAAATACACACAGTCAAACTCTGTATGCTATGTAAAGGACGGACAGGCTATCGGTATCGGTGCAGGTCAGCAGTCACGTATCCACTGCACACGTCTTGCAGGACAGAAGGCTGATAACTGGTGGCTGAGACAGTCTCCACAGGTAATGGGACTCCAGTTCGTTGACGATATCCGCCGTGCAGACCGCGACAACGCTATCGATGTTTACATCGGCGATGAGTACGAGGACGTTCCCCGTGAGGGCGAGTGGCAGCGTATCTTCAAGGTTAAGCCTGCTGTATTCACAAGAGAAGAAAAGAAGGCATGGCTCGCTAAGAACACAGGCGTTTGCCTCGGTTCAGACGCTTTCTTCCCATTCGGCGACAATATCGAGCGTGCTAAGAAGTCAGGCGTTGAGTATATTGCAGAGCCGGGCGGTTCTATCCGTGATGATATCGTTATCGAGACCTGCAACAAGTACAACATCGCAATGGCATTCACAGGTATCCGCCTTTTCCAC
>Ga0256871_1000733_pt1 | contig 14586 bp, 14 predicted proteins | sample RumenRJG_07RNA_FD_185439 | JGI IMG/M metagenome (GOLD analysis project Ga0256871, IMG submission 185439) | Metatranscriptome of bovine rumen microbial communities from Lethbridge, Alberta, Canada - Rumen RJG_07 (Metagenome Metatranscriptome) | ecosystem: Host-associated > Mammals > Digestive...
ATTCAGTCCATTTTTAGCCCAAAAATGTCAATTAAAAACGTGTTTGGCTGATTAAGTGAGCGTTTTTTTATATTTTTGCACCCGCAATAAAAACAGATTAAGAAATAAATGTCTCAGAAAACGCTATATCCATTATTGTTGAGCGATAATCTTCATACGAAAGTGTGGGGCGGAACTCGTATCAAACCGATGAAGGGTTTGGCTCCTGATTCGGAACGAATAGGTGAAAGTTGGGAGTGTAGTGCGGTTCCCGGTAGCGAATCTATCGTCGAAAATGGAATTTTTGCAGGACGAACATTGAACTCACTTGTTGAGGAATATGGTGAAAAACTGCTTGGCAAAAAGGTGTTTAAAATGTATGGGGCTAAATTTCCTTTGCTGATCAAATTTATCGACGCCGAACACGACCTTTCTATTCAGGTGCATCCAGATAATAAAATGGCAAAAGAGTATCATGATTCGTTTGGAAAGACGGAGATGTGGTATGTGATGGATGCCAAGCCGGGGGCGAAACTGTATTCTGGATTCAAATCACAGATTTCAGAATATGAGTATAAGAAACGTGTGGAAGACGGTACTATCTGTGAAGTTTTGCAGGAGCATCCGGTGAAGAGTGGCGACGCGTTTTTTATCCCTGCCGGACGTATTCATGCCATCTGTGGCGGAATCATGGTGGCAGAAATCCAACAAAGTTCGGATATTACATATCGTATATTCGACTATAATCGTCCGGGATTGGATGGCAAGCCTCGTCAGCTTCATACAGAATTGGCTGCAAAAGCTATTGATTTCAAAGTTTATGACAATTATCGCAGCAATTATGAGCGAAAGATCAACAAGCCTGTTTGCATAGCGGAATGTGAGTATTTCACTGTCAAATTACTTGAAGTGAACCGTGCTTTTCACAGAAAACTGTATAAGTATGATTCATTTATATCATATATGTGTCTTGAGGGCACATGCACAATCACCATACGCTCATGGGAGATGTTTGAGAAAAAAGATGAGCCTTGTGTCCGTAAAATAACACTGACGAAAGGAAATAGTTGTTTGATTCCAGCTGGAATCGCGGATTTCGATGTCACTCCTCACAACTCGGATGGGTTGACAAAATTGTTGGAGACATATATTAACAACCGTGATTTTAATGATTGAGACACTTTGGTTTTGTGAATAATAAAAATTTGGAGGGACAAAAGTGCATTTTTATGTCTCTCCTTTATCTTTTTTTGAAATAATCCGTTTGCTTGAATTATTGACAAATACATAAAATGATTGTGAAATATTTGTGCATTTCAGGATTTATTATAAACTTTGCAGCAAACATTGTACGTGTCATATTTTGCAACGGCATTAGTTTGCTTTGTAATACTGGCGTGCTAAGCATGTCTGCACGTATGATTTCATTTGCTGACATTTGGATGAAAACAATTTAATTAATAGTTAATGACAATTGGAGTTATGAAAAAAAAATTTTTTTCTGCATTGTTGCTTGCGGTGTCGTTATTTCCTCTTTCGTTATCTAGTTGTGATGATGATGACGAGAAGAATGAAGATCGTAAAGAAAATGAAAATAATGAGAATGAATCTCAGAATGGCAACAATGATCAGAACGGCAACAACGATCAGAACGGCAACAATGATCAGAACGGTTTAGAGAACAAATTGCTTGGTTACTGGATAGATAGTGATTCGACCAAGGTTACGGAGACACTGTATTGGTATGATTATACCTATGCTTATTTTGTAAATGACGCTTATTATACAATTAATATTAGTGTTCAGAACATTGTAAAAGACACAAGTGAAGTGGATGGCATGTCGTATGAACTTGTAGAAGAGGGAAAATTAAAAATTGATGGTCGATATAATGTTAATTACCAGATAGTTGGGGATTCGTTGAATTTAAAATTAGGAGATCGTTTGTTTAGTAGCTACAAGCGTTGTGATGTAGTTTCTGAGGGTCTCAAAGCAAGGTTTGAAGAGGCAGCTAATTCTTCGAAGTAACTAATTGCATATTTATTTTCACAATATGAAGAGGCTCAGTTCAGGCTGAGCCTCTTTTATTAATTAACGTGAGTTCGATGAGTTTAACAAATTGATTATTTAATAATTAAAATCATTTTATATGATTTTAAGCTAAAAAAACGTGAGTCAACAATATGAAATAATTTATTTCCTACGGGAAAACATGATGTCATCGGCATATTATCCTATACGTAATCACTACGTGATATACAAAATGATAACACAGAAACTTCACCTTTAGGTGTTTTATATCGGTAGATATAAAAAATTTTGGACAGATATTCCTATATATAGTAATATTGCTATTCGTCGAATTGACGTTAAATTATGAAGATGAATTTTGCACTGCATATAGGAGAATATAGATCAAAAAGGTTTTAGACGTTAATACTTCCGTCGACATATAAAGTACTTTTTAACGATAATGACTTGTATTTTAGTGATATCCTTTAACCTAAATGTTAATTAATATTAAAATTTGCTGGTTAAATGCAAAACCAATTAATTTGGATGAACATTTATAAAGAAATTCATCTATCTTTGTCACATACAAGAAATGATGATAGGTGATGTATTTGTAGAGAAATGTTTATAGTGGGGTGCTAAATTTTATTTTTGTTTTCATTCTGATTAAACCGAATATATCCAGCATTGTTTTTTGTTTGTTTATAAACGCATGGGGTTGCTTGCGTTTATAGAAGCATTAAGGGATTTTAGTTATTAGAGAATTTAAAAAAGGATTTTTTATGGAAATTAAGGTATTAGGTACTGAGTGTGCTGTATGTAATTCGTTGGAGCGTTTTGTTAATAAAGCAATTAACGATCTGTCAATTGATGCCAAGATCACTAAGGTTGAAGACATCATTGAGATATTCAAGTATAATGTAGTGACTCTTCCTGCAATTGTTATCGACAACAAAGTTGTGGCTAAGGGCAGAATGAGTTTTGACGAAATTAAAGATTTGTTGGTAGACAACAGCTCTAAGTACGTATATACCGATATGTATTTGTCCTAAAATGTGGTTGGCTTTGATTAAAAGATAATCAAGATACAGGCAGTCCTTATTGGATTGCCTTGTTGCTTTTTATAGAAATACATAGATATATTAATGCGAATTCAATGTATAGTTAATCATAAAAATAGGATTTATAATGGTCTTATGTTTATTCACATTGACCCTTGTCTCCCTTTTTGTGGATTTATTTGTTTATCATCTTCACAGCTAAGATGCTGATTTCATATAGAAGGTAGATAGGTAATGTTACCAGCATCAAGGTCATCACGTCTGTTGTCGGGGTGATTATGGCTGCGACGATAAGAATAATTACAATTGCATGTCGACGGTACTCTTTCATGAAATCTGCGGTGAGAATGCCCATCTTGCCAAGCAACATACATAATATCGGCAACTCAAACACTATTCCAAGCATCAGTGTCAGCATCGTCAATGTGTCGATATATGAACTTAATGTGATGATGTTAGCAACGTCGTCGCTGACTTGATAATTTCCTAAGAATCGTATGGTCAGAGGAAATATCAGGAAATAACATAATGCGACGCCAATCATAAACATGATATATCCCGCCACTACCAATAATCTGGCATATTTACGCTCGTTCTCATACAAAGCCGGTGAAACAAAAGCAAAAATGGAGTAGAGTATGTATGGGCTGACGCAAATGATCCCGATTATTATGCTCACTTGCATGTGTACGGAAAACTGGGATGTGAGCTGGGTGTTGATAAGGTTGAGGTTGAAATCGGCTATATCGCCAAACTGAGAAAACCATCTGTAGGTGATGAAATCAGATTTTGTTGGCGCCAGAACGATGGAAAACACTTCCGTCTTCATGGCAAATGCGACAATCGCACCCACTAATACGACAATTATAATGCGTATTAAGCAGGTGCGTAATTCGTCTAAATGATCCCAAAAGGATTTCGCTTGATCTGTCACTTTTCTTCTTTCTCCTTTTCGTCGTCGGTAGTGACATCTTTCATTCCGTCTTTGAAACTGCGAACTCCTTTTCCAAGTCCACGCATCAATTCAGGAATTTTTTTGCCGCCGAACAATAGTAGCACGACGAGCATGATCACTAATAATTCTGAACCTCCAAGTCCAAGAAAAAGTAGTACAAAATTTAAGCTCGATATCAACATATCTTGAGATTTATTTGTTTAATACGTATTTCAGCAACAGATATCCGCCGAATACTTGCAAAAGCATTCCTGGAATTCCCATTCTGAAGTCGATGATTGCCGCATAGAAATTATGCTGGAACAATGCGAATTCACCCAATGTGCCTATCACCTGATATGCCAAAACGGTTGCCAAAAGCGTAAGTAGAGTGACTTTGTTAGTCTTTTCTGCTATCAGTCCTGCCACAACAGCCAACACTACGGATTTGCAGAATATTGATGGCAATACAGCAAGTGGCGGCATTCCAAACATCAAATGGTTGATCAACGGAGAGAAGATGGCTGTGAGCAATCCTACTGCCATACCATATTTGTAGGCTCCTATCAAAGTGAAAAAGTAGATTGGCAACCATACGTGGCCTGTGCCGAAAAAGTGGCAAATCTGTGGCATAATCAAATTGCCGATCACAAACAGAGTCGACATCATATACGTGTCGGTCTGGTTCAATTGATAATTGTACAGTGAATTTGTTTTCATGAAGACTGTTTTTTTCATGTTGTGAATGTATTTGTCGCAAAGTTAATGTTATCTGACTTAACGGCAAAATTTATATTCTTTTAATTCTGTATTTTACTTTCGTCTTTTTTATTTTCTTCAAGCTTTGCTTCCAGTCGCAAAATATGCTCCTTTAATTCGTTGATTTGTTCCGAAAGCTCTGTGTTGGTGACTTTTTTTGCTTTTATTTTATCTTTCATTGAAATGTTGTCGTCTTCAGAGATATCACTTGTCGCATTTACCACAACTCCTACTACCACGTTCAACACAATGTATGATGAAATCATAACAAATGGCACAAAGTACATCCATGCCCACGGATATACTTTCATCACCGGTCGGGCTATACCCATTGACCAGCTTTCAAGTGTGGTGACTTGAAACAGAGTGTAGACTGTCTCTCCAAGAGTGCCAAACCATTGAGGAAATGCCTCGTGGAAGAGGTTTTGCCCCATAATTCCGAAAATATAAAATATGATCATCTCCAACACTGCTGCCCAGAATACGTGTGGAGCGGATACCAATATGGCAGAAACAATGTGTCGCAACTTTTTCATCGACGACACCATTCTCAGCGCTCTCAGTACCCTGAAAACACGGAATGTGATGGCGGCTCCTGTTTCTGGCATCAACGCCATTGTGATAAGCAAAAAGTCGAAGATGTTCCATCCGTTGAGGAAGAATCTCCAGCCTTTAGCGATGATTCTCAATGTTATTTCCACCGTGAAGATGACTACACATGCAGATAGAATAAATTCTAATAATTCTCCGAATTTAGCATATATGGCTTCGCTGGTGATCAATCCTAGCACGATTGAGTTTATCAGAATTATAAGCACAATCGTGTTTTTGAAGATTTTACTGCTCGTTACTCGTACGCAGAAATCGTGTATTTGTGTGAATATTTTCATGGGCGAGTTTTAAGGACTGATATTTTATTCAAATGCTATGGATAATCCGTCGTAGGCAAACATAATGTTTTCCGGTACGAGGTCTTCTATCTCCGAATGCAGACCGATGTGGTGGCACATGTGTGTGAAGAATGTCTGTTTCGCATTGATCCTTTTTGCCATTTCCATCGCCTCCTGGAATTTTTGGTGAGAATGATGTTCTGTCATACGCAGACATCCCAACACTACAACTTCCAATCCTTTGAGCTTTTCATATTCGGCATCGTCTGCAAGTGATGATACGTCTGTTATGTAGGCAAAATTGCCGATTCTGTAACCCATGATCTCCATTTTCCCGTGCATCACTCTAATCGGAATCACTTCGATTGTGCCATCGCAGATCTTGAATGGTTCATAACTGATTCTTTTAAGGCTGAGTGACGGCACTCCTGGATAAGGGTTTTCTGCAAAACAGTAGCCATACATTTGTCTTACAGCATCTTCTGTCTGTTTGTCGAGATAAATTTTCTTGCTTCCAAGTGGACGTAGGTCATCTATACCTCCGATGTGGTCGATATGTTTGTGTGTGAGTAGGATGGCGTCTATTTGGTCGATGTCGTGAAACAGCATTTGGGCACGGAAATCAGGCCCGCAGTCAATCAGAATGTTTTTGTCATCCACTTCCAAAAACACACTGGCACGCATACGTTTGTCTCGTATGTCGCTTGACTGGCATACTTTGCATTTGCATCCTATCACTGGCACTCCTGTTGATGTGCCTGTTCCTAAAAACGTCAATCTCATTGTTAATCAAAAATATCGATTGTCAGAATATCTCTTTGTATCGGCTTTTGTCTGCCGACATCAGAATTCTCCAGTTCTGTGGATAAAGATTGTTGGTGCGGTCGCCAAGATTCTTGACGAATCCGATCGGCACATTTTTGTATGTCAGCATCAACCATCCTTTCTTGTTGTTTTCTACTTCAATATTGTCTTTTCTCAGGAAAGCAATAGCTCTTTCCCAATCGACATCCTCTTTTTCAAAAAAATCTTTATTCACAATGTTGCTGATCGCAAGATTGTGTTGTGGAATTACGTCTTTTCCTTTTTGAATGTAGACGGGAATGCCATATTGAAGAAGACGTAGGTTTTGATTGAAAAATTGTATCAGCTGCTCAAATTCGGTAGGGTAGGCTATGCCGTCGGTCACTGTGATTGACGGGTCGTCGATCCATTTCATCACTTCTGCTGGAGTGGGTTGGCTGGTGTTCCCTTTGTTGCCTTTTTTCTTATCCTGTTTTGTTCGGATTGAAATCTCGTCTTCCTGCTGATTCTTGCGGAATGCGGCAATGTAGAATCCCTCGCCTTTGGTCTTGTGGGGATAGAAATGGTAGCCGCATTTGTCTTTTGTCACTCCACTGTCTGCTGGAAAATCAATCTCTAACATTTCCGCTCCAAGTTCATCTGCAATCCACTGCGCATTTTCATCATCCTCGTGCGGATTGAATGTGCAGGTGCTATAGATAAGTATTCCGTCTTCTTTTAGAGCTGGAAACACGTCTTTGAGAATTGTCCGTTGTCTTTCCGCGCACATTTTGACATTGTCACGACTCCATTCCGCAACAGCCACTTCGTCTTTTCTGAACATTCCTTCTCCAGAGCATGGGGCGTCTACTAGAATCAGGTCAAACAGTCCTGTCAAATCAGTGAATGATGATGGCATGACAGAGCATACAGCTGTGTTGGCGAATCCCCATTTCGCGACGTTTTCACACAATGTCTTTGTGCGTGTCTTGACAACTTCATTGCTCAACAGAAATCCTTCTCCATCAAGCAGAGATGCCAAGTGTGTTGTCTTTCCTCCTGGCGATGCACAAAGATCAAGCACCACCGGACTTTCGACTTCTTTCATATACTGCCTGAACACTTGCTCCACAGCCATTGAACTTGCTTCCTGTACATAGTAGGCTCCTGCGTGGAATAGGGGATCCATGGTGAATGTTGGACGGTCGTTGATGTAATAGCCGTCTTCACACCATTTAACCTTCTCTAAGGAGCATTCAATGTCGATTTTGCGTCTGTTCAAACGTATGCTTGACACTGGCTCTGTAGCCAACGCATCAATCAATTGCTGATGTTCGGCTGGCAAATACTCATGCAAATCTGCAATGAAATCGTCGGGCAACTTTATGTTTTCCACTTTTTATCTGTCTAATTTTAACACCATACAAGAACGTGCGGGAATGTAGAGTTTCAACCACTCTTTGCCTGCTGACGTATGGTTCGTGTCCTCCATTGTGAAGTGTTCCTGAGTCTCGTCGACTTGACCAAATCCACCAAATTTTTTTGAATCAGACGACAATACCATGTTGTATTTGCCTGCTGGAGCAAGAATGCCGTAGTCTGTAAACGATTTGTATGGATGGAAATTGAATACGAACACTAGATCATCTCTGCGGAATGCAAGCACCTGGTCATCACTTTTGTCCCAAAGCACTTCGATTGGCATCGTGTTGAATTTGTGAACGCTTTTGACAAGGTTGATGATCGCTTTGTCCCAGTCTCCCAAATATTTGTATTTCAAATTTGGATCGTCCACCAAATGCCATTGGCGACGAGCGTATTTATATGACCATCCGTTTCCTTCACGTGGAAAATCAATCCATTCAGGATGACCGAATTCATTGCCCATGAAGTTGAGGTATCCTCCGTTGATCGACGCCAATGTGATCATGCGGATCATCTTGTGGAGAGCGATAGCACGGTCTACCATATATGAGCTGTCGTACAAATTCGACATGTGCCAATACATGTCGGCGTCTGCAAGACGGAAAATTATCGTTTTGTCGCCCACAAGTGCCTGGTCGTGACTTTCTGCGTAGTTGATGGTCTTTTCTTCCGCTCTATGGTTGGTGAGAACCCAAAGAATATGTCCCGGTTTCCAATCCTCGTCTTTGACCTCCTTGATCATTTTGATCCAGAAATCTGGAATTCCCATGGCAAGACGGTAGTCGAAACCCATACCTCCGTCTTCAATCTTAGCTGCCACACCAGGCATTCCGCTCACCTCCTCAGCGATAGTGATGGCGTAAGGATGCACCTGATGAATCAGTTTGTTTGCCAAAGTGAGGTAGCAAATCGCGTCGCCATCCTGATTTCCATTGAAATAATTGCCATAATCTCCGAAGACGTTGCCCATGGCATGGTCGAGGAACAGCATCGAACTGACTCCGTCGAAGCGGAAGCCGTCGAATTTGAATTCGTCCAGCCAATATTTGCAGTTTGAAAGCAGGAAGTGAAGCACTTCTGGCTTTTCATAATTATAGCAAAGTGAATCCCACTGTGGATGTTCTCTGCGGTATCCGTCGTGGAAATATTGGTATGGTGTACCGTCGAACAATCCAAGACCTTCTACCTGATTCTTTACTGCGTGTGAGTGGACAATGTCCATGATGACAGCCAAACCTTGTTTGTGGGCTTCATCTATCAGCTCTTTTAGCTCTTCAGGAGTTCCGAATCGAGAAGACGGTGCGAATAGGCTCGACACATGGTAGCCGAAAGAACCGTAGTATGGATGCTCCTGTATTGCCATGATCTGAATGCAGTTGTATCCGTCTGCCACAATGCGTGGGAGAATTTTCTCGCGAAATTCCGTGTATGATGTCACTTTCTCCTCCTCACCACTCATTCCGATGTGGCATTCGTAGATCAGTAGAGGAGAAACGTTTGGCTTGAACTGTTTGATTTTGAATTTGTAAGGTTTTTCAGGAGCCCAAACCTGTGCAGAGAAAATTTTAGTGTTGTCATCCTGCACCACACGTCTGCACCAAGCCGGAATACGTTCTCCTTCTCCGCCATTCCAATGAATTTTGAGTTTGTATAGATCCTTATGTTTCATTGCGGATTCAGGAAGCTCAATCTCCCAGATTCCGTTGTCCTTACGTTTCAATGAATAGGCATCGTCTTCCTTCCAGTTATTGAAGTCACCGATGATATAGATAGCTGTGGCATTTGGAGCCCACTCACGCAAAACCCATTTTTTTGCCGATTTTGTGTAGTCCAAAGTATAGATGACCGGATGCGAAGTCGGCAAGATTTTCTTTGTCTCCGACCAGTTGTGATTCTTTCCACAAAAAATGCTTATATCTACCCACAAGAGCATTCTCAAAAGGCTTGAGCTGCTGATCATATTTCACCAAGTTTAGCATATCCATAATTTATCCTACTTATTAGTTTTACACAACGAATCTACAGAATAATTGCATAGAAAACAAATAGTTCTCCTATAATCTGATTTTCACTACTATTTTTTTCTCGTAACCGCTTCCGATAATTGGAGCATGTCCGTCGGAAGGAAAGAAAATGACGAAATCCTCGGGAGTCAGACGGAAATATCCCGTCGGCATCTCTTTGTATATAAGGTAATCTTTTTCGGCATCCTGTCTGTCGACGGTGTGGCATTCAGAGCGTGGAATAAATCCACAAGTTTCTTCTCCTACGATTGGCACCTGGATGTCAATATGTTTGTCGTGGGCTTCAGGCAAAGCCTCTTCTTTGGCTCGAAGTGTAGGCTCATCCACATTGATGATGACATCTTCGTCGACTACAATCTTGCTGCCACCTGGGATGGATTTGAAGTCGTGAGAGAATATATATTCAAAAGCAATTTTGAATTTTGGATGAAGCGAATAGTATTTTGATGCTTCAGATAATTTGTCTAAAACCATAATGCCATATTATTGAAAATAAACACTTATGTTTATTCTGTATATTTTGTCCCCACATTTTGTAAATGAGCTGGAACACATTGTATCCATTTCTGGTTGTGCACTGGTAGTTGAGACGGAGGCAGATTGATACATTCCTTTTTCGGAACGTTGATTGTGAATGTTTTGCCGGGATGTCTTTTCAGACTGTTGTCTCTCATCCATGCATTGCTGTCTTTGAGTATCTGGAGTGTCAATCCATACGACTTAGCAAACTCAGTCAGATTTGGAATGGCGGTGTCTACCTGCACTGCAAATGTCTCCACTGGGAAATATAATTCGTTTTGAGTCAGATAGAATCCTACACGTGATGGGTCTTCCAACACATATTTTGCCAGCAAAATACGATAGACGTATCTGTTTGTCTCTTCGCTAAACTGCATGTCGAAGAAGTTTCTTGTTTGCTGAGCCTCAATCTGTCGCATCACTCTTGCCCTGCCTGTGTTGTACGACGCTGCTGCAAGTGTCCAGCTGCCAGTCGCGTCGTATGAAGCTTTCAGGTGTCGGCATGCTGCGCGTGTGGCTTTTTCGAGGTTGTAGCGTTCATCCACGTCAGGAGTGATAACAAGTCCAGCCTCTTTGCCTGTCTGCTCCATGATCTGCCATATTCCGGCTGCTTTTGTAGGAGACAATGCACGTTGGTCCAAACAACTCTCGATGACCGCCAAATATTTGAAATCGTCAGGAATACCTTCCTCTTTCAAGATTTTTTCTAGAATTGGAAAATAGCGGTTGGCACGCTTGATCATCAGGAATATGCTTGAATGGAAATAGCTGAAACTCAATAGTTCACGGTCGAACCTCTCACGCATATAATAATTTTTCAATTCCAATTTTTCGCCGCAAAATTCTATGTTTTGTGGTATAGACGGTGCAATGTATATCTGTGAAGGATCCACAGCACATGATGCACCAGACTTGATGTTGTCGTCGTTGTTGTCGGCAATCATACATTGTGAGCAAAGCAACGCCATTGCCATAGTTGCTCCACCAGCTAGTATTTTGAATCTCATTTTGTTAGTCCTCATTTATTGAGCGTAGAAATTAATTTGTTTTCCAACTACGCATGGAATATCAGTGTAGGGAAGTCACCCTCGAATACAAATCTTCTTGTTATTCCAGTTTCTCCTGTGTTGAAAATACGAGAAATCAGTTTGCCTCTGTGTGTTGTCATCGACAGTACAGAAATATTCTTTTCCGCCATATAATCTCGTATGCTTTGGGTTGGGTTGGCTCCATCGAGAATAGCCGCTTCTGCTTTGGCAGTAGGGTAGTGTTCTGCGAAATAGCTTTTGATTCCGTTCAGCTTGATTTCATTCCATGTCTCTTTTGTGCCGGATTCACGGAAGTGTACAAGGTTGATTTCTATTTCCTTAAACGACAGACGTGCCATCATTTTTGAGAATGCGATTAGGTCACGGTCGTCGAAATTAGTGATGAACATGATGTTTTTCACCATGTCGACACTGTTGAAATCTATATTTTCAGGCACCACAAACACTGGAATAGGAGCTCCTTCTGCCACTTCAGCGCTGACGCTTCCGATCATGTCAACCTCTTTTTTGCATCTTTCTCTGGTCGACATTATAATCATCTCAGGCTTTAGTATTTCAGAATACATGATTATCTGTTCTTCTGGCACACCTTCCAATGCCGTGCATTTGAATTTTATATTGGCAAGTTCTCCTGAGTCAATTCGTTGTTGTATAGTCTCCTGATATTTTTCCGCACGTTGCTTGGCTTCAGAATGGGCTCTTTCCACGCGTTCACGAAGAGCCTCTTTGTCGAAGTCGATCATACGGTTGAGTATAGAGTAGTGCTCAGTCTCATCTGCAGAGTATACGTTAAGCATTTCGATTTCCGCACCTATGGCTTTTGCCCAAGAAAAGGCTAAAGGAAATGCTTTTTCAGATGTTGGTGTATAGTCGAACGGAAGAAGAATGACTTTTCTGTTTTGAATTTCCGCATTTGACACTTGCTCTTCGTTCTCCAGATCTATGTTATCAACGATGGATAAGGCTTTTGGCAGGTCAGCTTCGGCAATCCTCACTTTATAATGAGCAGTGAGTGAAGGGAAAAACTGATTCACCTCTTCTGTAAAAGCGTCTATACCGTTCGCTTTTAGAATGTGTACCAGCGTTTTGGCTTTCAATTCGGTATGCCTTGCTAACGTCACAAAATTTGCCATAGTGAAATATGTTTTCGAATTTGTCGTAAAAGTAGTAAAAAATAATTTAATTGCAAAAAAAAAGGAGACGATGCGTCAAAACGAAAATAACAGAAGGGGGATTGTTTTTTTGACATCCCCCTTCTTTTGATTTTTACAATCTGAAATGTATTATTTTACTACAATCAGTTTAATAATACGAATAGATTTCCTTGATTCAGCTTTTACTGAGTAAATTCCTGGGTCAAATGGCTTTGTTATGACAGATTTCTCTTCAATTGCCTTTTCAAACACTTTTTGACCAATAGAATTAAAGATACTGATATTTGATGGCTCGGAAACACTTATCTCAAATTGACCATTAGATGGGTTTGGAACAACTGAGATTATTGCATCAACGTCAGTGTTATCAATGCTGGTCAGATTATCTATAACTATTATCACTTGTTCACAGTATATCTCTCCTTCATTGTGATCTGTGTAAGTGTAATTGATGATAGTTTCTCCAACTTGTAATGGATCGGAAATTGCTAAACTATCGCTTCTTGTGATTTTTGGACAAAATTCCTCGCCTGTACACTCGTCTATAATGCATGGAAGAAGTTTGTCTGACGGAATGAAGACATCTTCATTATCCTTTTCAAACCATATTGTGTCTGTTTTAACACAATTGATTTTGTATGTTTGTTTGACACATATAGCTTGTTTACAAACTTCTGTACTTCCGCTTTCAAAAATGAATTTAAGATTAATAGTGTCACAACCAATATAGTATGGCTTTTCTATATCTTCCCCACTAGTACGAGAAGCTTCGAATGTGAACTTATCTGTAGAATCATTTATGTATATTGGCTCTATGTCATATGACTTAGAACAAGAATCAGTATAAAGCACAACAGAAGGGTACATCTTATCACAGTCGATGTGTTTGATTGCTTTCTTGATGTCTATTTTTTGTTTACAATAAACAGCATTGCCATATCTGTCTGTGATTTTGATTGATATTGCTGTTGTTCCAATTGGATAGACACTGTCTAGCTTTGCTCCATCCTCACGTGTGACGTTGACAATAGCATCATCACATTTGTCATACACTTGAGGAATTGAGAATCCTGCATCTTTTATTTGTTCATAAGTGGCAGTTTGTGCGTCATCAGCAATGTAAAGCTTAATTGTAGACGGCAATGAGTTGCAATCAAAGTCTGGGGCTATAGTATCAGTGATATCTATAGTTTGATTACAAATAGTCTTTAATTCAGATGAAGGATAACGGAATGTCCACTGAATAGTGTATTTTCCAGGGAAATAAGGATCCGTTATTTTGTTTTTGTCATTGCGAACTGTGTCTACGACAGCTTTTTCATCTGTATATGGATTGACTGGAATGCTGTTGATTTTGAATGGCATTTGATCGTATGACAAACTGCATTCGTCTTCTTTCAAAAGAATCTTAATCTCAGGGAATGTTTCGTCACAATCAATTTCAGGTGCCAAATCAGTATGTTTCTTCTGTACATATCCAAATTTAGGGATGATGTATTTTCCGGCGTTGCTGACATTGGAATCCTCATCGTCGAAATAACATCTCGTCATCATGTGGGATGGCTCCTGCTTCTCACCAAATGCCCAGTAAGTCCAGCTTATAGCCTGGCTGGTTCCATTTTCAAGGAAATCAATGAATTTGTCGGATTTGTCTGTGCATATAGGACCATCGCCATTCACGTCTGTAGGCCACCATTCAGATACAAAGATAGGAAGCTCTTTAGTCGCCTTCTTTACACTCTCAAGTCTAGATTCACTGTCGCACACACTATGATGGTATGCATACATGATTCCCAGATTCTTATATTCGATAGGATTGCCGATGACATCGGTGAAGTCTGTGCTGGCTTCAGGAGTTCCGACAATGACAATCGCTTGTGGATCATTTTTTTCGATTACAGGAAGAATGTAGTCAGCATATTTTATGATGTTCTCCCAAGAAACGGATGGATCGCTACAAATTTCGTAAATCACATTTTTGTAATTGTTGGCGTAG